>Ga0114950_10000480_pt1 | contig 27398 bp, 21 predicted proteins | sample N075metaG_FD_83503 | JGI IMG/M metagenome (GOLD analysis project Ga0114950, IMG submission 83503) | Deep subsurface microbial communities from Kermadec Trench to uncover new lineages of life (NeLLi) - N075 metaG | ecosystem: Environmental > Aquatic > Marine > Ocean trench > Sediment | place... | reverse complement strand
TGGTTGTAGGCCTCTAGACCGGCCAGATGATAGTCGGAGTCCGCCTGGCTCATGAAGGCGGCCATGGTGCGCTGGGACGGATACAGCACTTCTGCGTCGACACCATCGATATCCTGCTCATCGAGACGAGCCTTCCCGTCGAAGGCGCCCTGACGCATGTTTTCGTAGGTGGTACCGAACCAATTATTGTCTTCGTAGCGCCGACCCCATTCCCCGCGATTGGTCACGAGTCCGATCGGGATTACCGGCTGCCCGGGAACCACCTCCCACGCGTCGCCTCCCTCGGGATCCTTCACCAGCTTCGGCATCTGGGCGTGGAACTTCGACGGCAGATAGCGCTCCCACATACCGGGGGGCTCGATCGTGTGGCCGTCGGAAGAAATGATCCGATACTCGCGCTGGCCTTTTTTCTTCTGCATGTCTGACTGCCTCCCCTGTTCGCCGAATCGGTCGCGGCATCGCAAGACCTCGCCACACCGCGCCTCGGGAACGTAACCCGTGCGCAGCCGGTTCTCTACCGTCCCCGCCGGCGCGGCAGTTGTGGCGGAGCTATCAACTCTGCATGTCCAGGCAATCCTATGGGCGGGCCCTCGGCGAGCTCGCGGCGGAAGACCCCGACCGGATCGCTGTGGTCTGCGGAGGGATTTCCATCAGCCGAGGCGACCTCGAACACCGGTCGAACCGCCTGGCACGCGCCTACGCCGCTCGCGGAGTCCGATCCGGAGACCGGGTCAGCTTCTGCCTGCCGAACGGGATCGAACTCATCATCGGTTGTTTTGCCGCGTGGAAGCTCGGTGCGGTCCCGAACCCGCTCTCCGCACACCTGCCCGTGCCCGAACGCGACGCCATTCTCGCGGTCGCAGCGCCGGCCCTCGTGTTGGGCGTCGCGCCTGACGAACTCACGGAAGTCGCCAACTTGCCTGCGGGCTTCGTTCCCGGCGAGTCGCTCTCGGATGCGCCTCTGCCCGACGCGACCGCCCCTCACGAACGCGCGCTCGCGTCGGGGGGCAGTACGGGCCTGCCCAAGCTCATCGTCCCGAAAAGCGATGCATCCTATGACCGCGAGACAGCCTCGCCGCTCTTCAAGGCCAAGCGCGCGGTGCTGATCCCCGGCCCGCTCTATCATGCCGTGCCCTTCAGCTCGACCTTTCAGGGCATCCTCGCCGGTTGCAAGGTCGTCGTCATGCGTCGCTTCGATGCGAGTCTTTTCCTCGAGCTGCTGGAGCTCCACCAGGTCGATCGCGTGAGTCTGGTGCCCACCATGATGCTGCGGGTCTGGCGCCTGCCGGAGGCAGAACGCTTGGGCCGGGATCTCTCCTCGCTCGAGTTCGTCATGAGCGGCGGTGCCCCGCTACCGGCTTGGCTGATGCGCGCCTGGATCGAATGGCTGGGACCCGAGGTCATGCACGAGGCCTTCGGACCGAGCGAGCGGATCGGAGGCACCTTCATCAATGGCACCGAATGGCTCGCTCATCCCGGCTCGGTCGGCCGCCCCACGAATCCAGGCGGCATCAAGATTCTCGACTCCGAGCAAAAGGAGTTGCCCCCCGGAGAGATGGGCGAAATCTTCATGATGCCCGCCGGCGGTCCCGGCTCGACCTACGAATATATCGGCGCGAAGGCCAACGCCCTCCGTGACGGTTGGGAATCGGTCGGCGATATGGGATATCTGGACGAAGACGGATACCTCTACCTGGGCGATCGACGAAGCGACATGATCTTGACGAGCGGGCGAAATGTCTACCCCGCGGAGGTCGAAGCGGCGCTCCAGGAGCATCCCTCGGTACTCTCGTGCGCCGTAATCGGTCTTCCCGACGAGGAATTCGGCCAATCCATCCATGCCATCGTGGAATCGGGCGGCGATTTCGAGGAAGCATCCCTCCGAATCCACCTCGAAGCGCGGCTCAGCAAGTACAAGCTTCCCCGCAGCTTCGAAGTCGTGAACACACCGCTGCGCAATGAGGCCGGCAAGGTCCGACGCTCAGCACTCCGCGCCGCCCGGCTCCCGTCCGTTCCGCCTGACTGAGAGTTCTCATGCCAGCCATGGGCTACAAAACGATAATATGCGGACTGATTTGCGACCGCCCCGGAGTCCGAGGCCTCGACCGCCCCCAGGACCTGATCGACCGGTCGTTCGACTCGACCGAACGACGTATGCTCGATCGAAACGATGAGGAAGATGACCCATGCAGGATTCGATTCTGACGATTCACGAAATGATGGCCGCCGGCCCCAATGCGCCGATCGAAAACCCCTATGCGCTGTACGCGCGTGCGCGACGCGAAACCCCCGTGCTCGAAGTCTCCGGCATGGGCCCCGATCCGGCCATGCTTCTCACGCGCTACGACGATGTCCACGCAGCGCTGCGCGATTCCGAGCGCTTCAGCAATGCTTCGAACGGGGACCGCGGAATCGGCATCTTGATCGGCCGAACGATAATCGCCATGGACGGAAGCGAGCATCTGCGGAACCGCGCCCTGGTCACGCCCGCCCTCGCGCCGCGCGCACTACGCGGCGATTTTCCGAAAATGGTCGAACGGATTGCAAACGAGTTGATCGATAAATTCGCCCAGAAGCGGGAGCGCAATCTCGCGGGGTCCGGAACGGCCGAGCTGGTCCGCGAGTTCACCTTCCTGTTTCCGATCCGCGTCTTCGTCGAGCCGCTCGGTCTGCCCGCGGCGGACGTCGAAAAATTTCACGCGTGGTCCATCGATCTCACACGCGTGACGGCCGATCCACCCCGTGGCCTGGCGGCCTCCGCTGCCATCCGCGCATACTTGAAGCCGGTCATCGAGGCCAAGCGCGCAGAACCGGCCGACGACATCATTTCGACCCTGGTCACGAGTGAAGTCGAGGGCGAACGGCTCGACGACGAGCAGATCGCCAACTTCCTCTGCCTGCTGATCATGGCGGGTGCCGAGACGAGCTTCCACCTGATCGGGAGTACGCTTTTTGCGCTGCTCACCCACGACGAAGCACTCGAGGAGGTCCGTGCGCATCCCGATCGGATTCCGCTCGCGCTCGCCGAAACGCTGCGCTGGGAATCCCCGATCCAGATCGTCACCCGCGAGGTTGCCGAAGACGTGGAGGTGAGTGGCAGTCTGATCAAAAAGGGTCGCGACGTGATCCTCGGGATTGGTTCGTCCAATCGAGACGAGACGAAATTCGAAGATCCGGATCGCTTCGATCTGCACCGCGAAAACGGCGAACACATCGCCTTCGGCCTCGGCCGCCACTACTGCGCCGGCTCGCGCCTCGCCCTGCTCGAATCAGAAATCGCGATCAGGACTCTTTTCGAGCGCCTCCCGAATCTGCGGACCGACCCCAACGTCGAACCGGGCAGGATGTCGGGCTTCGCATTCCGGAGCCCCACGTCAATACCGGTTGCGTTCGACTAGCAACCCGATCCAGATCGAGCCCGGAGAACCACATCTCAGATTAGTCGAAAAGCGGCCTGAGTTTCGGTTTGACGATCTTGTTCATCGCGTTGCGCGGCATCTCGTCCACGAAGCGCACGAACTCCGGAATCTTGTAGCGAGCGAGCTCTCCAGCGACATGTGCCTTGAGCGCGGCCTCTTCGAGTTTTGATTCCGGCCTCAGCTGAATCACCGCGGCGACGCGTTCGCCGAGCCGTTCGTCCGCGATGCCAAGAACCGCCGCTTCTTCGACCTCGGGATGCAGGCGAAGCACCCGCTCGACCTCCGCGGGGTAGACATTCGCGCCGCCCCGGAGAATGAGTTCATTGCGTCGCCCACGGATGTAGAGATTGCCGTCGCTCTCGAGAAATCCGAGATCCCCCGTGTGATAGCGGCCCGCCACCAGCGCCTTCGCGCTGGCTTCGGGGTTGCACCAATAACCGAGCATCGGCGTGTAGACCCCGGAGAACTCCCCCGTTTGCATCGGGCGAACGCAGATCTCGCCAATCTCACCCTCGGGTAAACCCTGGCCGCTCTCGTCGAGAATCTCGATCTCGACCTGCGGGATCGCAAGACCGCACAAACCGGGACCCTTCGGAACCGAACCGTCGGTCCACGTCACCGCCGTCGGGGCTTCGGTCATCCCGTAGCCAATGATCACTTCACCCCCGAAACGTTCACGAAAGAGCTTCACGACTTCGGGCGGCGCGTCCGCCCCGCCCATGCTCGGCGCGGTCAGCGATTTCAGATCCTCCTTCGTAACCTCTGGATGCGTCAAGAGATCCTGGATGATCGTCGGTACACCGTCGAAGGCGCCGACTTCTTCTTCGCGCACCCACGCAGCGACTCCGAGCGCATCGATCCGATCCATCGCCACCACGCAGCGACCGTCGTAGAGCACGCAGAGCGGCCCGAGCACGATCAGGTTCAGGATCGTCATGGGCAGGACTACGCCGTGCTTGGCGGGATTCGGGCGATTCCCAAGCATCGCCGCAACGACTCCGGGCAAGAGCAGGTTGTGCTGGCTGTGGACGGCGCCTTTGGGAAAACCAGTCGTCCCACTCGTATAGGCGATTGCACTCGCAGCGAACGGGTCGATCTCGACCTCGGCCAGGCTCGCAACCCGGGCCTTCTCGAGCGACCGCCGCCACTCGCAATCCGGGGACTCCGGATCGACACCCATGATCGTGTCGAGTTCCGGCACCTCCTCGCGCCGCTCTAAAACTTCATGGACGAACTCCGCCGACGCGAGATAGGCGCGCGCTTCGCAGTCGCGAAGGATGTAGATCTTCTCCGAAGCGGCCAGGACTCGATTGACGCCGACCCACACGAGCCCGAGTCGCTGACTGGCAAGAAACAAAATGACGATATCGACGTCGTTGGGCAGACAAACGGCAAGCCGATCCGGTGCGCGCAGGCCGAGACCCTGCAGCGCGGCCGCGGCACGCGCGACCGCCTCATCGAGTTCGCGGAAGCTGAAGCGGCCATGCCGGCCCACCAGTGCCGGCGCATCGGGTCGATCGATGAGCATGGGATCGAGCATCGCCGCAATCGTCTGCGGCCCGCCGCCCGGAAGCGGAGGACGGTGTTCGGAAACCGTCAGCCCCTTCGCCTGATGCCAGAGTGCGTCACCGCTCATGCCTTGCGTCCGTCATGCGCCTTTGAATCCTCGCTGCGTGCGGCGGGATCAGCCTGCCATTGCGGAGCGCGCTTCTCCGAGAAGGCGCGCGGCCCCTCCTTGAAATCCGGATGGGCCCAATGGCTCTTGAGCAGGTCCCAACCCGATCGGAGCGCCTCCTCGTAGCCCTGTTCGATCGCACCCCAGACGGCCCGTTTCGATAGCGCCATCGCCTGCGGCGAATTTTCCAGCAGCTGCTGGGCCATCTCTTCCGCGGCGGCCCGCATCCGTTCGGGCGTCTCGTAGAGTTCGTCGACGAGGCCGAGCTGGAAGGCCCGTTCGGCAGGCATGCGATAGTGCCGGCCCATCAAGGTCATCCGCAGCGCGCTTCCGAGCGGCAACCTGCGCGCGAGCCCGATATTCTCGATTGCCCCGACCATCCCGATGTTCACGTGTGTATCCGTGAACGCCGCGTTCTCGGAGGCGAGCACGATATCCGAGTCGACCACGAAATGATGGCCGCCTCCGACACACAGACCGCTGACCGTACAGATCACGGGCTTCATGACTTGATTCTGGTACGGAGACCAGAACACCGACTCGGCGAGCGGCCGATCCGCGAAGACATCCTTGGCCTCTTCGGACTCGGCGTCGCCCACGTCGAATCCCGTGCAGAAGTGGCGATCGCCCTCGGCGCCGATGATTGCGACCCGAATCGTCGGACTCTCGCGAACCTCACTCCAGATGCGTCGAAAGATCGCCTGCATATTCGGAGTCAGCGAATTTCCGCGTTCCGGGCGCGCCAGGGTGATGAACGCGATCCGGTCGCGCACCTCGAAACGCACCCCTTCGAGTTCCGCCTGCAGGTCGATGGATTCGTAATCCGCCACGCGAGTCATACTGACCTCTTGCCCTTCTCGAAGCGCCCCTGGACCCTGCATTCAGAGCCGCCGTTGACTAGCACGTGGCGGCTCACGCGATCTCCCAGCGTACCGTCGCCAGGGCCCGGCGGTGTCCAGCCGCCCCGGAGAGTTCGCTCCCGAGCGCCTGTAACCGCATCGACCACGCATGCAGATCATGCTCGCGTGTAAATCCGATCGCGCCCGAAAGCTGATGCGTTTCACGAAAAATCTGGCGAGCGCTCTCGAGCGCATACGCGGCGGCACACGCGCTGGCTTCTTCCGGCGCCCGCAGATGGGCCGCCTCGTAGACGAGCAGGCGACTCCCCTCGACCCGCACCGCACAATCGGCGAGTCGATGTTGCACGGCCTGAAAGGACGCGATCGCGCGGCCGAACTGTCGGCGATCCTTCAGATACGCGACCGTATGATCGAGCGCTCCCGACATCGTGCCCACCGCCTCCGCCGCGATCGCCAGCCGCCACCAGCTCCGCAGCCGCTCCCCACTTCGTGGCCCGAGCGAATCGCTGCGTTCGAAGGCTTCCGCCGAGATCCGCCCGAGCGGATAGCCGAAATTGGAAGCGACCGCTTGCGCGTCGCCGTCCTCGAGAATCACGACTCGAGCCTCCTCTCCATCCAGCCAGAGCAGGCTCTTCGCATGCGCCCCGAAACGCACCGGGGCCGAGGCGTCTGCTCCGGCAAGCGCCACGGGGCCCGGCAGTACGCGCCCGGAAACGCCGCGCGCCACCACAGCGTGCGCCGCGAAACTCGTGACTCCCGCAGCACGCGCGATGGACTCGACGATCAAGGTCGCGACCAGCGCTCCCTCGTGGGTCTCGGGGTCCATCGCACCGTCGAAGCCCGACTCCTCGAGCGCCGCATCGAGGGCATGGTCGTATTCGCTCTTCTGCGCGAGCGCCGTCGCACGGGCCGGACCCGCGTGCCGTTCAAGCAGAGACTGCACGGCGCCGAGGATTTCACGTTGGTCGTCGTCGAGTTCAAAATTCAATGGGAATCCCTTGCTGGCCGCGGAAAGCGCAGCGTTACTCTCGTGGCAGATCGAGGTGGCGTGCTGCGATCAGATTCAGTTGAATCTCGGTTGCGCCGACGGCGACCCCGGCGGTCATGGCCAGTCGAAAATTTGCGTCTGCGAACGATCCGTACTCGAGCGCCTCGGGCCCGAGAATCTCCACCGTAAGTTCCCCGACCCGGGCGTCCGCGCTGGTATTCGCAACCCGCGCGATCTGGGTGTCGGTCGTCGGTGGCAGATCGTGCGCACGCTGATCGATCACGCGATAGGTCAACATGCGCGCCGCCTCGCAGAGCGTGCGGGCCTCCGCGAGACGGTCGACCACCAACGGGTCACTGAGCAGGCCGCGATCACGCGCGAGTTCAGCCAGACGATCCAGTGTCAGTGCCGCGCGTGCGTAGCGTGCCGCACCCACGCGCTCGTATTGCAGCGCGTAGGTCACGACCCCCCAGCCCTGATCCTCCTCTCCGAGTCGCACGCTGATCGGGACACGCACATCGGTGAAGAAGACTTCGTGGAAATAGCGTTCGCCGACGATCGACGGAATTTCGCGCACCTCGATTCCGGGCGTGTTCATCGGTACGAGGAGTACCGAGATACCGCGGTGTTTCTTCGACTGCGGATCCGTCCGGACGAGCAAGATGATGAAATCCGCATGGTTCACATACGAGGTCCAGATCTTGCTGCCGTTGATCACGTAGTCTTCGCCGTCGCGAATCGCCAATGTGCGGAGCGCGACCAGGTCCGAACCCGCTTCCGGTTCCGAGAAGCCCTGACACCACAAGACCTCCCCACGCGAGATCAGCGGAAGATGTTGTTTCTTCTGCTCATCGGTCCCGAATCGCATGACCACCGGACCTATCCAGTTGACGTTCATGTATTGCGGGCCACGGGGTTCGCCAATCGCCCAGCACTCTTCCCCGATGATCGAATGGCGCCACGGCGGTGCATCCCGGCCGCCGTACTCGCTAGGCCAGTGCTGGGTCAGCCATCCCCGATCCGCCAGCTCACGGCAGAACGTGCGGGAGAATTCGGCTTGTCGATCGCTGCCGGGTCCGCCTTCGGAAATCTGATCCCAATCGTCGGGCAGAAACTCGCGCAGAAAGGCCTGAAACTCGGCCCGATGCTGGAGATCCTCCTCTGACCAATCGAATTCCACACGCTCCTCGTTTCCGCATCGACATGGATTGCTCGAACCCACGCGCGATGCTCTCAGCCATCAGACCGTCGAGATTGACGGGCCGTTCGGATTGAGGCTATATCAGTCACGAGGACGCTGGCAAGCCGATGCGTCGATCGATTTCCGGTCGCCGCGCAAGCGAAATGTCGACGGGGCTGACGACGCGACAAGCGACCAGCGAATAGAGCCGAAGGATTGCAGATGAAGGAGCCGGATTTCAGCCCGACCGTGTCCGAGTTGCTGCGCGACTGTGTCGCCCGCTCGGCGGACGAACCACTGATCGTCCACGGCGATCGCCGGCTCAGCTATCGCGACGTCGAGCGTCAATCAGCGAAACTCGCCAAGGGACTCCTCGCACGCGGCATCGGCAAGGGAACGCGCGTCGCGCTCTGGATGCCAAACGGACCCGACTGGTTGATCGCATGGGCGGCCGCTTCGCGAATTGGGGCCTGGGTGATTCCGCTCAACACCTTCTATCGGCCCAGGGAAGTCGGTTGGGCGCTGGCGCATAGCGACGCCCATTGCCTGCTGACATTCTCCCGCTTCCTGAATAATGATCACCTCGCGATCCTCGAAGAGGCGATTCCCGACCTGTCTTCGCAGAAGGAGACCACGCTCTGGCTGTCGAGCCATCCCAGCCTTCGGGAGGTGTATGTCTGGGGGGATGCGGATCGAGACTGGTGCCAGGCTGGCCCCGAGAGCCTGCGAGATGCTGCCCACGCGAACCCCGCGCTCGATGACGCGTTTCTCCGAACGATCGAGGACTCCGTCACGCCCTCCGATGTGGCGGTCATGATCTATAGCTCTGGCAGCATGGGCGACCCCAAAGGCGCCGTACACAGCCATGGATCGATCATCCGCCACGCGCATAATCTCAACCAGTTCCGTGATCTGGTCGCCAGTGACCGCCTGTATTCGCCGATGCCCTTCTTCTGGGTGGGCGGGCTAATCTTCTCGCTGCTCAGCGTGATGCATGCCCGTGCTTGCCTGCTGACCGAGGATTCGTTCGAGCCGGGAGCGACCCTCGATTTCCTCGAGCGTGAGCGGGCAACGCAGGTCGCCGGCTGGCCGCATTACGCCAAGGCGATGCTCGAACACCCGAGCTTCGCGAAGCGCGACCTTTCGGCTGTTCGCGGGGGTAATCTGTATGCGGTGCTGCCCGAATCGGTGCGCCCGAAAGACCCGGAGCTGCGTTCCAACTCGCTCGGCATGACGGAGACCTGCGGGCCCCACACCATCGATCGGATGGACATTGATCTCCCGGAAGCGCTACGCGGCTCGTTTGGTCATTCGGTGCCCGGCGTCGAGCACAAGATCGTCGATCCGAAAACCGGCGAACGACTTCCGACCGGGGAATTCGGTGAAATCTGTGTGCGCGGCTACAGCCTGATGCAGGGCTTGTACAAGATCGAACGCGAGGACGTATTCGACGCCGACGGCTTCTATCATACGGGCGACGGTGGCTATTTCGATGCCGACGGCATCCTCTTCTTCCAGTCGAGACTGGGAGATCTGATCAAGACCGGAGGCGCCAACGTCACGCCGCGTGAGGTCGAGGCCATCCTCGAAGCCATTCCGGCCGTGAGGGAAGCCTACGTGGTCGGCTTGCCCGATCCCGATCGTGGTCAGGTCGTCGCGGCGGCCATCGTCGCGCAAAGTGGCGAAGAGGCGACCGCGGAGGGCCTGCGAGCAGAGGCCAGGTCCCAGCTCTCGGCCTACAAGGTTCCGCGCGAATTCCAGTTCTACGAACACGAAGACCTCCCGTTCACCGATAGCGGCAAGATCGACAAGCGCGCCTTGATCGCGCTGATCGAATCTCGAATCACCCCCTCTACAAATTAGAGACGAGTGGGAATGACCGACGCGCCAGACGACACCCCCGAGAAACGCGGCCTCAGCCTCGGCGATCTCGATCTGGGCCTCGCGCTCGCTCCGCCGGCACGCGAGCGACTCACGCTCCCACATTTCCTGGAAGACGTTGCCACCCGCCACGGCCCCCGGGTTGCACTTCGCTTCGAAGACATCGAGCTCCGCTACGAGGAGCTCGCCGAAAGCGCCCGTCGCATGGCGGCCGCGCTCGTCGAAATCGGGGTCGAGCGTGGCGATCGCGTCGCGATCCTGATCGCGAATCGCCCCGAGTGGGTCACCGCGCTCTTTGCCGCGTCCCGGGTCGGCGCGATTGCGGTCCCGGTCAGCACATTCGCAACTCCGGAGGAGCGCGACTTCATCCTGCGGCATTCGGACGCGTCTTTTCTGCTGATGCAGCGCCGATTGGCACGCCGCGACTTCGTCGCCGAACTGGTTCGAAGCCATCCGGAACTCGAAGAGGCCTCCGCCCATGCACTCGATCTCGAGGGTCTGCCAAACCTGCGCGGCGTCGTGTGTCTAACGCCAGGGGAAGCGCCCCGCGCGATCGAGCCCTGGGACAGATTCCTCGAACGCGGCGCGCAGGTCGCCGACGCACGCGTGCAAGCGATCGCCGACTCGGTGGGTCCGCATGACAGCGGCCTCTTGATCTACACATCGGGTACGACGGATCGGCCCAAGGGCGTTTTGCACACGCAACAGGCCGCCGTCATCCAAAGCTGGCGTTTCGGAGAGATGCTGGGGCTCACGCCCGAGGATGTCGTTTTCACGGCCCAGCCCTTCTTCTGGACCGCGGGGATCTCGATGTCGCTCGGTGCAACCCTCGCCGCAGGCGCAAGGCTTCTGCTGCAGGAAATATTCGACGCCGGGGCTGCACTCGATTGCATCGAGTCGCAACACGCAACGACGGTCCATGCCTGGCCTCATCAAGAAAAAACCATGGCCGAGCATCCCAGCGCGGAGGGTCGCGACTTCAGCGCGTTACACCGCGTCGAGTTCGACTCCCCGCTCGGGCGGCTCGCCGGGCTCGAGGAAGACGTCTGGGGAATCTATGCGTCCTATGGAATGACCGAGACGTTCACCCTGATCTCGGCCCTGCCCAGCTGGTCGACGGCGAAGGAACGCACTCGGAATTCGGGCCGAACGCTGCCCGGAATGGAAATTCGAATCGTCGACTCGGAGACCGGCGCGGCCTGTTCGGTCGGGCAGCGCGGTGAGATCATCGTGCGCGGCGTAACGCTGATGCAGCGCTATTGGAAGGTACCTCTCGAAGACGTGTTCGACAGCGAGGGCTACTTTCACACGGGCGACGCCGGCTATCTCGATCTCGACGGACTCTTGCACTGGAAGGGTCGGCTGTCCGGGATGATCAAGACGGGCGGGGCCAACGTCTCGCCGCTCGAGGTCGAGAAGGCCGCCGCGGATCAACCCGCGGTCAAGGCGGCGATCGCGATCGGGTTACCGCATCCGACCTTGGGCGAAGCGCTCGTCCTGTGCGTTGTGCCGACCGCCGGCAACACGATCGACGAAGTCGCCCTGATCGCCTTGCTGCGAGAACGACTGGCGGTGTACAAGATCCCTCGCCACATCCTGGTCGTCGCTGAGGCGGACGCACCCACGACCGGCACGCAGAAGATTCGAGCGGATGCACTCCGCAAGCTCGCCCTCGAACGCATGGCCGCAGCCGGCACCGAAATCGCCGGTCATATTTTCGGCAGTGGCCCGTAATCCGGGGTCCATGTTTCATCGTCCGCTCGAGGGGCGATTCGCGCATTTCGGCAGGCCGAGAACCCGCTCGAAATGGCCCATGACGACGCGCTCGAACGCGCTTATGATTCGGAGCCCGCTGGGCGGACTCGACCCATAGCGGCACCGGAGATTAGAGTGGATCTACGCTATTCGGAATCTGATCAGGCTTTTCGGGCCGAGCTACGCGCCTGGCTCGAAGATGCGGTTCCCGCACACGGAGACAGCCCCTCTCGGCACGATTGGGAGGCGCGGCGCGCGTACGATACCGGATGGCAACGCAAGCTCTTCGATGCGGGCTATGCGGGCATCAACTGGCCCAAGGAATTCGGCGGGCGCGGCGCGTCCCTGACGGAAGAGCTCGTCTACTACGAAGAGATGTCGCGGGCCAACGCACCGAATGTCGCGATGAATTTCGTCGGCGTTCGCCACGGCGGTCCGACCCTGATCGCCGAGGGCACCGATAAGCAGAAAGCCGAACATCTGCCCCGCATCCTGCGCGGCGAGGAAGTCTGGTGTCAGGGCTTCTCGGAGCCGACCGCGGGTTCCGATCTGGCCGCGTTGCGAACGAGCGCTGTGCGAGACGGTGATCACTATGTCGTCAATGGCCAGAAAATCTGGACGTCCTTTGCTCATTGTGCGGATTTCTGTGAGCTGCTCGTGCGGACCGACCCCGATTCGAAACATCGTGGGATCAGCTGGTTGGTCATGCCGATGGATCTACCGGGAATCGAAATTCGCCCGCTACCGACCCTGCTCGGCGAGTCGGATTTCAGCGAGATGTTCCTCGAAGACGTCCGCATCCCGGTCGAGAACCGGGTCGGCAAGGAGAATGACGGCTGGCGCGTAACGAATGTGACGCTGCGCTTCGAACGGGGCACCGCCTGGGCGGCCGACATCATCCAACTGCAGCAGATGCTCGAGGGCCTCTGCAAGCTCGCCCAGGTGATTACCCGCGATGAGGTGAATGCCTGGGAGGATCGGGCACTGCGACGCGAGATCGGGCATCTGTCCGCCGAGGTCGAGTCGGTGTGGGCGATGGTCAAGCTGCAGGTCTCTGAACTCGCGAAGAGCGGCGTACCGGGGCTTGGGGGATCGGTCATCAAGCTCGCCTTCACCGAACTGAATCAGCGAATCTTTGAGCTCGGAACCCGCCTGCTCGGCCGCGCCGGACTCGCACGGGACAATATCGAGGGGCTCCCCAGCCTGAGTATCGTCGACCGATACCTGGGCTCACTCTCGTTGACGATCGCGGCGGGCAGTTCCCAGATCCAGCGCAACATCATCTCGGAGCGTATGCTCGGGATGCCGAAAGAGCCGCGCAGGACCCCATCGAATACCCCGAAGGAGTAGGCTTGGATTTCCGTGTAACCGAAGATCAAGAAGCGCTGCGCGACGGCATCCGAAAATTCTGCGAGGGGCGCGTGTCCCTCGAAACCCTCATCGGATTGGCCGAAGAACCGTTCGACCGCAAGCTCTGGCACGACGTGGCGGAGATGGGTGTGCTGTCGCTGCGAATCCCCGAGAGCGAGGGCGGACTCGGATTCGGTATGGCGGAGGCCGTTCTGGTCTTTGCCGAACTCGGGCGCCGACTCGTGCCAGGACCGCTCATCTGGTCCGCATTGGTCGCTCCGCAGCGACCCGAAGTCATCGGGGGATCGCAGATCGTGACCGGCCTCGACCGCGTTCGTCAAACCTCGGATCCACTGCTCGTCGAGCACCTCGCAGGTGCCGACAGCCTGATCGTTCTCGAAGCGGACGGCGTGCGAAGCTTTCAGACGAAAGACTTGAAGGCCACGGCGATCGAGACGCCCGTCGACCCGCTCACGCCCCTGCATCTGATCGAGGGTCTGCCGGAGGGTGAGACGATCGGCGACGCCGGGATGAGCCAGCGGCTGCGCAGTGACGGAGCGGTACTCGCCGCGGCCATGCAGCTCGGGATCAGCGAGGCGACGCTCGACTACGCGACCCGATACGCGCTCGAGCGAGAACAATTCGACCGACCGATCGGTTCATTCCAGTCGATCAAGCACATGCTCGCAGATATGCTGGTGCGAAAGGAACAGGCGAAGGCGGCTGTCTATGCAGCGGCGGCGACTGTCGATGGCCTCGGAGTCAGCGAGCCTGCGCGGATGATCTCCACTGCAAAGCTGATCGCAGGCGAAGCGGCGCACAAGAACGCGCGGAACTGCATCCAGATCTATGGCGGAATGGGCTACGTGTGGGAGATGCCGCCGCATTTCTACTTGAAACGCGCCCTCGTGCTCGAGAATGTCTTCGGAACGATGGAGGAACACGCGGACCGGATCGCGGAGATGCTTGCCGCACAGGCTGCCAACTAGCGGGGGGTCGTCTGTCTACGATCATGTTCACTATTATCTTCGGAATGATGCTCACGATGGTACTCACAATGATGTTCATGGCGATGTGCACGACGAAGCTGAGTGCGATCTCCACGACGATGCGCAGCACGGAACCCATGCCGAAACGAATGCGATCAACACAGAGGGAGTGTGCGCATTGCGGGCCCCGCAGCTCTTCGATCTGACGGGCCGGACCGCGCTCGTCACCGGGGGCGGCCGCGGCATCGGGGAGAGTATGGCGATCGGACTTGCCGAGGCCGGTGCCGACCTCGTAATCGCCTCCCGCAAACTCGACGCGTGCGAGCGCGTTGTCGAGATGATCGAGAAAATGGGCCGGCGTGCATGGGCCATTGCGGCGGATCTCTCGAAGCTCGAAGACATCGAGCAGCTGGTCGAAGATGCGCTTTCTCGCGCGCCACGACTCGATATTCTGGTGAACAACGCCGCCTTCGCCTGGGGCGCGCCCCTTCTCGAACATACTCCGAAGGATTGGGATCGTGTTTTCGACCTGAATCTGCGCGGGCTCTTCTTCCTTTCGCAGCGCATCGCGAAACACATGCTGGAAGCCGGCGGCGGAAACATCATTCATATCAGCTCGATGGCCGCGCTGCGCGGCGCGTCCGACGCGCTCGAACCCTCGATCGCATACACCGCCAGCAAGGGCGCCCTCCACACACTGACCCGCGACATGGCCATCAAGCTCGCACCCCATGCCATCCGTGTGAATGCCATCGCACCCGGCGCCTTCGACACCTCGATGTTCGAATTCATCAAGGCAGACCCGAAGCGCCATGCTGATTTTCTTGCGCGCATGCCGCTCGGGCGAGTCGGGCACGATGACGATGCAAAAGGCGCGGTCGTCTTTCTCGCCAGTGCAGCCAGCGCCTTCGTCACCGGCCAGATCCTGGTCGTGGATGGCGGCTGGAGCGTACAAACGTCCTGATAAAGCGCCGCCTGCGGGTGCAGAGGAGTCGAAGATGGAGTTTGGAGTATTTCAGGGTGCCAGCGTCGGACCCCGGCCGTGGGACGAGTCCGAGCCGACCCGGATCCGCCGGGACGTGGAAATCGGGGTCACGGCAGACGAAGCGGGCTTCGATTATTTCTGGGCCCCCGAGCACCACAGCCTCGAAGAATATTCCCACAACTCGTCGTCACATCTCGCCTGTCTGACCGTAGGCCTGAAGACGAAGAATATCCGACTCGTGACGGGTATTTTCAATCTCTGCCCGCCGATCAATCATCCGGTTCGGGTCGCCGAACAGATTGCCTATATCGACATCGTCACCGACGGACGCATCGAGCTGGGAACTGGACGGGGCTCCGGCTCGACGGAAGTCAACACCTTCGGCATCGACCCCAGCGAGACGCGAGCAATGTGGGATGAAGCGATTCGCGAGATCCCCAAGATGTGGACGAAAGACCTCTACTCCTACGAGGGCAAATATTTTTCGGTGCCCGAACGTTGCATCCTCCCCAAGCCGATCAGCAAGCCCCACCCCCCGCTCTGGGTCACGGCCTCGAATCCTTCCACCGTCGAAACGGCCGCGCGTATGGGCATCGGCGTCGCGATGTTCAGCTTTGGCAGTCCCGAGGTCCTGCGCCCGTTGGTCGAGACCTACAAGGAGACCATCGAGACCAAATGTGAACCGATCAGTGAGGTCGTGAATAACAAGATCATGGCGATCTGCCCGCTGATGTGCCTCGAAGATGGTGACCTCGCCCGCGAGACCTACGCCAAGAGCATGGGTCTCATCGCCGCGCACTTCACGGTCTACTTCGACACGATTCCCCACAACTTCGAAAAATTTGCCGATGAGCCACGACCGATCGCCCAACGAAGACTGCGCGAGATGGTGGCCGAAGCCGCACAGGACCCGGAATTGCGAGGGCCCATGGCACTCGGCGCACCGACGGCGGAGTTCTTCCACGACAATGGAATGGCAGTCGGGTCACCGAGTGAATGTCTCGAGACGCTGAAGCTCTATCGCGATATCGGCCTCGACCAGGTGGTCACCACCCCCGGTGCGGGCTGGCACGACCCGCACGATCTGGTGCTCGAATCGATCCGCCTGCTGGGAAAGAAAGTCATCCCTGAATTGCGCTAGAGAATCGCGTACGGCGCGCGGTTCGTCCGGTCCCTACGGCCGATCCGGCCCATCTGCCAGGGAGGCCTCCTCCGTGAAGTTTGGAATCACACTCGGAATGTTGCATCCCGCGGCCTTTGTGCCCGTCGCGGTCGAAGCCGATCGTCTGGGCTTCGAGTCCGTCTGGTTTCCCGAACATCTGATCTTTCCGCTGGACATGGCCGGTTCACCCTACCCGGGCGCTGATCACCCGCCGGTGCCCCCCGAGACGCCGCTCTACGATGCCTTCGGGATGCTCTGCTTCCTCGCGGCGAAGACCACGCGCATCCGCCTCGGGACCAACGTCTATCTCCTGGGCTTGCGACACCCCTTCGTCGCGGCGCGCGCGATCCAGACGCTCGATCTGCTCTCCGACGGGCGCGCCGAGGTCGGGATCGGTGCGGGTTGGCTGCGAAGCGAATGGACCGCAACCGGGCTGGATCCGCGCACACGAGGCAGACGCCTCGATGAGGCGATGGAGATCTGCAAGCGGCTCTGGACCGAGGAGACGATCGAATATCGAGGGGAGTTCTTCGAGTTCGAGCCCGTCCGCTTCGAGCCCAAGCCGATTCAGAAACCCCACCCCCCCATCCACGTGGGGGGCGAATCGGATGCGGCGTTGCGCCGCGCCGCGCGCATCGGCGATGGCTGGCTCGGGCTGCATCACAGCTTCGAATCCGTCGTCGACCCGATCACCCGCCTGCAGCGCTTCCGGCATGAATACGGCGTCTCGGATCGCCCCTTCGAAATCATCGTAGGGGGGGACGTCTCGAGCCGCGACGACATCAAGCGGTGGGAAGATCTCGGCGTCACTCGTCTCTTCGCGCGGCCCTGGAACCGTTCCCGCGAGGCGGTGGACGGGGTCCGACGCTATGCCGAACGGGTGCTCGACTAAGAGCCGCGGCCCACCCCGAATCCCCTGGACGGATCCGACTCGACCTGGGATCATCGCCGAGTGCGAATCGGGCTCTTCATTTCGAGCGGCAAACACGAATCTCTCGATTCGATCGTCGACCGCTTCGTCAGCGCGGAGAAGCTGGGGTTCGATACGGCCTGGGCGGGTCACACCTTCGACTGGGATGCCCTGACCCTGCTCGCGTTGGCGGGCCGATCGACACACCGCATCGAACTGGGCAGCTGGGTCGTGCCCAGTTTCCCACGCCACCCCACAGCACTCGCCCAGCAAGCCCTCACCGCGCAGAGTGCGTGCGGCGGCCGACTCCTTCTCGGCCTCGGCGCCAGCCATGCAGCGGTGATCCAGAAGCGCATGGGAATCGACTACTCACGCCCCCTCCGGCATATGAGGGAATATCTCTCGGTCTTGCCGACGCTGCTCGCAGGGGAGCGCACAGACTATCGTGGTGAGGAGTTTCGCATCGCCGCACAGCTCGAACCGAACGGCGCCGCTGCACCCCCGATCATTCTCGCCGCATTGGGGCCGCGCATGCTCGAACTCGCTGGAGCACGCGCGGACGGGGTGGCCCTCTGGCTCGGTGGTCCGCGCTTCGTCGCGGAATTCGCGCTGCCCCATCTCGATTCCGGAAGAGAGAGCGCTGACCGGGGTCGACCCCGAATCATCGTCGGGCTACCGGTCGCGGTCACCGTGGATCGTTCGGCGCGAGACGCGGCCGAGAAATTCCTGGGGCCGAGTTCGAAGCTTCCCGCCTATCAACGCGTGCTCGAGCGCGAAGGAGCGAAAAGCCCCGCCGAGGTTGCCCTCATCGGCGACGAGTCCACTGTCCTGGGCCGCCTCGAGGAATTGGCCGAGCTCGGCGTATCGGACTTCAACGCGATCCTTTTTCCGGTGAGTGCGGATCCCGAGACGATCCAGCGTACACGCGAAGTCCTCGGCGCTTTCGCACGCGAACGCACCCACTCGGAAAAGGATGCGGGCTAATACGGGCTAATGCGGGTGACACAGGCTAATACAGGTTAGAGAAGCACCCAGCGCGGTAGGTGGATCGAATCGCTGATCGGCTCGAACACCACCCGAACGCGTGCACCGATCTCGATTCGAGCCGGATCGAAGGCGTTGATGCGGTCGCCGGGCTCATCCACGAGATTGCCGACCATTCTCAGCCTGGGATCCTCAGCGAGCGACACGATGATGACGCTATAGGGGGCGAGTTCGGTGAACTCGGGCAAGAGTGGGGGATGCGGCACGACGAAGGACCAGATCGTGCCCTCGCCCGAAACGGGCACCCAACATCGCCCGGTCTCATGGCAATGCGGACACATGGGACGCGGCGGAAAGCGACGGACCTCGCAGCCCGTGCACTGTTCGACGCTGAGTACGCCACGGCGCGTGGCTTCCCAGAAGCCGGCATTATTCTCGTCGATCGGAGGGGTCAGATAGCCCTGGCTCATATCGCCCGCCGCAGCAGCAAGGCGCTCGTCGGGACGCCCTCGCCACCCGTCACCAGGCAGCTCTCAGCGCCCTCGACCTGATTGACCGAGCTTCCACGCATTTGACGAACGCCCTCGTTGATCAGATTGAAGCCGTGCACGTAGGCCTCGGAGAGTCCTCCACCGGAGGTATTCACCGGCAGCCGCCCCCCGAGTTCGAGCGCGCCATCCTCCGTGAACGCCGCGCCCTCGCCGCGCTTGCAGAACCCGTAGCCTTCGAGGGAGAGCGGTACGAGCGGGGTGAAGGCATCGTAGAGCTGCGCTACATCGATCTCCTCGGGTCGCACGTCCGACTCGCGAAAGAGCTGACGAGCGCAACTCCAGGCGGGACCTTCGAGTGGATCGTCATTGAAATAATTCACCATGGTCTGGTGTTGTTGCGGGAGCCCCTGGCCGAAGGCATGGATCATTACGGGGGGCTGACGACAATCCCGTGCGCGCGCAGCCGACACCACCACGCAGGCGAGTGCACCATCGGTCTCCAGGCAATTATCGAAGAGACACAGGGGCTCGGAGATCCAACGCGCCTGCATGTAGTCCTCGCGTGTGAGCGTCCTCTCGTACATCATGGCCCGCGGATTTCGATTGGCGTATTTGCGACCCGAGATCGCGACATTGGCCAGGTGATCCCGGGTCGCACCATATTCGTGCATGTAGCGGCGCATCAACATTCCGACTTCGTCGACCGGTCGCAGCAGACCAAAAGGACGGGTCCAACATTCCGAGACACCGGCTTGATGCGCACCGGCCCAGGGTCGCCCGCCGGATCCCCGCTTGCGGGAGCGCCATGCGACCCCGACCCGGCATTGCCCGGTCGCGACGGCCATCGCGAGCTGGCCTACACAGCCCGGCCCAGCACCTCCACCGTAGCCGACCTGCGCAAAGAAGCTGATATCACCCAGGCCCGCCGCCCTTGCCACATCCACTTCGGTCGTCGTTTCCATCGTGTAGGAAGCGAGACCGTCCACCTCGGAGGGATCGATGCCCGCGTCCCGGCACGCCCCGACGATGGCCTGGCACGCCAGCTCGTATTCCGAGGGTTCGAGATGCTTGGCGAATTGCGTCTCGGCGATTCCGACGATGGCGGTGGCGTCCTTGAGCACGTTTCATCTCTCAGTCGAGTTCGGTTATGGAAGCGAGAGACCTCGCCCGAGTAATCGTACCCATAGCAATCTCGCCCGCTGAGCCGCTAGGATGCGTCGACACTTCAAAGCGGCAAGCGGGAGAGAGCATGGGATATCTGGAAGGCAAAGTCATCGCGATTACCGGCTCGGGTCGCGGAATCGGACGGTGCATTGCACTCGACGCAGCCCGCGAAGGGGCCCGCATCGTCGTCAACGACTACGGCGTGTCGATGGACGGTCAGGAGCCGACCAGCGACGTCGCCGACTCCGTCGTCTCGGAGATCGAAGCGCTCGGTGGCGAAGCCGTGGCCAACGCGAGCAGTGTCGCGGAAATGGCAGGGGGCGCGAGCATCGTGCAATCCGCCGTGGATCGTTTCGGCCGCATCGACGGAGTTGTGTGTGCCGCGGGCATCCTACGCGAACGCATGATCTTCAACATGACCGAGGAAGAGTGGGACCCGGTGATCGCCACGCACCTGAAGGGCACCTTCACGGTGTTTCGAGCGGCCTCGGCAATCATGCGCAAGCAGAAATCCGGCACTTTGATCGGCGTGACCTCCGGCGCCTTCACCGCCAGCGTCGGCCAGGCCAACTACAGCGCGGCCAAGGGTGGCATCGTCTCGCTGACGCGAAGTGCGGCCGCAGGCCTCTACAAATACGGCGTAACCGCCAACTGCATCGCTCCCGCCGCCATGAGTCGCATGTCCGGACAGGTCCCCTTTGGCTTCGAAATGGGGGAACCCGAGGATGTCGCACCCCTGGTGAGCTTTCTGCTCGGCGAAAAAGCACGGCATATCACCGGACAGACGTACTCGATCAATGGGGGTCGTATCGCTGTCTGGAACCAGCCTGCGGAAATACGCGACATGGTGAAGGATGGACGCTGGACCGTGGACGAGATCGTGAAACAGCTTGACGACGCCATTGGTCAGGAGCCGATGCCTATCCTCATGCGCCTCGAAGCCATGGCCAAGGCGGCCGCTTCGGGAGAAAAGCCAAATCAGTAGGCGACCGGCTGCGCCTCCTGGCGGGTCTTGTCGGAAGGTTCTGTCGGCGGGTCGGGTCATTCGACGGCGCCCGTCTCCCTCAGCTCGGCAATTCGTTTCGCCGAGAGACCCAGGACCTCGCGCAATACCTCGTCGGAGTGCTCGCCCAGAGTCGGTGCGGGTTGCGAGTAATGGGCCGGTGCATCGCTCAAGCGGAAGCCGTTGTGCTGGTACCAGCACTCTCCCAGGACGGCGTGGTCCAGGCGTTCGAAATGACCTCGACTCGCAAGCTGGGGATCATCGAAGAGATCCTGCCAGTCTTGTACGGGCACCGCTTCGATCCCCGAGGCCTGAAGACGCTCCGTGATCTCCTCGCGGGTGTGCTTCGAAGTCCAGGCGGATACGGCGGCTTCGACTTCGTCGACGCGTTCCCTGCGCGCCTCGAGCGACGCGAGTGAAGGATCGTCGACGCCGATCATTTCGGCGAGGCGTCCCCATTGTTCATCGCTCCATGTGGCCAGTGCGATCCAGCGATCTTCGCCGCGACACGGGAAGGCACCGTGGGGCACCGTGCGGGGCGAACGGTTGCCCATATTCTCGAGGATGTGGCCATTCACCGCGTAGTCGAGAAGCCAGGGACCGAGCGCGTATTGGCCGGCCTCGACCTGGGACAGATCGACATGCAGGCCCTTACCGGTGCGGCGGTGATAGAGCAGCGCTGCGGCCATCGCCGTCGCACAGAAACGCGGCGCGAGCGAATCGGTGATCGTCGCATAAGGGCCGACGGGCTCTCGATCCGGATAGCCGGTCATCAGTGTAAACCCGGCAAGCGCCGATCCCTGGGAGCCAAAGCCCGGATAATTGCGATGTGGGCCGGTTTGACCGTTCATGCACGCCGACACCATCAAGAGATCTGGCTTCACGAGCGCCATCGACTCGTAGTCGAGGCCAAAGCCGCGCATCGCCTTGGGCGCAAAGTTTTCAAGGACCAGATCGGCCCAATCAAAGAGCTGCTTGCCGAGCGCGACGCCATCGGGATTTTTCAGGTTGAGCGCCACGCTCTTCTTCCCGACGTTGAGGGCACCAAAGATGCCACTGCCCTCGAGGCCGTACGGGCTGCGCATGGCGACCGCCATGCCGCGCAGGAATTCCGGGCGACTGCGAGATTCGATGCGGATCACCGTCGCGCCGTGCTCCGCGAAATAACGCGACGCGATCGGACCGGCCGCGCCCGATCCGAACTCGAGGATCCGGGTACCCTCCCAAGCGCTCCCCGCCCGGGTCGGAGGAGTCGAATCGCCGGTTCGGACTTTTCGCGGTGACCATTCGGGCGCCGGACCCGCGCCGAGTTTCGGGGCCGGGCCTCTCGCGTCGATGGGCTCGACCTCGTTGTCGGCACTTCGCGTGATGGCAAATCGTGTCGGGAATCCGTCCACCTCGCCCAACTTTCCGAACATCGATCGAGCGGATAGCTGCGAGCTGGCAAACATCTCGCGCGGAGAGTTGACGGTGGCGAGCATGATATTGTCTGCCGCCGCCATCTCGTAGAGGTCGATCATCGAATGGCGCTGGAAATACTCCTTGAGCGGCGCCTCCAGCTCCACGATGTCCTGTTCGGTGAGTTCGTTCTGGTTGAACTCGTCCCAATTCCGTTCCGACCAGGCTGGCGTGGAAATGCCCTCTGATTCCAGGATCTTCGTCATCTTCCAATAACTGGGAGCTCGGGCGACCCCTCCCCGCAGACCGAAGCTCACCCAGCCATCCTGGCACCTCCAGATTTCGCGCGTTGCACCCAGTCGTGCCCCCAGGCGACTCCCGCGACTCCCCCGATCGCGCGCGTAGTCCCACATCGCACCCATATTCGAAACGAGCACGGACTCCTGAATCGACACGTCGATCACCTGGGGCCGGCCCGAGGCCAGCCCGCTGAGCGCCGCGATCGCCGCTTCGGAACCGACGTGCGCATAGGCCGACGGCTCGCTGCAGCGCAGCGGAGCGCGGTCGGGGAAGCCGGTGGAATACATATTGCCGCTCGCGGCCATCGCCCCCAGATCCGTGGCGTGCCAACTCGCACGTGGACCGGACAAGCCAAAGGGCGTGATGCGAACCCAGACGGCCTCTGGCGCTTGCTCTGGATTCAGCGGCAGGGCACCCGGCCAACCGGGCGTGTCGAGAACGAGATCGGCACCGGCGAGCAAGACGTCGAGCCGGGGGTCATTCGCTTCGCATACCACGCTGGTCTTGCCCGCGTTCCAGGCGAAGAAGCGCAACGAGGCCTCCGGGTCGCGCCGATCGCCGATGAACGGGCCGACCTGGCGCAACGGATCACCGCCCTGCGGTTCCAGCTTGACGACTTCTGCCCCGAGGTCGGCCAATAGACGGCCCGCGATCTGACCGGGCTCGGCCGCGGCATCGACGACCCGAATTCCCTCCAACAACGTCTCACCCACGATCACTCCTCCGAGCCGCCAAGAAACGGCGCTCCGTCACCATAGTCCCCGACGGTCCGGATGCCGAGACCGTCAGTTTCGTTTCAATTCCGTTCATTTTCCTTCAATCTCTTTCAACCCGACGCCTTCCTGACCCATCCGCTGGAGGAGCCTCGCCAAAGGATTGAAACCCGGTCTCCGTGCAAGTAGCGTAACGGCTTCCCTCGGCCTCCAATGGGCCCTCCACGTTAGATGAGGATCGAACCATGTCCCTCGACGCCGACCAGCAGATTATCTCAGCAGATGATCACATGGACATTCACGTCCTGCCCCCGGAACTCTTCCAGGAGCGCTTGCCCACGGAGCATCGTGAGGCCGGACCGAAGGTCGTCGAGACCGAGGACGGTCCGTTCTGGCAAGTCGAAGGCAAGCTGATCAGTCCAAGCGGCCGCAAGGGCAAAGGATATATCCACGCGGAGGACCACGGTTTTCGTCCGGGGCGCCCCGAAACGCGTCTCGAAGACATGGACCGTGACGGAGTCTCTGCCCATGTGATCTACAGCCCGATGACGACGCAACTGCGATTGGAGGACAGCCAACTCCGCGCGGCCTGCATGGCTGCCTACAACGACTGGGCCAATGAATTCAATCGAGTCGATCCGCGACGTCTGCTGCTGCTCGCCCATATCCCCGGCCACGATCCCCAAGCCGCTCGCGACGAACTCGTGCGCATCGCAAAAATGGGTCACAAGGGCGCCATCATCGGTCAGGACGAAGGAGTCGCTCCCATCTTCGAAGACGAATGGCATGGCTTCTGGGATGTTGCAGAGGAGTACGGGCTTCCGATCCACGCGCATCTCGGGCCAAAGGGAACCATGTTGAAAGCTCAGCTCGGATCCTGGCGGATGCCCGCCTTCGTATCCGTCATTCCCATGCAGCTCGACGAGACGCTATGCGGGATGATCTTCTCCGGCATTCTGGAGAAACGGCCCAACGTCAAATTCGTCCTGGGCGAAGCAGGACTCGGTTGGCTTCCCTACATCATCGAGCGCATGGATCACGAGCACCACAAATACTACGACCAGATCCAGGATCACCGACTCGATATGCTGCCGAGCGAAATCTTTCGCCGGCAGGTATTCGTGACCTACGAGGACGAAACCATCGGCGTCAAGCTGATCCCCGATATCGGGGTCGATAATGTCATGTGGGCATCCGACTACCCGCACGGTGACAGTACCTGGCCCAACTCGCGCAAGGCACTCGCCGATTCCCCTCTCGCGGCGCTCGGTGATGACGTCCTCAAGAAGGTCGTCTGCGATAATGCCGCCGCCGTCTACGATGTCGGCTAGACCCGCGTATTGATGCGGGCTGGATCAACCCTAAACCGGCGGTCGCCAAGCCGAACCGGCTGATTCTGCCCTCATCGGAAGGAGACCCGCTCATGGTCCATTCAATGGAGGGCGTCCGCATTCTCGAAGTGGCGGAGCATACCTTCGTACCCGCCGCGTCCGCAGTATTGGCCGACTGGGGAGCCGACGTCATCAAGGTCGAGCACGCCGAGCGCGGGGATGCCATGCGCGGCCTGGGTCGAACCGGCGTGTTGGATCTCTCCAAGGGCGTCCACGTCATCCTGGAACATTCCAATCGCGGAAAGCGATCGATCGGAATCGACATCGCCCATCCCGAAGGTCGCGAGGTCCTCCTCGAGATCGCCAAGACCGCCGATGTCTTCCTCACGAACAAATTGCCCGCGACGCTCGCAAAGCTCCAGATCGGCGTTGCGGACCTGCGCGCCGCGAATCCCGACATCATCTACGCGCGCGGCACTTCCTTCGGTCCTCGAGGCCCCGACGCCAACCGCGGTGGTTACGACATGACCGCCTATTGGTGCCGCGCGGGAACAGCGGGCGCGCTCACCTCTCCGGAGTTGGGCGTGACGCCACAAGCCGGACCCGCCTACGGCGATTCGCTGGGTGGAATGACGATCGCCGGCGGGATTGCAGCCGCCCTCTTCCGACGCGAACGGACCGGCGAGACATCGGTCGTCGACGTTTCGCTTCTGGGTATGGGCATGTGGGCGATGAGTTCAGCGATCGCTCTCTCGCTCCAGACGGGGAATCCGTGGAACACATTCACGATGCAATCGGGCGGCGGCAACCCTTTGACGGGAACCTACCGAACGGAGGACGACCGCCATATCTGCTTCGTCATGTTGCAGGCTTTCGAATACTGGCCGGACTTCTGCGCCCATATCGAACGCGACGATCTCGTCGCGGATGCGCGATTCGAAAGCTACGAAAAGCTCGCGGAAAATGGTGCAGCCGCTCGGGAGATCATCGGTGAGGAGATCGCGAAGCGGAAACTCGCGGATTGGTGCGAGCGCTTCCAGACCTTGAAGGGACAATGGACCCCCGTCCAGAACACGCTCGAGGTCGCCGCAGATCCCCAGGCCCGCGCCAACGGCTACATGCAATCGACGAGGACCGCGGACGGCACGGAATTCGAGCTCGTGGCCTCACCCGTTCAGTTCGACGAAGAGCCCACCACGACGGCTCGTTCGCCCGAGTTCAACGAACACGGGGATCAGGTCCTGCAGGAGATCGGGCTCGACATGGATCGAATCCTCGAGCTGAAGGCGAGCGGCGCGATCGCGTAAACCGGTCCCCGACGCAGGTCGCTTGCCGGCCCGCCGCCGATGCGAAACCATTGGGAATCTCTCGTCGGGGGTGCCTTGGATGATTCGAGTCAAGATCAACGGCCAGCAGCACGAGCTCGGCGCCACCGACCCGACCACGCCGCTGCTCTGGGTGCTCCGCGACGAGCTCGGGCTGGTCGGCACGAAATTCGGCTGCGGAATCGGCGAATGCGGGGCATGCACGGTTCTGGCCGATGGCAAGCCCGTGCGCTCCTGCTCCCTCACCGTCGCCGCTGCAGATGGCCTCGAGCTGACGACGATCGAGGGTCTGGCCGGTGACGAGGACGCGCTCAACGAGGTCCAGCAGGCCTGGATCGATCTCGATGTGGCGCAGTGTGGCTATTGCCAGGCCGGCCAGATCGTGGCGGCGACGGCACTGCTCGCGATCCATGCGAGTCCCTCCGACGCGGAGATCGACGAGGCCATGGCCGGAAATATCTGCCGTTGCGGAACCTACGTCCGCATTCGCAAAGCCATCCATCTCGCGGCGAAGCGCGGTCGCGCTGCCCAGACGACCGAGGAGCAAGCATGAAACGGCCCCCCGCCTGGACACGCCCTGACCCCGCTCTCGTCGTCACGGCCATCGAATCCTCGGCACGCTCGACCGCGCGAGCGACCGTGCATCTCCTCCAACTCGACCGACGCGACTTCCTGAAGGTCACGGGATTCGTCGGAAGCGGACTCATTCTCGGCGCCGGCTTGACGAGCTCGGGCCGTACTCGAGCGGGCTGGAGGACGGGCGCGTTCGATCCGACCGCCCTGGTTCAGATCTCGCCCGATGAGATTCGTATCCTCGCCAAGAATCCCGAAATCGGTCAGGGCGTGAAGACGTCTCTGCCGATGATCATCGCGGAGGAGCTCGACGCAGACTGGCAGGATGTCACGGTTCTCCAGGCACCCATCGACGAGGATCGTTTCGGATCCCAGAGCGCCGGCGGATCGCGATCCATTCCGGCCAATTGGGATGGGCATCGCCTGGCGGGCGCAGCGGTTCGCGCGATGCTGATTGCCGCAGCGGCCGAGCGCTGGGGAGTCCCCGCCTCCGAGTGCACGACGGCAAAGAGTCGAGTTCATCACGCGGGCCAGGGACGCAGCGCCCACTACACCGAACTCGCAGAGGCCGCCGCACGACAGCCTGTCCCCGATGCCTCGGAACTCACGTTCAAGGATCGCAAGGACTACGTGCTGCTCGGGCGACGCATCACGGGTGTGGACAATGAAGCCCTCGTTCGCGGCCAGCCGCTCTTCGGGATCGACCAGAACATCCCCGGAATGAAGTTCGCCATCTATGAAAAGTGCGACGCCACCGGCGGAAAGGTCGAATCGGCAAACCTCGCAGAGATCCGAGAGCTGCCCGGCGTCGTCGACGCGTTCATTCTCGAAGGCAACGACAATCCCATGGAGCTCATGCCCGGCGTCGCGATCGTCGCAGACAATACATGGGCCGCCTTCCGCGCCCGCCGCAAGCTGCGAGTCGATTGGGACGAATCCGAAGCCTCGACCGACTCGTGGTC
>Ga0114950_10000478_pt1 | contig 27452 bp, 23 predicted proteins | sample N075metaG_FD_83503 | JGI IMG/M metagenome (GOLD analysis project Ga0114950, IMG submission 83503) | Deep subsurface microbial communities from Kermadec Trench to uncover new lineages of life (NeLLi) - N075 metaG | ecosystem: Environmental > Aquatic > Marine > Ocean trench > Sediment | place... | reverse complement strand
GTTTGCTGGCTTGGTCCTTGAGTTCCAACCCATGAATCCAAATGGAGTCACGCACGAGTTTACATCCATAGTGCAATAGATGGAATATTCAAATTGTAAGAAATTGGCGGAATCGGACTAACGGCGCTTTTTGCATGACTGATTGCCTGAAAGCCCCTAAGTAACTGTTTTTTTACTAATTTTTAGTTTTTAAGAAATTGAATCATTTGAATCTGGCAGGATTTCAAAAATTTTGCCCGGATTGAGCACACTATTCGGATCAAATACCTTTTTAATAGCCTGCATATAAGCAATCTCTTGAGGCTCCCGGGTAAATCTTAGAAAGGGTTTTTTTAACAGACCCACTCCATGTTCAGCAGACACACTACCGCCGTATTCTTTCACCAGCGCATAAACCTTTTCACTAACAGTGGCACAGCGCTGGTAAAAATCCTCTTTATCCAATGTCGATGGCTTAAGGATATTGAGATGAACATTGCCGTCGCCAATATGGCCAAACCATATGATTTCAAAATCTGGATATTGATCCGAAACCAGCTCATCTACTTGTGCCAGAAATTCAGGCACCTTGGAAACTTTCACCGAAATGTCATTTTTATAGGGTGTAAAGCGTGAGATGGTTTCAGAAATGTCTTCCCGCAATCGCCAGAGATTCATGTATTGTTCCGAAGTCTGGCTTATCGTGCCATCCAGCACCCAACCCGGTTCCATACACTTTTCAAATAGTTCCATAACTTGGTCATTTGTTGAGTCGTTATCGTTCTCAATTTCTATCAAGACATAAAAAGGTGCCTTGGTGTCGAACGGGCGCTGTAACTGCTTCTCCTCCAGAACATGGCCCAATGCCTCTTCGGAAAAGAATTCAAAAGCCGAAAGTACCAGTTCTTGTTGAAATGTCTGCAACACTTTCATGGTTGCATTCAAATCTTCTACTGCAAGCAACAGCACTGTCGGATCTTTAGGCGGAATGGTCAGACCCAGGGTGACTTCCACTATAAGTCCCAATGTTCCCTCTGAACCGATAAACAAATGCCTGAGGTCATATCCGGTTGCGTTTTTAATTAGGCCACGATTCAAATCAAGCAACTCGCCATTGCCGGTTACAACTTTCAAACCAAGAACCCACTGCCTGGTTAGTCCGTATCTTATTACTTTAATTCCACCGGCGTTGGTAGCCACATTTCCACCTATCTGAGAGGACCCTGAGGAGGCGAAATCAACCGGATAAAAAAGATCATTCTCTTCGGCGAACTGATGGATTTGTTCGGTGATAACTCCAGGCTCGCAAACCAACTGACGACCGATCGAATCGAATTCCAAAATTTTATTCATTTTATCGAACGCCACTACCACTTCTGAATTGTTGGCAACAGCCCCACCACTAAGCCCGGTTCTGCCGCCGGAAGGAACCAATGCAAACCTCTGCTTGTTAGCAAGCCGCACCAAGGACTGAACTTCAATAATTGATATTGGAAATACTACTGCAACCGGGTTCGCAGTGTAGGCACGAGTCCAATCGGTGCCATAGATTTGTTGAGACTCTTTATCAGTTTTGATTCGTGAAGAATCAAAAATCTCGGCCAACGCGGAGAGTACTGATTCTGCGTTTTGTTCGGTGGGAGAATTCAAATAACTGTTCCGGAAATTATGAAAATCCAATAAGTAGACACTGCGTATGTTAACATGCGCCTCCTTTTTAGGGCATTGTCTTGCTCGAATTATCGATTCAGTGTACCCATGCGTCCAACTTCTTTTAAAAAAAGCAAAATCAAGTTTCTGTTGCTTGAAGGTGTGCATCAAAGTGCGGTAGATACGTTGCATCGAAACGGTTATGAAACCATAGAAAATCTAAAGACAGCACTTTCAGAAGATGAACTTAAACAGAAAGTTGCAGATGTCCATTTCATTGGGATTCGTTCCCGTACACAGTTGACCAGTGCAGTTTTTGCAGTATGTAACAAATTACAGGCGGTTGGTTGTTTCTGTATCGGCACCAACCAGGTTGACCTGGATGCAGCTCTGGCAAAAGGCGTCCCGGTTTTCAATGCGCCCTATTCCAATACTCGAAGCGTAGCCGAACTGGTTATTGGCCAGTCTATTCTTTTACTTAGAGGGATTCCCCAGAAAAATGCCTTATTGCATAAAGGTGTTTGGGAAAAGGCGGCTAAAGGTTCCTTCGAAACAAGAGGTAAGAAACTGGGCATTGTGGGTTACGGTAATATTGGCTCGCAATTAAGCGTGCTGGCAGAATCCATGGGAATGAAGGTGTTTCTGTACGACATTGTTACCAAGTTACCTTTAGGAAATGCAACACAGCTAGCTACGTTAGAGGCGTTATTGAAAGAGTGTGACGTGGTAAGTCTGCATGTTCCCGAAACAGAGCAAACCCGAAATATGATCGGCGAAAAGCAGCTTGCCTGGATGAAGCCAGGTAGCGTGTTAATCAACGCTTCGCGAGGCACTGTTGTCGATGTTGATGCTCTGGCGACAGCTCTGAAGCAGGGCCATATAGCGGGCAGTGCCATTGATGTGTTCCCGAAAGAACCGGGCTCCAACAGTGAAGAATTTCTGTCGCCGTTAACTGAATACGACAATTGTATTTTGACACCACATGTAGGTGGTAGCACTATTGAAGCACAGGAAAATATTGGTATAGAAGTAGCTGAAAAACTGGTTACCTACAGCGACAACGGCTCTTCATTTACTTCGGTGAATTTCCCAGAGGTGGCATTACCGGCCCATTTGGGAAAACATCGATTGCTGCATATACATGAAAACATACCCGGTATCATGTCAGAAATTAACGGAATCTTTTCGGCGACTGGAATCAATATCAGCTCACAGTATTTGCAGACTAATGACAAAGTTGGTTACGTAGTGATGGATATTGATGCGAAATACAGCAAGGTCGCATTGGAAAAACTGAAGGGTATTGAAGGTACTATCCGCTGCCGCGTACTGTTTTAATTTCCGCCGTTGCGATTTACTGTTCCAGGATAGTATCCATTTTCGCAAAAATCATTTCCCTGATTTCTGTTACTTCATTCACCATGTGATGCTCGGCGCCATCGATGAGATAGGTTTTCCCATTGGGAAATTTTTCCAATAGCTTAGGCAGGTTGTACCGCCAATCGACTGTGCTGTCCTTCGTTCCCTGCACAATATGAATTACTTCCTCACTCTTCCGAGCATCTGCAAAATCTGCCAGAAAGTGTTTCAGTGAACCCACCCAGCCAACAGCAAGAAAGTGTGTCTGAAGCGGGTCTTGTTCCAAAATAAATTTCGAAAATTCTTTATCGTGACTGTTTGGAGTAAAGTCTCTCTTGGTCTTTTTAATAAAAAATCGAAAAAGATTATAAAGTAATGTCGCTCTCATCCAGTTTGCAGGTCTTAACAAGGGCGCCAGGAATATTATTTTATCAAAATGAACTGGTGATAACTGTTGCGCTTTGAGAAAATAGTTGATTAAGATTGCGGCCCCGGTGCTTTGGCCAGTAACATACCATGGCTTAGTAATTCCATGTCTGTTTGCCTGCTCAAGACAATCTGCCAACACGTCTGAATACTGGTCAAAATTGTCAATGCTTGCGGCGGCACCACTCGATAGACCATGACCCGGCAGATCAAAAGTTAAAACCGAATAGCCATTAATAAGACAGTGCTTTATCAGGTGACCATACAAACCAACATGGTCATAGTAACCGTGAACCAATACCATGGTTGCCTTTTGATTTTCGATCGGCAGCGCAAAATATTGACAGGCAATTTTAAATTGTCCGCTTAAAAAGCACCCCAGGTAATGGGTGACATCAAGCTTGTCACTATTAAAATTCAATCCATAGTGTTTCAGGTAAGATTGCGTGACCGAGTCACTCGACGCGGGTGTTTCAAAATCAATTTCAGGCAAGCCGTCCCTAAGTTGATTTGCTTCTTCTACAGTGAACATAGGGCTGACTTCAACGAATATCTAAACCGACAAAAAAGTCCAGCAACACGACTCCATGGTTTACTGGGATTAGTACTTCTTCTAAAGTCCTTCGGCATACCGCCCCGCCATCTCCTCTAGGTTGTATATTTTGTCGAATTTGGAAGCCTGTCCCGCGGTTCCAAATGCATCCAACCTAGCCGTTACAATCGATTTCATGGCATCCATGGTTGGAATCAGAAATTTCCTAGGATCAAACTCTGATTTATTCTCTGCCAGAAATCGGCGCACAGCGCCAGTTGACGCCAGGCGAAGATCCGTATCAATATTGACTTTTCGCACACCGTGCCTGATTCCTTCCTGGATTTCCTCAATTGGTACGCCATAGGTTTCAGGAATTTCACCGCCAAACTCATTAATCTCTGCCAGCAAGTCCTGTGGAACTGAAGAGGATCCGTGCATGACCAGGTGAGTATTAGGAATTTTTGCGTGGATTTCCTTGATCCGATTAATGTCAAGAATGTCACCGGTTGGGGGACGACTGAACTTATACGCCCCGTGACTGGTGCCTACAGCGATGGCCAATGCATCCACACCTGTGGCCTTAACAAAGTCTTCTGCTTCCTGGATATCAGTTAGCAGTTGTGACATGGAAAGCTTACCTTCAGCACCAATGCCATCTTCCTCCGCTGCCATACCTGTTTCCAGGGAGCCGAGACAACCTATCTCGCCTTCTACTGAAACTCCACAGGCATGAGCCATTTGCACAGCCAGTCTGGTAACTCGTACATTGTAATCAAAGTCCGTCGGCGTTTTACCATCTTCACCCAGTGAGCCATCCATCATTACCGATGAAAAACCCAACTGTATGGAGCGCTGGCAGATCGCCGTTGAGACTCCATGATCCTGGTGCATTACAATGGGAATATGGGGAAACTCTTCAATTGCTGCCTGTATCAGGTATTTCAGAAAATTCGATCCGGCGTATTTTCTGGCTCCAGCCGATGCCTGCAATATTACCGGGCTGTTGACTTCATGCGCGCCTTCCATGATGGCCCGAACCTGTTCGAGATTATTGACATTAAATGCAGGAACGCCGTAGCCGTTTTCTGCCGCATGGTCAAGGAGTTGTCGTAAGCTGATAAGTGCCATGTCTTTGCCTCTTGCCTTTTCGGTAAATACCGTCGGTTAAAATTATAATAGTAATCGATTAATCTAAAGTTCCCTAAGTACCCGTTTCCAATATTTCTACTGCCGGTAGTATAGCCCCTTGAACAGTTTCCATAAACGCCCCTCCTCCGGTTGAGATATAGGATATTTGATCAGTAACGCCAAATTTGTCTATAGCAGCGATGGTTTCCCCGCCTCCGGCAATGGAAAACCCATGATTGGCCGCTACAGCCTCAGCGATGACGCGAGTCCCTTGGGCAAACTGATCAAACTCAAACACACCAACAGGCCCGTTCCATACAATTGTCTTCATCGTGCCAATCAACTCAGCCAATGAGGCCGCCGTCTCGGGTCCAATATCAAGAATCATATCCTCAGGCGAAATCTCACTTACGGATTTTACCTGTGCCTCAGCCGTTTCTGTAATTTTTCTTGCCACAACCACATCATGTGGAATAGGAATTTCTGCTATATCCATTAATTCCCTGGCTTTATCGATTAAATCCGGCTCATAAAGCGATTTGCCTACGCTGAACCCAGACGCCGCTAGAAAAGTATTTGCTATGCCACCACCAACAATTAGTTGATCAACTCTTGTCGCCAGATTTTCCAGCATCAGTAGCTTGGAAGACACTTTCGCACCGCCAACTATAGCCAGCATCGGGCGCTCAGGATTTTTTAATAAGCGATCCAAGGCGTTCAATTCTCGAGACAACAACGGTCCGGCACAGGCTGTTTTCGCAAATTTTGCCACGCCATGGGTACTCGCTTGTGCCCGGTGAGCCGTGCCAAATGCATCCATAACAAAAATATCACCTAATGAGGCATACGCTTGTGCCAAGGCGTCATCATTACCCAATTCACCCCTATTGAGACGAACGTTTTCCAGCAGAGTAATGGTACCCGGTTCAGGAGTTGCTGCAGCGGGATATTGCAGATAATCCTCGCACAAATTGACTTCAACTTTAAGCAACTCAGCAAGACGGCGAGCCACCGGCGCCATTGATGCTTCAGCTTGTTCCGCTAGATTCATACCTTCTTCAGGACGACCAAGATGAGACATGACGATCGGCATGGCTCCAGCATCGAGTGCAAGTTGAATTGTTGGCAGAGCCGCTCTGATTCGAGTGTCATTTTCCACGGCGCCATCCTTGACTGGAACATTAAAGTCTTCCCTGATAAGCACTCGTTGACCCTTCAGGTCAAGGTCTTCCATTCTCAATATTGCCATTAAGCACTCCGGTGAGTTTCTGAAATCATCAGAGGTTTCCTAAGTATTGCGCCACATCAAGCATGCGATTCGCATAGGCCCATTCGTTGTCAAACCAGGTCAGAATTTTAACCAGGTTATTTCCGCTGACACGGGTAAAACTGAGATCCACGATGGCAGACCTGGGATCATGATTAAAATCACAAGAAGCCAGTGGCTCGTCCGTGTAGCCCATGATATTGGTAGGCAGTTGCCCACTCTGCTGTTTTATTGCCGCATTAACTTCCTCGGCTGAACAGGCCTTCTTTACTACCACTACCAGGTCGATGGCAGAAACATTTATCGTCGGTACTCGCATTGCCTGGGCTTCAAAGCAGCCACTCAGCTCGGGGAGAATCCGTCCTATACCTCGAGCAATTTCCGTTTCTACCGGAATGATGGAATGCATTGCACTGCGGGTCTTGCGCAGGTCGCTGTGATGATAAGCATCAATGACTGGCTGATCGTTCATTGCAGAATGAATGGTAGTAATTACTCCATTTTCTATGGCGAAAGCATCATTCAGGCACTTAATAACAGGAATTATGGCATTGGTTGTACAAGAGGCATTAGACAGGATCTGTTGCTCACCCGTTAATATTTCATGGTTAATTCCAAACACTACCGTAGCATCTACGTCATTGTCCGCAGGCTGGGAGAACAATACCTTCTTAGCCCCGGCGTCCAGATGTTTGCTGGCAGTTTCTCGGTCGGTAAAACTGCCAGTGCATTCCATTACCAAATCAATGTCTAGTTCTTTCCAAGGCAGATTTCGATGATTTGCTTGATTGAAAACCCGCAGTAGATCCCCATTAATCCGCAGCAGCTTGGCATCGCCGAATTCGCCATCGCTGCCTAAAGAGTCTCCGGGTTGTTCAACACTACCAAGAAACCTGCCATGGGTACTGTCATAGCGGATCAAATGGCTCAGGGTACCGATATCTGCCACATCATTGACCGCAACCAGCCGGATCTCAGGATAGTCTGTTGATTCATAAAATGCCCTTAACACGCAGCGACCAATGCGGCCCAGGCCATTAATAGCAATACGGTAGGACATAATTAGTTAAATCCGGATATTGAGGCTAGTTGCAAAGAGAGTCAGGTGGTCAATCTCACAGCGACTTGGCTGTGTTGACCACGTTCTCGACTGTGAAGCCAAATTTTTCCATCAATGCAGGGCCCGGTGCCGAATCGCCAAATGTGGTCATACCAACCACCTTACCGTCGAGTCCTACGATTTTGTACCAGTAATCTGCAGCACCTGCTTCCACCGCCATTCGCTTGCGTACTGCATTAGGAAGAATTTGTTCCTGATAATCACTGTCCTGGCTGGTAAACACATCCACTGACGGCATGGAGACCAATCTGGCCTTGACCCCGTCTTTTTGTAACTCGGTAGTTGCTTGTTGACAGATTCCAACTTCCGACCCAGTGGCAATAATGATCAGTTCCGGATCACCATCGCAGTCCTCGAGAATATAGGCCCCACGGTTAATATCCTCGACCTGATCGGTAGTTCGTTCCTGGTGTGGTAAAGACTGCCTGGAAAACACCAATGCCGAGGGGCCTTCTTTGTGCATCAGTGCTGTCTTCCAAGCTACCGCTGTTTCAACTGTATCGCAGGGACGCCAGACAGACAGATTCGGCGTCAAACGCAGGGTAGCCAGTTGCTCAATCGGCTGATGGGTTGGTCCATCTTCGCCCTGACCAATGGAGTCATGGGTATAAACCAGAATGGAGTGCTGTTGCATAAGTGCCGACATGCGTACTGCATTTCTGGCGTATTCCATAAAAATAAGAAACGTGGCGCAATAAGGAATGAAGCCACCATGCAGGGCTATACCGCTATTAATAGCGGTCATGCCAAATTCTCGAACACCAAAATGAATGTAATTACCGTCTGTCCGCTCAGTCAACGGGGTACTGCCGTTCCACATGGCTCCGTTTGATCCCGCCAGATCCGCAGAACCTCCGATCAATTCAGGAAGTAAACTGCCAAATTCATTCAGGCATTTTTGTGAAGCCTGGCGGCTGGCGATATTCTCACCAAGATCCTGGCAACTGGCTATAAATCCATCGGCTTGTTCAATAAAATCTCCCGGAAGCTGGCCCTTCAGGCGGCGAACCAATTCCATGGCCCGATCCGGGTGTTCTTCTTCGTACTCCACCAGTTTCTCTTTCCAGGCAGTTTCCGCGACGAATCCTTTCTCCGTGGCATCCCAGCTTTGAGCGATTTGCTGGGGAATTTCAAACGGCTTATGAGTCCAACCTAACTCTACCCGGGTTGCGGCGACTTCATCGGTGCCAAGTGGTGAGCCGTGGGTGGCTGCTGTGCCTTGTTTATTGGGAGAACCAAAACCAATAATTGTTTTACAACAAATTAGAGTTGGTCGGGTATTGTCGGCCTGAGACTGGTGAATAGCATCGGAAATCTGCTGGGAGTCATGCCCGTTTATCGCCAATACTTGCCAGTTATAGGCTTCAAACCGCTTGGAGGTATCGTCGGTAAACCATTGGTCCGTTTCTCCATCGATGGAGATACCATTGTCATCGTAGAAAACGATTAGCTTGCCGAGTTTCAAGGTGCCTGCTAACGAACAAACCTCATGGGAAATCCCTTCCATCAGACAACCATCACCTGTAAACACATAGGTGAAATGATCAATGATTTGATGGGACTCCTGATTAAATTGAGCTGCGAGGGTTTTCTCAGCAATGGCCATACCAACAGCGTTCGCCAGTCCCTGCCCCAACGGCCCGGTAGTGGTTTCGACTCCAGGTGTCAATCCGTATTCAGGGTGCCCAGGGGTCTTGGAGTGCAATTGGCGAAAATTACGGATTTCATCCATCGACAAATCGTAGCCGGACAGATGCAAAAGTGAATACATCAACATAGAACCATGACCATTCGATAATACAAAGCGGTCTCGATTAAACCAAGCGGGATTCCCCGGGTTATGGTGCAGATAATCATTCCAGAGAACTTCCGCGATATCCGCCATGCCCATAGGTGCACCAGGATGGCCTGACTTTGCCTGTTGCACTGCATCCATACTAAGGGCACGAATGGCATCAGCACGCTGTTTTCTTGTGGTATCTTGCTCGGCCATTCTACTTTTGTTCCTCCAGAAACTGAGAGCCTGTCTATGAGACGGCGGCTATTTTCCCGCACCTGGAAAGATTATGCCACCGGCATACTGTTTTAATTTTTCAAGATTTCGGCGCATGGGCAACGAACGATGATAGCTGGATATGAATTCAGCTTTCTTGGGGATTGCAACCGGACATTGAAGCGCTTCTTATCCCTTCGATCGCCCGCCTTTTATCGCAAACCTATATCAAATTATTTTGATATAGATTTGCGAAATCGTGGGATTATTGCTAGTCTGGCCGCCTGTTTGCAATGACTCGGACGATCAATTTGTCAGTAACTGTCCTGAAACCAGCCGAATTGCCTACCCTGGGTAATTTCGATGACTTTACCAGGCTATGTAAGGCCCTGGCGGATGACTTGCGTCTCGAAATCCTGCGCCTGTTGAAAGCTGAATCATTTGGTGTATTGGAAATTTGCCGAATTCTGGATATCCGGCAATCAGCCCTCAGCCATCACCTGAAAATTCTCGCCAATGTTGGCCTGGTTTCAACCCGCCGGGAAGGAAATTCCATTTTTTACCGTAGACCACTGATCCTAAATACAGACCCCTTTGAAGATTTTAAAAACAACGCCTTTGCCAACATTGACCGGTTGCCCTTACCGGTTAACGTGTTGAAGCGCATCGGGCTTATCCAGCAGGAACGATCCCAGCTGTCTTTGAATTTTTTCACCAAGCATGCCGATAAGTTTCGCGAAAAACAGGGTCTGATTACCGAGTATCGACAATATGCCTCAAGCCTGGAAGACCTTATCGATGATATTGGATTCGATTCCGAACCAACAGTGATGGAAGTAGGTCCCGGTGAAGGGGAATTGCTACTGCAACTGGCGGATAGGTTTAAACATGTAATCGCCCTGGATAATTCAGCAGAAATGCTGCAGAAAGCCCGCGGCACTATTACTGACAACCGCATAGACCATGTCGAATTTATTCATGGGGATACGGCGGTTGCGCTGAACAAAAACCTTCATTGTGACCTGATAATTTTTAACATGGTGCTTCACCATATACCCTCGCCTGCCGAGGTGTTCCAGGATGCATCAGAAATTCTGAATCCGGGAGGTTTCCTCCTAATCATCGACCTCTGCAGCCATGACCAGGACTGGGTGCGCGATTCCTGTGGCGATCTATGGCTTGGCTTCGATAACGATGACCTCGTTAGCTGGGCAATCGATGCAAACCTGGTGGAGGGTCAAGGATTATACCTGGGCCTGAGAAATGGTTTTCAAATTCAACTACGTCTCTTTGTTAATAAAAAGAGACCTGACGCTACGAATTGAAATTGTAAAGGAAGATTAGATGAAAGAGTCAACTCTGTTTACGTCCGAATCGGTATCTGAAGGCCATCCTGATAAAATGGCCGATCAAATCTCAGACGCCATTCTGGATGCGCTGCTGGAAAAAGATCCGGCGTCCCGCGTCGCTTGTGAAACCATGATCAAGACTGGAATGGTTGTCGTGGCTGGCGAAATTACAACTGATACCTATGTCGATATTGAAGCAATAGTTCGAACTACAGTGAACGAAATTGGCTACAACCATTCAGAAAGCGGATTTGACAGCAATACCTGCGCCGTACTGAATGCCATCGGCAAACAATCCTCAGATATTGCCATGGGCGTGGACGAAACCGATGACCATGAGCAAGGTGCGGGCGACCAGGGTATGATGTTTGGTTATGCCACAAATGAAACTGATGTACTCATGCCAGCACCAATTACTTATTCCCACTTATTGGTCAAACGCCAGTCAGAAGTACGTAAAGACGGTACCCTTGCCTGGCTCGAGCCAGATGCGAAAAGTCAGATTACTTTCCGTTACGACCAGGGCAAACCGGTGGCTATCGATACGGTAGTACTCTCCACCCAGCATCGGGAAGAAATCAGTCTTACTGTCCTGAAAGAAGCCGTTATGGAAGAAATTATCAAACCGGTACTGCCAGCAGAATGGATAACCGCCGACACCAAGTACTTCATTAACCCCACCGGCAGGTTTGTAATCGGCGGCCCCTTTGGTGATTGTGGCCTAACCGGGCGAAAAATCATTGTCGATACCTACGGTGGAATGGCCAGGCATGGGGGGGGTGCCTTTTCTGGAAAAGACCCGTCAAAAGTCGACCGTTCAGCAGCCTACATGGCACGTTATGTTGCCAAAAACATCGTCGCCGCTGGTATTGCGGACCGCTGTGAGATCCAGCTTTCCTATGCCATCGGTGTAGCAGAACCCACCTCCATCAGTGTAGACACATTCGGTACCAGCAAGATTTCTCAACAAAGAATCACTGAACTGATACGAGAGTTTTTCGAGCTGCGGCCCAAAGGGATAATTAAGATGTTGGACCTGATCAGACCAATCTATAAGTCCACTGCAGCCTATGGTCACTTTGGCAGGGAAGAGCCTGCTTTTACCTGGGAAAAAACCGACAAAGCCGCCGCATTGAAAGAAGCCGCGGGCGTATAAGCCAATTTTATTTGCATGGAGTTAACACAAAGATGAGCAATTTATCGCCCCAACAAGCGGAGCCGATTAATCAGGATTACAAAGTTGCAGACATTACACTCGCTGACTTCGGCCGCCGAGAAATTACCCTGGCTGAAGCTGAAATGCCGGCCCTGATGTCACTCAGAAAAAAATATGCAAACGAGCAACCATTGGCCGGTGCAAAGATACTCGGGTGTATTCACATGACTGTGCAAACCGCGGTATTAATCGAGACACTGATCGCACTAGGGGCTGAAGTACGCTGGTCCTCGTGTAATATTTTTTCTACCCAGGATCACGCTGCCGCCTGCATAGCGGCAGCGGGAATTGCGGTCTATGCGTGGAAGGGCCAGACCGTTGAAGAAGGAGAATGGTGCATTGAACAAACTATTATTAAGGAAGGCCGGGCCTGGGATGCCAATATGATTCTGGATGATGGGGGAGACCTCACCACCATGGTGCACGAAAAGTACCCGGCTCTGCTGAACTCCATTCACGGCATTACTGAGGAAACAACCACGGGGGTTCATCGACTGATTGAAATGTTGGCTGAAGGATCCTTGAAGGTACCGGCGGTCAATGTGAATGACTCTGTCACAAAGTCAAAAAATGACAACAAGTACGGCTGTCGACACAGTCTCAATGATGGTATCAAACGTGGAACTGACATGTTGTTAGCCGGGCGACATGCCCTGGTAGTTGGTTACGGCGATGTGGGCAAGGGGTCTGCTCAAAGCCTTCGGCAGGAAGGAATGATTGTCAAAATTTCGGAAATCGACCCTATCTGTGCCATGCAGGCCTGCATGGATGGCTTCGAGGTGGTCTCACCCTATAACGACGGTAATAACACCGGTTCACTCGATAACATAAACAAGGATCTGTTATCCCGTCTGGACCTGATTGTAACCAGCACGGGCAATATAGACGTCTGTGATAAAAATATGTTGCAAGCTATCAAGTCAGGTGCCGTCATTTGTAATATCGGGCATTTTGATAATGAAATCGATACTCAATACATGAAAGACAATTGGACTTGGGAAGAAATCAAACCTCAAGTACATAAAATTTATCGTGGCGACCCTGAGACTAACAAGGAAAACTACCTGTTACTTTTGTCGGAAGGTCGACTTATAAATCTTGGTAATGCCACCGGACACCCCTCCAGAATCATGGATGGATCATTTGCAAATCAAGTGTTGGCACAGATTTATTTGTACGGAAAAGCGTTCGCGGCACAATCGGCTGACAATCAAAAAAGCAATTTGTTGGTTGAAGTTTTACCAAAATATCTTGATGAGGAAGTAGCGACACTGATGGTGAATGGATTTGGAGGTGTGGTGACGAAACTTACCGACGAGCAAGCTGACTACATTAACGTGCCAATATCTGGCCCCTATAAAACCGACAACTACAGGTACTAGGAACCGATTTCCGCAAAGGAATTACTCTCATGAGCACGGAATTCCAACAACCAACAGCTACGTTTAGTTTCGAGTTTTTCCCTCCCCGTAGTGTAGCCGGGGAAGAAAAGTTGCTTGAAGTTCACGGAGTTTTGGCTGAACTGAATCCGAACTTTTTCTCGGTCACATACGGTGCCGGCGGTTCCACCCGCGACGGCACCAGGAAAATTGTATTAAAGCTTAAGGAGTTAGGGTCAGATGTTGCACCCCATCTTTCCTTTGGCGCCGCTTCAGAACAGGAAATAAGTGCCTTATTGACGGAATACCAAGCGGCGGGCATCAACAGATTGGTGGCACTGCGCGGTGACATGCCTTCCGGCATGGGATCGATTAGCCAATACCGCTATGCTAACGAGCTGATAGGTTTTATCCGCCAGGAAACCGGAGATCACTTTCACATTGATGTGGCCTGCTACCCGGAAATACACCCGCAATCGAAGAGTTATGCATCAGATATTCTTTTTTTCAAACAAAAAGTGGATGCCGGTGCCAGCTCCGCGATCACACAGTATTTTTTCAACCCTGATGCCTATTACCATTTTAAAGATCAGTGTGAGAAATCCGGTATATCCATTCCCATAGTTCCTGGAATTATGCCTATTACCAATTATGTAAATCTGGCCAAATTCAGTGCCAATTGCGGGACAGAAATTCCTCGTTGGATTCGGCAGCGACTTGAGGGCTTTGGTGATGATATGGTTTCTATCCGAGAATTTGGCATAGACGTAGTGACACAGCTTTGTAGCACCCTTCTAGAAAGCGGTGTTCCTGGCCTGCATTTTTATTCAATGAACCAGCACCGAAGTGTTAAGAAAATCTGGCAGAATCTTGACTTGCCAACCGAAATAAAAATGGCGGCTAAATAGGGCCGCCTTCACTTTATTCATAATTCGGAATCTCCAGAGTGCGCACTTCAAGAGTTTATCTTGCCCAGCAACTAACCAGCGGTAGCTCCATTACTTTGGAGGGTGAGAGCGCTCACTATCTTACCAAGGTTCTACGATTAAAAACCGGCGACAGCTTTAATCCGTTTAATGGAACCGATGGAGAATTTTCCGCCGAGATTCTCAATCTCGATCGCAATCGACTTACTGCCTGCATAAATGATCCAGTTAGTAATACGGCTGATCCTGAATTAATTATTAATCTTGGCCTGGGTCTATCCAGAGGAGAAAGGATGGATTACGGCATCCAAAAGTCAACTGAACTTGGTGTTAGCTCCATTACCCCCTTGATAACTGTTCGTGGTGAAGTAAAACTTTCTCAAGACAGGCTAATCAAAAAACTGCAACACTGGCGGAAGGTCGCCATCAGCGCTTGTGAGCAGTGTGGAAGAAATACCGTACCCCAAATAAATCCACCATGCACCTTGAGTGATTGGGTAAAAGAATATTATCCGGGAGTCGTGTTAGATCATCGAGGTACAGGAAATCTTGCCAACCAGCCGTTTGAAAATCACATTAATCTGGTTGTTGGCCCGGAGGGTGGTCTTAGCGATGAAGAGTTAGAAATAGCGCAGCAGAACCAATATACGGTATTGAAACTCGGACCGAGAACCCTTAGAACCGAAACGGCTCCTGTGGTTGCATTGTCTGTTATACAATTTCTTCTTGGTGATATCTAAATGGATTTGAGAATTAAATTCTCATACCTAGCTTTCCTAAGCCAATTCGCTTCCCGAACAGCCGCGGTGTCAATTCGGCTGGGTCAGTTTTATAACTCCCTCGCCTCAGTGATCGGGTAATAAGCTTGGTCGTTCTTTGATTTTTACTTGCATCCTGATTAATCGGCAGGAATTTTTTCAGACGTTGCTTTCTTGAGGTCGTAATAACGACAATTTTTGGTGTCAGTCTTTGATTCGGGTTCTGCTCAGTAACAATTCCGATTGAACCATTTTCAAGCTCAACAACTGAACCGGCAGGAAACATGCCAAGTGCTTTGATAAATTCAAATACCAGCTGTTCGGCAAACTTTAACTTCCTTTGCTTATAAAGGCGGCTGATAGCAGAGGCTGGAGATTGGTCGTTTGCAGAACTGCGCTTTAGCAGACGTTCATAACTGTAAGCTAGATTGGCCACCCTGGCCAGGCGGGGGATTTGATCGCCGCATTGTTTACCGGGAAACCCGAGACCGTCATGTCGCTCGTGATGGGCACGGATAATGCTGACTACACGGGGATCGATACTCTCTTCGGCACCAAGAATATCCACGCCAATTCGTACGTGCCTCCGATAGGTCAGGTATTCCTTTCGGGTGAATGGCCCGCTCTTAGTAACAAATTCCGGTGGAAATTTCGCCATACCGATATCGGCCAGAAACGTGCCCATAAACAAGGCTTCAATATCATTTCTAGCAAAGCCGACATGGCAGGCAAAAATAGTTGCCCAGATAGATGCTCTGATACTCTGTGTAAGAATACAGTTGCCTTGTTTGTTGATATTTAAAACCCAGATAAATGCATCTGGATTTCGAATCACACAGTCTATGGTTTCACCGGCCACTTTATGCAGCCCTTTAATGTTAAGGGGGCTATGATCGCGGACATTTTTGATAGCGTCATTGAGTTTATTATTCAACTGGATATACAGGTGTGCGGCTTTGTCAATTTCCTGTTTTACAGTCTTGGTGCGAGGATAAACTTCATTGTTTACATTGAGGTCCGTTGACTCAGGTGCGCGCTTACGTGCGCTACTTAAGATGGTAAGGTTTTCCGCTTTATTTTTTCTATGCCCAGCACCACGAAAAGTATCGATGTACACATAGTTACACAAGACCCGTAAAGACTGGATTTGATCGAACTTATACAAATGAAATCCGTTTACCGGAAATGGCGTATCTTGCCAGGGTCGATCGAGTTCGATTACGAACATCCCAAGTGCCAGGTCTTTGCAGTCCAACTTGGTCCACTTGCTTCGTTCATTAACGTCGCTATTTAACTGATTTACTGCCATTTGCAGAGGATACCCGCCCTTTATATCAAGCCGTGTGAGTCACTTCACAGTACTGTTATTAGTGAGTACTTAATAGCGCGCAGAAGAGAACCGGTTCACGTATAGATGGGTAATGTCTGAAACGCTTGGCTTTTGGTTCAAACTACAAAAACTGTGAACCCGGTCACAGTTGTAAGTCTGTTGCTGTTTTTTAGAACAAAAAAAAGCGCCCGCTAGGGGCGCTTGTAGGTAAAGCTTAGGTGAATCGGGGACAACCTTAGTCCCCGGGGTGGAGATAAAAAGCTACAGTACGTAGCCACGTTCGTCATGGGATGACAGATCGAGGCCTACCTGCTCTTCGTCCTCACTGACTCGAAGTCCCATGGTTAAATCAACGACCTTAAGAATAATTGCACTCAAAATGCCAGTGTAAAGAATTGTGAAAATTACACTCTTGATCTGGATCCAAAGTTGAGAGCCTATGCCATCAGCCAGACCCGTACCACCGAACATTTCGGCGGTAAAAACACCAGTCAACACGGCGCCGATGATTCCACCTATAGCGTGAACACCAAAGACGTCAAGTGAGTCATCGTAGCCCAAGGCATTTTTGAGTTTAGTTGCGGCGTAGAAGCAACCGATACCAGCCGCGACGCCAATGTATAGTGCGCCCTGAGGACCCACTGAACCGGACGCCGGTGTAATGGCTACGAGCCCAGCGACAGCACCAGAGGCGATACCCAATACACTGGGTTTGCCGTGGGTTATCCATTCAACAAACATCCAGGTTACAGCGGCTGTGGCCGCGGCTATCTGGGTAACCAACATTGCCATACCAGCACTGCCACCGGCAGAAACTGCCGATCCTGCGTTGAAGCCGAACCAACCTACCCACAGTAAAGCAGCACCGATTATTGTGTAGGTTAAATTGTGCGGAGGCATAGCTGTTGTCTGGTAACCTTTTCGTTTACCTAACATGATACACGCCACCAATCCTGCAATACCGGCGTTGATGTGAACCACAGTACCACCGGCGAAATCAATCACGCCCCAGTCCCACAATAAGCCACCGTCACCCGCCCAGACCATGTGCACCATTGGTACGTAGCAAATAGTTACCCATAGAGCCATAAATACCAGCATACTGGAAAATTTCATTCGCTCAGCGAAGGCGCCAACGATCAAGGCCGGCGTAATAATCGCGAAAGTCATTTGAAAAGTGGCAAAAACAGACTCGGGGATAGTTCCTGTCATTGAGTCTACGGTAATGCCTGACATGAACACATTACTAAAGCCACCGACGATGGAATTCAAATTGAATACCCCGGCTTCCATACCCGTGGTATCGAAAGCCATGCTATAGCCCCAAATCACCCAGATAATTGTTATAACCCCGGTGATAGCAAAGCATTGCATAAGCACTGACAACACGTTTTTACTGCGTACCATACCGGCATAAAACAACGACAGCCCCGGAATGGTCATCAACAGAACTAATACAGTAGCCGTAATCATCCAGGCAGTATCACCGGTATCAAGCTCCTGAGCTGATGCTATTCCTGGAAGAACCATTAACAATGTAGCTAATGCCCCAACTCCCCACTTTGTAGTCATAAACTTCTTCATTTTTGGATCCTCAAAATCTCTAGAATTTGATCTAACTTTTGTGTGGCTTTTTCTAACTTTGATTTCACGCTGAAATCAGCGGATGCTCATTGAAGCATGAATCTAAATTGCTTCGTCCCCCGTTTCGCCAGTGCGAATTCGGATGACCTGTGTCAAATCAGATACGAAAATTTTGCCGTCACCTATCTTTCCGGTGTTAGCCGCGTTAGTTATGCCTTCTATAGTCTGGTCTAGCAACGAAGCGCTAATGGCAATTTCCAGTTTTACTTTTGGCAGAAAATCCACAACATACTCCGCACCTCGGTAGAGCTCGGTGTGACCTTTTTGCCGCCCGAACCCCTTAACTTCGGTTACAGTCATGCCCTGTACTCCGATTTCAGATAACGCCTCGCGGACATCATCCAGCTTGAATGGCTTGATAATTGCCGTTACTAATTTCATTGTTCGCTCCTTAATAATTAATACCCATTCTGCCATTCAGAATGGATACTTCTTTTGCACTACTTATGCACTATTGATGCATGTGCCGTGCCAGTTATATTTTATCCAATAAATACAATTAGTTATGAAAAATGCAGGGGGATTTTGATGAGTTTCGAAGAATCTGAATTTTTAATATGGGCTGTTACGGTGCCGCGTTATAAGCCCTCGCACCACAGTGGTGCATTGATTTCAAATGCAGAAAAGCTGGTGAATTAATCCATGGTTCCCTAGAATAAGTTTGCCAATCCAAGGTGGGTCAATATGCTTGATAAGCGATTTCTTGATGAATTGAACAACAAAATTGCACAGCTTCTACCCCGTGCCGGTGAACTGGGAGAAGACGTTCGCACCGGCTTGAGGCAGTTGGTACAAAAAAGCTTCAGCGAGCTGAACATTCTTACCCAGGATGAGTTTGATTCGCGCCTGCGCGCATTAGAACGAGCCGAGCAGCGAATTGTTGAGCTTGAGAAAGCAATGGTTGAATTGGAGCAGCGGCTGGAAAAGGAAAGAGGAGGAGGACAGCAATAAGTTAATTACTTAAGCTGTGATCATATTGAGTATCTGTCGTAAAGTTATTAACTAATTAGTGACCTTGGTGGTTGATATAGGTATTTTTATTTTGATGTTCTAATATTCGCTCGCAAGTAATCTACCGCATCGGAAACTGTTCTTCCCTCTAAATCAACCATCTTGTTCGCTTCGCGCATCAATTGGTCAGAAATTGCATTTACCAAAGGTGCCACAGTCGCGATAAATTCAGGATTTTGCGCCGCGGCTGCAGAAGCCAGCAATATCCCATCGTAGGGTAAAAATGCGTTGCGCGGATCATCTAAGATCAACAAGTCATAAGCCGAGACACGCCCGTCCGTACTATAAGCTGTGATTAGATCAACCTGCCTTTCGTTGACGGCTGTATACATGAGTGTCGAATCGAAAGTTAGCTTTTGAGCAAAATCAATATTGTAGGTGTCTCTGAGAGAGAGCCATTCAGGTCTACCAAAAAATTCCAGGTCGGCGCCGCAAATAAGTGAACTTGCAATGGGAATTAGATCCTCAATCGAGCTTATGCCCAACTCTGCCGCCCTATCGCGTCGCATGGCAAGTGAATAAAGATTTTGAAAACCCGTTGGCCCGATATTCACCATTCCGTGGTTGCGGGTGACAAAGTCTGTGACCGCTTCTCGAACCTCGGCCCTACCTGGATTACTGGTATTGTTCATCTGGTTAGCCCAAATTGTGCCTGTGTATTCCACATACAAATCTACGCTTCCGTTTCTAGTCGCGTTGTAGACTACATCCGTACCCAGCCCAAGCCGCTGCTCAATGCGAAATCCAGCTTCCTCTAATTCCGCTGACAACAGTCCCGCCATAATGTATTGTTCGGTAAATGCCTTACCGCCAATTACAAAATCGGGTTTAGCCGTTGGCATGAAGGTGACCAGGCAAATTCCGACCAATAATACTAAGCTCGTGCTTACCGCCGCTTCAAGTAATGTCACGTTTTTTTTTGCTAAACTAGTCACCCGTTTTTCAGCGATAATTTGCAGCCCGGCGATAATTGCATCCAAACCTATTGCCATAGCCGCTGCTGCCAGGCTGCCAATTGTTACTGCGGTAAGATTACTGGTTTGAAGTCCAGTAAAGATGTAGTTTCCGAAGCTAACTGCTCCCACTAAAGTCGACAACGTGGCAAGCCCTACGGTCCAAACCATGGCGGTCCGAATGCCTGCGATAATAATGGGTAGTGCCAGTGGCAATTTCACCTGTTTAAGAATTTGACCTGGCGTCATACCCATGCCGCGGGCCGCTTCGACAATGTCTGCTGGAACAGCTTCCAACCCAGTAACTGTGTTTCTCACTATGGGCAACATGCAATAGAGAGTGAGAGCAATAAAAGCCGGCAAAAAGCCAATACGGCCACCTAGTAGCGCTACTGTTAAAGCCAGGATAGCCAGACTGGGGAAGGTTTGAATTATGCTGACGATTGTCAACAATGGCCTTTTAACACGGGCTGATTGAGCCGCCCAAATACCCAATGGCAGGCTAACCAGGATGCCCATCAGCATTGCCGTAATTACCAGTACCAGATGCCCCTGAAAATAAGCGGGCAAGAGCAGCAATTGTTCCCTAAGGTTTTCGTTCATAGCTTGTAACTCGATAAGTCACAATCATTCAATGCATTAGTTTTTCGAGACGTTCTGTACGGCGTTTTGGCATTTCAACAATTTCGCTAACATAGCTGTGTTGTGGATTGTTCAATAATTCCCGAGGAGTGCCAATTTGCAGTATCTTGCCGTCTTTCATCACAGCAATGCGATCCGCCATAAGGAGAGCTTCCGTCATATCATGAGTCACCATTATGACTGACAGTTGTAATTCTTTTTGAATTCCCTTGAATTCATCTTGCAAATCCGCTCGAGTAATCGGATCCAACGCCCCAAAGGGCTCATCCATGAGGAGCACTTCTGGTTCAGCCGCTAAAGCCCTGGCAAAGCCGATCCTTTGTTGCTGTCCTCCAGACAATTCATTTGGACTTCGATTACCATACTCTTGACGAGACATACCCACCATGTCAAACATCACGTCACAACGCGCATTAATACGCTGACTATCCCATGAAAGTAACATGGGAACAGACACGACATTCTGTTCCACCGATCGATGGGGAAACAAACCAACCCCTTGAAACACATAACCAATACGGCGGCGTAGTAGCACCGGGTCTGAATCAACTATATTTTTACCTGCAACGCTGATTTCACCACTGGATAACTCGATCAATCGATTGATCATTTTTAAAGTCGTCGTCTTTCCGCATCCGGATTCACCGATCAAGCAAAGAAACTCACCCCGCTCAACCCCAAGGGAAACATCGTCAACTGCAAAACGTGAAGAGGCGTCGTAAGATTTAAAAACACGCGTTAATTCAATCATTGAGACACCGCCGCGATGGGAGCACTAATATTCACCAATCAATCTTAAATTTTCACTAGATAAAAAACCATCAAACGGAGTGAATGTTGATATACCAACTAAGCCGCCAATGTCTTCCAAAGATTCATAAAACTGGACCTCAAGTGATTCTGTAGTAGATTTGAAAAATTCCTGTTCCATTTCATCTTTTCTATTATGACTACTTTTAACCCGGTCCAAATCAAGTCGATTGTTTTCCATATCATCATATATGGATGCTAAAACTTCTTTCTCGAGCATTCGTTCCAACCATCTTCGATTGCGAATGCAAGTTATATGCTGACAACAATCACAGCGGCCTCAATTATTCTATTTTCCCAAGACGATAAATTTGCCATTATTGTTCTCTTTGAGTCGTCTGAGCTTTTGCATAGAAGACGGCATTTTTGAGAATATAGTACCCAGCTCAATTGGAAAAAGCGAAAGAATAAACAAAGGTACATTTTGGTTCACCCATTTCTTTGCCGATCCAGGTTTTCGCTGGTTTTTAATTGTTTGACAACCCACGATTCTGGTGATAGCTTCGGCCGCTTGGAGAACTAAGAGAAAGATTGGAACACCAGTAACTTAGTACCTAAAGCGATGATCTCATTGAACATCGAAAGTTAAATTTCAAAGCTATTAGTGCTATCTTACGTTTCTAAGTCACACCCAAGCAACAACACGAAATCTGGTCAAATTATTAATTTATTGTGTCAGCCAGCCCGGATATTTCACCAGTTGCCTGAAATTTCACGCCGAGATTTTTTGTTTTGGGCGTACTGGTGAATTATCCGGGCTAGAGTTCTCTGAGGAGAGAAGCTAATGAAACGAATGCAGATGGTTTTTCTACTTCTGTTTTCATTGCCGGTAATCGCAGCACAATACTTTAGTCTGGACCAAAGCCTTGCCTCGTATATTTCTGTACTAACATCCCTGGGTTTGTTGATCATTTGTCTAGGCCTGGTATTGGGGAGTTTGCAGAAAGGCAAAGTTCGAACCAGCGTCGGTTTAGCAATTTTGTCAACAATGGCGCTTTATTTTTATGCGCAATTTTTGAGTTATTATTTGCAAGGAAGTTATTTTAATCAGCAATTCTATTTTCATCTGAATTTTGTCACGTTGGTTGCATCCTGGTCAGTGTACTATCCTCTGGTTTTTCTCTTTATTGGATGGCTTCTCTGTATTTTGCTGAGTTTTTTGTATTTTAGAAATCGGCTACTTGGCTCCAGGCTTTCCTTTTCGACACTGGCTGCGCTATTAATATTGGCAACGATTTTTGATCCAGGCGTAATGAAGTCAGTCAAAGCTTCCTTTAGTGCCAGGTTTCCAATAGGAGTAGTCTCGTTGGATTCCATCGACTGGGAGCAGCTGAAATTAGACCAAGGAGCAATTCAGAATTCCAATGTTCTAGCCTCGCCTGGGAAAAACTTAGTATTGGTATTTCTTGAAGGACTGGAAAAAATCTATACGGATGACTCCCTATTCCCCGGATTGACACCAAACCTCAACCGTCTGAATGAGGAGGGATGGCAATTGGAAAGTCTCTCTCAAGTGCAAGGATCGTCATGGACAATGGGTGGAATGGTCTCTTCTCTTTGCGGAACACCGCTTGTCTACGAGTCGAGTTTTAGCGGCAACCAAATAATGTTTACTCGTTTTCTCGACAATGCTACCTGTTTGTCTGATGTGCTCAACAAGGCTGACTATCAACAAGTATTTATGGGAGGCGCCGACCTCAATTTCGCCGGAAAAGGTGAATTCCTGCGAACTCACAACTTCGATAGTGTGTTAGGAAGGGCTGAGCTAATCTCTGAACTCGACGATCCAACCTACCTGGGAGGCTGGGGTCTGTTTGATGATTCTTTATTTTCATTAGCGATTGGGCAATTTGAACGCTTGGCGGCAGAAAAAGAACCGTTCAATTTAACCGTATTGACTGTAGATACCCATCACCCCGACGGTGAACCTTCCAGCAGTTGTAGCCCCTATGGTGCAATTGATAACTCGATACTGCATGCGGTCCATTGTACGGATTATCTTGTGGGTAAATTTATCGGGCAGTTGAAGGAGCACCCCGCTTATAAAGATACCGTTGTTGTTCTAGTATCAGATCATCTTGCCCTGCGTAACAATGCATTTTCAATGTTTCCTAAAAACTATCAAAGGCAATTGTATTTTAATGTGCTTAATATTGACCTCCAAGCCCCTTTAAAACTGTCAGGGACACCAATGGACCTGGCACCAACCATTCTGGGACTCTTAGGTGTGAATCATAGCGCCAGTTTTCTTGTTGGCACCAATCTTCTCAGTGATGGACAAGAAGAAGTTGAAGGATCTTTACGGCTTTCTCGTCGCCTGCAAGCCATTCGTTTTATCAACAGCAATTATCTTTCGTCAAAGGGAGATAAAATACTTTATTCCCTGAACCAGAGTCGCTTGCGTGATTTGGACTTTTCAGGACATGTTAAGGACCCCGTTATTTCCAGAGGGAGGCTTGAATTCACATCGATTGGAAATGATCCTTATTTTATATTACCTTCCATTTCGATAGATTCTCAGGAAGACGCTCAATTGTATATTACCTTCGAAGCGGAAAAAGCTTCCTCAATCGAACTTTTTTTTACGACAGAAGAAAACAGATCCTATTCTGAAGAAAATAAGCAAAGCAAAGCGACTACTTCTGGGAAAAACATGGCCATTTTTCCTATAACTAAAAGTGCCGCGGAAGGTCGTTTGAGAATTGACCCTGGCGCGAACCCAGGCCGATTTCTCATTAACAGTATAGACATCCATTGAATAAGGGAAACCTCACTCATAACTTGACAACCCAACTAACCAAGTTGTTAAGTTATTAGTGTCCCCTATAGTAAAAGTTCGAAATGGCTTCCAGGTCACGATCAAGCAGCCGCCGCAAAACAGGACGTTCCCGAGCCGGATGAGCTCAAAGCGGATATCGCGGCGCTCGAGGACTGGGTAACGGCCATACGAAATCGACGCAAATAATATCTGTTAACTATTGTGTAGGGGATTCTATCCTGAATCCCGGATAGGCAAAGGCGCTCGCAATTTTCTCGCAATCTTTTTCAGTTACACCTTCTCTGCGGGCGACTTCGTACCATTTGCATGTGACGCTCTGTTCCATCTCATTGAGAATATTTTTGACTTCGTCAGGCTCCAGAAGAAACCGCGCACTTTGCGATAGAAGGTTTTCAGCGTTTGCGTAGCGACCCATGTCGCCGCATTCAAGCGCTAGATCGCGCCGCTCGACACTGATCGGAGTGGCAGGTGTCAAGTCATAGGCCGGTGAAAGCTTCCAGTCCGTATCCATGGCAACAACAGCATGGTTGCGCGGGTGATCGTCAATGTTGGAGATCAAGGCGTTAAAGCACATGCGTCGAAATAACTCAGGAGCATCTGTTAGCGGCTGTGAAGATATACGTCTCAGTTCTTCGACAAGCAGGACATAGGACCATCTATCTCTGGTCTGATAATCATCATCTGCACGCAAGAGCGTTAACGCGCTGAGCATACGACCTCTGCGATAGCCTGTTTTTGTGTTTTCACGGTCAAATCTTTTGACCATCAGCACGTCGCGCCCTCCGATCATGATGACCTTACTCTCCGAAGTTTGCAGACCGCACTCGCGGGCAAGTATAAGCATTGCATGTTCAACACGTGCATCATTCCATTTGTCTTCCGGATGATTGAATTTTGCAATCCAGAGGCTGTCCTCGTCCTCGACGACCGCTTTCGGACGGGCACCGCCCATTGATGTGCCACCGAACATCAAGTCCTGGGCTTGTTCCGCTTCGGCACCGTCAGGGATTTTCTCATCGGCAATGATCGCATCAGCAAGTGCTTGCAGTTTTTCCAATTCCATCGCTTGGTTGAATTTACGACGCGGGGCAGGAGGCTCTTTGTTCAGGCCAAAGCTCAGCGCACCAGCACGGTCATCCGGTGAATAGAGCAGATAGTCGATCTCGGTTAGCTGTGTTTTCCCTGAGCGTTTTTCTATAACCCTGCGACCCCAGTAATCAGGGCTGGCATCACGTAGGGAACCGAAAATGCCTCCCATTAAATTGGTCTCATAGGTCTTGTCGCTTAATTTAAGTTCAAGCGGATCGATCGGGACCGCGTTGTCGCGTTTGAGGTAGCTCTGGCCATAGACAAACTTACCGGTAGGATTACCCCGCCGGTCAGTCGTTATCTCGAATTTACCGGCAGTGACAAAGTTCGTTTCGCCCGGTAAGACAATATAGACGAAGCATTCATTTGTAGTCTTCCTAGAAATCACTATCGAGCCCTTCTTTCGCGCGGGCACGGGCACGATCCTTCGACAGGGATAGTGACAAGCCTTCCTCGTCCAGTGCCGGATCGGCAAGTTCGTTCATGGGCTCGAGTATGTCGTAGGCCCACAGCAGGGCGGTGTAGACTGCAACGCTGGTTGAAACCTTGCCTTTCTCTGCATCCGAAACCGCACGTGGACCGGTGCCGATTTTCTCACCTACCTCCTCAATCGTCAGGTTGCGGCGCAATCTTGCAGTACGCAGGTTTGTACCGAGACGCTTAATCGTCCGCTCTACCGGGTAGGGCGGTGCCTTTGTCAATGTGTTTTTTGCTGTCATTTGCTCTTAAGAGCCTCTTATCCAGGTTAATCTGCTCTTAAGAGCATATCAGTATTTTATAGCTTCAACAAGTACCATCTGCTCTTAAGAGCAGATTAAGTGACTTAAGGTGCTCTCAAGAGCACTTTTTGGGGATTTTCGCTTGTCTTTGCTTTGATTTGAGGGGGGAAGGCCTTCCCCCTGAGTGTTGCCAAGTTAACACCCTAAACCGAGAAAAACCGCGGAATTACCATTGTTAGTGTCCCCTATAGCTGATCGCTTCCAACAGGTGTGTCTCTGCTATCGACGTTACTCCGTCGAAATCCGCAATGGTCCTGGCGAGTTTCAGAGTGCGATGAAAACCCCTGGCGGAAAATTGCAGACTCTCCATTGCCTGCATCAGTATTTTCTGTTCGGCTTTTTCCAACTTGCAGAATTTTTCTATTTCACTGATTGTCAGATCACTGTTTTGCTTGCCGTTTCGGTCAAGCTGGATCTTGTTGCAGATTTCCACTTTACGCCTGATATGTTTTGAACAGGATTCATCCTGAGGGAGCTGGCACATTTCGGCATGACTGAGTCGCGGTACATTCACTATCATGTCGATTCGATCCAATAGCGGTCCGGAAATTCTACGCAGGTAATTATCAATTTTCTCACTGGTACAGTTGCAGCGTCCAGAGGGGTCACCAAAGTAACCACAGGGGCAGGGATTCATGGCGGCAACCAGTTGAAAATTAGCCGGAAACTTGACACGGTAGTTGGCACGACTGATGGTAATCACACCTGACTCCATGGGCTCTCGTAATACCTCCAATACCTTACGGTTAAATTCCGGCAATTCATCCAGAAATAACACACCATTATGGGCAAGGCTAACCTCGCCCGGATTAGCCCGGCTGCCACCGCCAACCAGGGCGATACCGGTAGCCGTGTGATGGGGTGATCTAAAGGGTCTGATGCTGAATTTATTCAGGTTTATCTGCTGCCTGGAAACTGACTGGATTGCCGCTAACTCAAGTGATTCCGCCTCGGTCATACCGGGCAGTATCCCAGGCATGGTGCTGGCAAGCATGGTCTTCCCGGTTCCAGGTGGTCCTTTTAGCAGAATATTATGCCCCCCGGCTGCAGCTATTTGTAATGCCCGCTTTGCCAGCGCTTGTCCCTTGACGCAAGAAAGGTCAGTCAACCCTTGTTGTACGTCCGGAGACTCTCTATAGGGACCGGGAAGACATTGTGGAAGCTCACGGCCATTAACCAGCTTATCGAAAATCGCCGTCAGATCGGCCGCATGGTTGGCAACACAGTGATTAACCATACCAGCCTCAGCACTGTTTTCTGAGGGCACAATGAGCGCTCTTTTAGCCAGCCCGATTTTTATAGCGGCTGGTAACACGCCAAGTACGCCGCG
>Ga0114950_10000477_pt1 | contig 27473 bp, 19 predicted proteins | sample N075metaG_FD_83503 | JGI IMG/M metagenome (GOLD analysis project Ga0114950, IMG submission 83503) | Deep subsurface microbial communities from Kermadec Trench to uncover new lineages of life (NeLLi) - N075 metaG | ecosystem: Environmental > Aquatic > Marine > Ocean trench > Sediment | place... | reverse complement strand
GGTCGTGCAGGCGGCCTTTGCAGAAATGGTGAACGGTGCCTGCGCCTCCTTCGGTATGCTGCCACTCATGTTACGTGCGGCAGCATGGCTACTCATAGAACATGCCGAGGAGGATATCATCGCAAAGGTCGTTCCCAACCTGGTAACCGGGAAGTGGGCAGCAACAATCTGTATCTCGGAGCCACAGGCAGGCTCGGACGTCGGCCGCATAAGTACCCAGGCCACCCCAAGAAATGACGGCACCTATTCACTGAGCGGCACCAAGATATTCATCACCTATGGGGACCATGATTTAACCGATCAGATCATGCACATGATCCTGGCCCGGACGCCGGATGCGCCGCCGGGAACACGCGGCCTGAGTCTGTTTCTTGTCCCCAGGTGCACCTGGGATAACCCAGAGGTTGTGAACGGACTTTCGATAAGCGGGGTGGAGAAAAAGATGGGTCTCAAGGCATCCCCGACCTGCGTACTGCATCTGGATGAAGCGATCGGCCATCGCGTCGGGCCCGAGTGTAGAGGGTTAAAGTCCATGTTTACCATGGTCACACTGATGCGACTTGAAGTTGCCGTGCAAGGTGTTGCCATGGCAGGTGCGGTGACACAAATGGCCCTGAATTACGCAGCTCAGCGACCGCAGGGAGGAAAACCGGATCGTCCGCCTGTCGCCATCATTGAACATGCCGACGTACGCAGGATGTTGTTTCTGATGCGTTCAAGGACCGAAGCGATGCGGGCATTAGTCTATGAGACCGCATTCAATTTAGATCTGGCCCGCGCTGCACAAGATGAAAAACAACGACTCGAGGCAAGGCGTTTGGCAGAATTTCTCTTGCCTGTCTGTAAAGCCTGTGCCTCTGAAACGGGATTCGAAGTCGCTAGTCTTGCCGTGCAAGTGTTGGGTGGGCACGGTTATATTTGTGATGCCGGTGTCGAACAATACCTGCGCGACAGTCGAGTGATGGCGATCTATGAAGGCACGAGCGGCATACAGGCGTTGGATCTAGTCACACGGAAACTACTCAAGGATTCGGGCAGCCGCTATCATCTGTTCACTGATCGGATCAGACGAGACCTGGAACGGCACGGCACTGAAAAAGGAATCGATCAAATCCACAGGGTGCTCGGTGAAGGACTGGCACGTCTTGATGGCTGCACTGAATTTCTACAAGAGAGCAGTAATAGATCGATGCGCGATGTAGAGGCGGTAGCTACCGACTATTTACATCTGGTTGGATTAGTGGCAGGGGCATGGATGTGGTTGCGTATGGCAACAGCAGCCACAGAAGGTTCACCGTTGTCTCCAGGCAAGAAAGCCTATGCTCAATTCTACGCCCAGTACCTCATGCCCGAGAGCGTTGCTTTGGAAGACCGAATTCGCACGGGAAAAGGGGCGATTGATTCGTTAGACATGGACACATTGGTGAAATGTTAGAACTGAGCTGAGATGACTGAGGTTTATATTCCTTACGGCGGCTATTGGTGTACACCCTTTGCCCGGTGGCAGGGGAGCTTGGCCCATCTGCACAGCATGGAGTTGGCTGCCCATGTTGCCAAACAGGTGTTGGCGGACAAGAAGATTCCGCTGGATGTATTCGATTACGGCGTGTTGGGGATGACCGTGCCGCAGCGTCATTGCTTTTACGGACTTCCCTGGCTAGCTGGAATGATTGGAGCAACGACTGTAGGTGGTCCAACCATCAATCAGGCCTGTGCCACCAGTGCTCGAGTCATGGCCCAGGCCAGCCAGGAGATCCAAAGCGGTATGGCGGAGTGTGTTTTATCCATAACGACTGATCGCACCTCCAACGGACCCCATCTCTATTATCCCAATCCCAGCGGAACGGGTGGCGCCGGCGAAGTGGAAACCTGGGTGCTCGATAACTTCGGTTGTGATCCTTATGCAAAATGCGACATGACTCAAACCGCCGAGAACTGCGCAGCAAAATGGGGCATCTCGACGGAACAACAACATGAAGTCGTGCTGCGCCGTTATCAACAGTATGGAGAGGCCATCAAGGCAGTTGGCGACAAGACATTTCAACAACGCTATATGGTGTTGCCGTTTGAAGTACCCGACCAGCGATACAAGAAGACAGTGGCAACACTGGAAGGAGACGAAGGCATTCATCCCACGACAGAGGATGGGCTGGCAAAATTAAAGCCCGTCAAAGAGGGGGGTACCGTCACCCATGGAGGACAGACTCATCCCGCAGATGGTTCAGCAGGCATGGTGATCACGACTGCTGAAAAAGCGACAGCGCTCTCCGCTGATCCAAACATTACGGTGAAACTCGTCTCTTTTGGCCAGGCCAGGGAAGATATGGCATACATGCCGGCAGCACCCATCCCGGCGGCCCGACAGGCACTCGATGCAGCCGGAATTTCCATCAATGAGGTCTCCGCCATCAAGTCCCACAATCCGTTCGCGGTCAACGACATCCTCTTTGCCAGGGAAATGGGTGTCGAAGTCAAAGATATGAATAACTACGGCTGCTCTTTGATCTGGGGACATCCCCAGGGACCCACCGGCATGCGTGCCTGTATTGAGCTGATCGAAGAACTAGTGATTCGCGGGGGGGGATGGGGCCTATTTCACGGTTGTGCCGGCGGAGATACCGCTATGGCAGTGGTCCTAAAGGTGGAGTGAAGGATTGACACTTCAACTCTCGTTTGCCTGTGGCGACTATGACCGCACCCGTCCGTTGATTGACGGAAGGGTAAAACCGGACGGCCTGGAACTGAACTGGATCGTACTCTCCCCACACGAAATATGGACCAGAATGCTAAACCATTACGAGTTCGACGCCTCGGAAATGTCGCTGTCTTCATATCTCATATCCAGAACCCTCAACAAACCTCTTATTGCCATACCGGTTTTTCCAGCCCGCTCTTTCAGACATTCTTTCATATTCGTGAATACGAAAAGCGGCATCAGCAAGCCCACGGATCTTGAAGGCAAACGAGTCGCCCAGGCGGAGTTTCAGCAGACGGCGGCGGTCATGGTCCGCGGTATCCTCCAGAACGACTACGGGGTCGACCTGGAGACCATTGATTGGTTCCATTGGTATCCGCCCAGGAGTGAGATAACACTCCATAAGTCCTATAAGACGGAAACCCTGCCTTCAGCGAAGGTGGCAGAGCAGATGCTCGAGAAAGGAGAGCTGGATGCGATGATCTGCGCCTCCATACCTCAGGTGTTCCTGGAGGGTTCACCCCATGTAAAGAGGTTATTCGATAACCCCAAGAAAGAAGAGATTGCCTACTATCAGAAAACCAAGATCTTTCCGATCATGCATACAGTGGTGATCAGAGAGGAACTCTGGAAGGCCCATCCCTGGATCGCCACCAGCCTCACCCAGGCATTTCAGCAGGCCAAACAGATTGCTTACGACACCTTGAATTCCAAATTGCCTTTTAAGACCAGCCTGGCATGGTTACGTGAACCCCTGAGGGAGCAGAGAGAAATATTGGGCGATGATCCTTGGGCCTACGGCCTGACGAAAAATAAGCACAATGTGGAAGTATTGATGCAGTACCTTCTGGAGCAGGGACTGGTCTCGAAAACGCTTACGGCTGAGGAGGTTTTTGCCCCGGTTTGATGGGCACTGGAAGCTGCGGGAATCTCTAGCCCGGATTAACCATAAATTCTCTACTGCAGCGACGCCGCCTTCATCTGAGCGCAGTGAAGAAATCATCCGGGCGGGCTGCACCGCCCGTGCGACCCGCAAGCGGGTGCCCCCGGTTCTGTTGTCCCTCGTTAACCCGCAGCCTGAGTATCTCTGATTACTCTGTCAGAGCCGCAGGCTGTAAAGGGTGTCGCAAAAGCCCGCTTGATCTTGATCGAGGCATGTAGGGGCGCACGGCCGTGCGCCCAAGAGCACTGTTTTACCAATAACTTATTGGGCGCACGTCAGTGCGCCCCTACACAAAAGCCCTGGAACAGCCGACTTTTGCCTGCGGGCATTCACCGCTACTCCCGGCCCCGGGGCCCGTGGGCTAAAGCACACGGCTCAGACTACGTCTCACCAGGAGAGGGTGTCATCCTAACTGTGCGGGCTAGGCGTTACGATGTTCTTCTCTGGTCCAGTACCCTGGATGTCGAGCAGTCCTTGCAGATTGGAGGAGGAACAGTTCCCCCAAGCTAATGGAGCAGATAGGACTCCATTATGTCCCGATCATAGGCGTTACGGTGTTCTTCTCTGATCCAGTAAGCGGGATTGCGGCCATAGTCGTTCATGTAATCCCCAGGCACATTGATCCCGGGAACTGTGGGTATCCAATTCTCACTCAGCAGCTCATCCGGATCTCCATACTTGGCTGCAACTCGTCTCACCTCGGGATCATCCAACGCCGTGAGTCTTCCCTTGTCAATCACCAGGATCTTCTGGCCATCCTCCGTCTCTACCTCAACAGTGGGAAAGTAGGAGTGAATATGAAGATGAGAAAGGTGCATTGCTTCCTCCACGGCAAAGTTTAACAGCTCCTCTCGACCCGGCTCGCCCTGACCGACACCCAGAATTCCGATTCCCCAGTGAATCACCCCCGACCTGTTGGTATCCCAACTCATACGCAGATCCTGTTCCATCACATTGATTATCCTTGTCGCCTTAGGGTTGGTCCCCACGGCAGCTTCACGCAGCCAACCCATACCCGGCCCCGGATGCATGGGCCAGGTTACATTCTTATATTTGTCCAACACTGTCTTCCAAAACTCCCCATAAGCTCCTCCACCTTCAATCTTGGTTACGGTGTGGTCCTTGAGATACACCTTGACGTGTGGAAATACGCCGCTGTGATTGATGGTTCCAGCGATGACTCCTTCTGCATCAGGAGCTTGAGCCTTAGGAAAGAAGTTATTCGGCCACAGGCCTACGTGCCCCCTGATGGCAATACCGAAACGCTTCCGGGCCCCTGCTTCTTCGAAGCCCTCCCGACTCGCCGACCAGCTGATATCTGTTCCTTCCGGATCGGTGACCCTCACTCTTTTTGCCTTCAGCAGAGCATCCCAGACCTTCTGGTCTAACAATTCCTGTAACTCGTAAGGATAATCCGCGATGCCCGTCACAAACTTGTCGATGGTATTCCAGGGTATAAATTCCCATTTAAAGGGGATATTGATGGGACGGCGTCCTGTTATCCCATGAATCAGAATCTGATAATTTCCCGTCTCCGCGACCTTCATGACGTCGGTGGGAGAGAAGCCTCTTGGGGCGCCGCGCTCCCGCATCGCCAGCCACCGTGCTTCTGCTGCTCCATCCCGCGCGGGTCCAATAGGGTCAGTATGGGTGAGCAGGACATCGACCTTTCCCCCAGCTTCTCTTATGGCCGTCACGATTGCATTCAGCACTCGCGGCTCAAAGCTGCGGGGCACTGCAACCAGGACCTTTTCCCCCGATTGGATGTTGTATCCAATGTTCTGCAGGTTGGAAGCATCGCGTCCTTGATAATTCCCGGGGCCCGGACCCAGGGCAGGTTTTCTCACCACAACTCTGGCAATAGCCAGTAGTTCTTCATCGCTATAGTGCTTCTTGAATTCCGGATAACGGGGCGCTGGATAGGCCCCCGGGCTCATACTCTGTTGGGCTAATACTACCGTATTGAAGACCAGCAACCATCCGATTAGGCTCAAGAACTTCCTGTACATCATACCCTCCCTTTTTGATGAATAGAGTAGAATCCTGAATCTCCTCAAAACAATGTTTTCAAGGCCCGAGTGATCGACCTCTTGTTCGTCGTTAACAACCTAATATACGTTTGTCTTGCTCGATGTCAATATCTAAATTGCAGAGGCAATATCCTGTCATTATTGGCTTGCCTTCAACCCTTCCGAGGCCGTAGAATCTACGGGAGTCAAGGGAACCCCCTAACATGATTGAACCCATCTGAACAGACAAGGAGGCAACATGGCAACCCCGGTGAAAGATTTAAGCAGCCAAACAGGAGGTTATGACCTGCGAGCGGTGCGCAATGTCCGGGATTGGATCGAGTTGCTCAAGGGTGAAGGAGTGTACCACGAGGTTCATGCAAAGGTGAATTGGGATGTTGAGCTGGGAACGATCGCCCGACATGTGCAATCGGCAGAGGGACCCGCCCTACTTTTCGACAACATCAAGGACCACGAAAACACCTGGTGCACCAAGCTGTTTACGAATTCAGTGGCTTCCTACGGAAGAATGGCACTGGCATTCGGTCTTCCCAAGGATATCGATCATTACCATCAGGTCCAGGCCATGAGGCAGGCCTACCAAAAAAGTCTTCCTCCCAAGGAAGTCTCCACGGCACCTTTAAAACGCAACGTCCTCAAAGGGGATGACATCGATATCAACAAGATCCCTGTACCGAAATGGCACCACTGGGACGGAGGTCGTTTCATCAACACCTTTGCCCCCATCATTACCAAGGATCCCAAGTCGGGTCTCTACAATATGGGCCTCTACCGGGGCATGGTGGCCGACAAAGATCACATCTCCTGCCTGCTCGTTCCTTCGCAAGGGTGGGGGGAGCATTACTCCAAGCTTAAGGACAAGAAGGAGCCCTTGAAGGTGGCCTGCATCTACGGCTGCCCTCCTTTGCTTACCATCCTGGGAGCCAGCGCCTTCAGCCGAACGGTTTGTGAATTCGACATCTACGGAGGCATTGTGGGGGAACCGCTAGAACTGGTGAAGTGCGAGACCAGCGATCTTCTGGTTCCCGCTTCTGCCGAGATGGTGATTGAAGGGACGATTTCCTGGGACAGGAAAGACTGGATGATGGAAGGCCCCTTTGCCGAGCACATCGGTTACTACGGGGGAATCTCCTCTCCGAAGCCCACCATGAAGGTGGACGCCATCACCTTTCGTGATGATCCGATCTATCAGGGAGTGTGCGAGAGCATCCGGCCCGGCTGGCCCAATGAGGATAGCTTGATCGTTTCTCTCTCCTGTTCGGCCTTGGTTTGGAACCACCTTGAGGCCTGCGGTGTTCCCGGGGTCACGGATGTCTGGATGAATCAGGATGGCTGTTATTACATGATCTATGTTCAACTCCAGCAAAGCTATCGCCATGTAGCCAAGCAGGTGGCTTCAGCCATCTGGGGCATGTCCTTTGGAAACTGGGCCTACAAGAACGTCATGGTGGTCGAAGATGACATTGACCTGCGCGACCCGGGCCAGCTGGAGTGGGCCTTTTGCACGCGCGTCAACGCCGCTATGGGAGACATCTTTATCTTTGAAAATCACTTTGGTTCGGTGTTGGACCCCAGCACCGCACTGGAGGAGCGAGATATCTACAAGTTCGGTTCCGGCAAGTGGGCCCGAGTGCTCATTGATGCTACCAGGAACTGGGATCTGGGCACTCGGGCCGCCTGGAACGATCAGGTTTTTCCTCCCGTTTGTGTCCTGGCCAAGGAAGATGAGGCCCTGGTCCGAAGCCGTTGGGAGGAGTACGGGCTGAGCCACGTCAAGTATGTTCCCCGGATGCAGATTGACAAGGACGAAGATCTCAAGTGGCGCTATTCTCTGAAGGCGCGACCTACCCCGGAAAAGGCCGCTGAGGATTGAGTAAAAAGAAGGCAACAGGACTAACAAGATAACCCGGTTCTCATTTCACCGTCGCACCTACGATCTTGGGGCTGATCACCCCCCACAGGCACCAGAAAAATGCCTAAAGACCTGAGAAGTTTTCTTCAAGAAGTCGAGGAGAGGCACCCTGAAGAGATTCTTCGCATTCAGGGAAGAATCCAGTCTAAATGGGAAGTGACGGCCTTGCAGGTCAAGTTGGAGAAGCAGGGAAGATTTCCGCTGATCATTGCTGAGAAAGCACTGAATGTTGCAGGAGACCGGGTTTCCTACCGATTGATCACCAATGTGCTGGCCAGTCGCCGGCGTTGTGCGGAGGCTATCGGGGTCTCTCCCTTCCAGGTTGCTCAGGAGTATTCGCGTAAGACACAAAACAAGATTGCACCTGTAACCCTCTCCGAGGAGGAGGCTCCGGTCAAGGAAGTGGTGTACCGTCAGGAAGAGGTGGATCTCTACCAATTCCCGATCGTATGGCATCATGCCCTGGACCCGGGCCCTTACATCACGGCAGGATTCCTCACCACCGTCGACCCCGATTCGGGGATTCCTAACTGCTCGATTCAGCGTTGTTGGATCAAGACAAAGAGCAAAATGGGTGTGTTTCTCCATGCCGGAAGTCACAACTGGAAAAACCTGATGAAGTGGTGGGAAAGAGGCAAGGACGCACCGGTGGCGGTATGGGTGGGGCATCATCCGGGGGCCTATTTGGGGGGGCAGAGTCATGGACGGATCGGCTACCCCGAGGACCACTACCCCTTGATGGGAGGCCTTTTGGAGGAGCCTCTTAGGTTGGTTCCCAGCCAAACTTTCGGGGACCAGCTGCTGGTTCCAGCCGACGCGGAAGTGGTGATCGAAGGAATCTGCCCCAAGGATCATTATGAGGCCGAGGGTCCGTTTGGTGAAAGGCCGGGCTATACGGGGGCACAGAGACCGAGCCCGGTCCTGGAAGTCAAAAATGTGACCTGTCGCAAGGACGCCTACTGGCAGGACATCCTGGTCGGCCACGCGGATAATCACCTGGCGGGCGGGTTTGCGACCGAGTGTGAGGCCTATGAAAAAATACTGGCAGCTGTACCCGAGTTGTTGAACGTCCACGCACCCCAATCCACGGGCTGCCGCGATCACTTGTACGTTCAGGTGAAGAAGACACGTCCTGGGGTTGGCCGCGATGCCGCTCTGGCGGCAATCGAGTGCCGTCCCAAGCATGCCTTCATCTTCGATGACGACATCGATATATTTGATGAACGGAAAGTCTTGTGGGCCATTGCCACCAGATCTCAGTGGGACAGGGATTTGATCGTGGTCTCGGATCGTCCTGTGAATCCACTGGATCCATCCGTTCCAGGCCCACCGGGTACTGGAGCCAAGGCTGCTTTGGATTGTACCCGGCCTGCTCCACCTGAGCCTGGGATGCCTCAATGGTACACTCCTGTGAATAAAGTCCCTGATGAGGTCATGGAGAAGATTAAAGTTGAAGATTTTATTTCTAAGGATGAGCTAAACTCGATCCCTGTCGAGTGAAGGGCTAAGCCCGGATTATGCATAGATTTTTTACTGTGTCGCCGAAACCATCCGGCCTGACTGCGTTGCCGCTCGCTCGGGCTCCTCGACGTACCGTACAGTACGTCTGCGGTGCCCTCGGTCGCGCGCCTGGTCAGGACGGCGTTTTCGACGCCTCGCTACACAAACCTATGCATAATCCGGGCTAGAGGAATCGGACATGGACAGAGTCGCCAATTTAAAGGAGGTGTGGATTGCGTGTCCACAGTGCAAGGATATTTTTAATGTGGAGAGGCTCTTTTGGGAGGAAGAAGCCTTTGCAAAATTGAAACTGCACTGTCCTTTCTGCAGCCTTGATTTCGCAAAGGAGAAGTCACCGAAGATCTGGGGGCTGGATGGCACGGGAACAGAGGGAGGATCAGTGTAGATGGACTTTGGAGTCCATATCGGTGCCCGCCACGCCGCCGATAATCCAGATGGCATTCGTACCATCGCGCGTCATTGCGAGGGGTTGGGCTACGCATATTTCGGCGTCAGCGACCATATCATCATCCCCCGCCAAGTCGACTCCCACTATCCCTATAACGAAGCAGGGATCTGGCCCGGAACCGGCAAGGGGACGTGTCTCGAACAACTCACCACACTCACCTTCGTGGCGGCGATTACCGAAAGGATCCGATTGCTTCCCTCTGTCATGGTGCTCCCCTATCGACCCCCGGTCCAAACAGCCAAGATCCTGGCGTCCTTGGATGTCCTTTCCAAAGGACGCCTGACCATCGGGGTGGGCACCGGCTGGAACGCCGAAGAGATGATTGCCTTGGGGTCACCACCCTTTGACCGGCGAGGCACGGCATCTGACCAATACCTTGCCGCCTTTCGCACACTCTGGACCAGCGATACGCCAACCTACGCGGGGGAGTTTGTCTCTTTCGATAACTTGATTTTCGAACCGAAACCCGTCCAGGATCCTCACCCGCCAATCTGGATTGGGGGAGAGGGCCGAGTGGCCCGGAGGCGAGCTGGAAGATTTGGTGACGGATGGTATCCCGTGGGTCGCAACCCCCGCATTTCTCTGGAAACACCTGAGCTCTTTAGCGAGGGCCTGGCCGAAGTCCACCGTTTTGCCGAGGCCTCCGGTCGTGATCCGTCGATCATCGATACGGCCATGGCCATACCGTGGTATCGTCTGGGCGAGGCGGGTAAGGACACCGACGGCAGCCGACGGCGTTTCACCGGCTCCGCCGAGCAAATCGCCGAAGATGCACGGGGATTGCGTGATGCGGGGCTCAAGCACCTCATCATCGCCGCCGAATATACCGAACTGCAGCAGTCGCTCGACGAGATGGAGCGGTTCGCAAAGGAAGTGGTTCCCCTGATCAACTAAGGGAAGGATATCCTCAATGATTCTTGATTTTCACACTCACGGGGTTCGCCCAGATCCCCATATGCCGGCTGGGTACAAGGCCTTTATGAGTTCCAATCAGGGAGGAGATCCAGATAAGTTTGATGAGTTTACGGAGCGCTATTCAGATCCTCAAAACGTCCTGGCTCTACTGGACGATGCGGGAGTCGATTATGCCGTGGTCCTGGCCGAGACAGCCGTGATTACCTCAGCCGTCATACCGAATGATCACGTCCAGCAGTTTACGGCGGCCAGCAATGGCCGCTTGATACCCTTTTGCACTTTTAATCCCTATATGGTGCTCAATCCAGCAGCTGAATTGGAAACGGCGGTTCGCCAGGGCGGGTTCCGCGGACTGAAGCTCTACCCTACCTACGAGTACTTCTATCCCAACCAGCCGTTGCTCTATCCGCTGTATGCCAAAGCACAGGAACTGGGTATCCCGGTGATGGCTCACACCGGAAGTTCCGTTTTTGCGGGTTCACGACTCAAGTATGGAGATCCGCTTTTCTGGGACGATGTGGCCGTAGACTTTCCAGAGCTGACGATCATAATGTGCCACGGTGGGCGAATGCTCTGGTATGATCGGGCTGCTACTCTGGTGCGGCTGCACAAGAATGTCTACTTCGATGTTTCTGGTTTACCCCCCAAACGACTACTCGATTATTGGCCTGATTTGGAACGTCTGGCCGACAAAGTGCTCTTCGGTACGGATTGGCCAGGAGCCGACATCGGTGCCAATTTGAAGGCTTTTCAAAATATTGCCCTCAGTGAGGAGGCCAAGCAGAAAATCCTATGGGCCAACGGTTCTCGAATTCTGGGCCTGCAGGCCCACTAGGAATTCTTGGGACAGGCCCTCTGGGCCTGTCCCCGAATTCCCTAATGCATGTAAAAGAAGCAGGCAAAAACGATCTCAGGTGCATCCGGAGTCTGAAGAGAGATGTGGATCCTTGCATCAGAGAAATCCACATCTGAAATTTCTTCCCCTTGATCATCGAAGGCTTCTACCCGATGAGGCAATATCAGGGTCTCAGGTTCTATGTCGGCGACATCGAAGCTAATCTCTACCACCGCACCATCCGGGATGGGCTGCCGGCCCTGAATCGACAGATGAAGGATTAGGGTATCTTCTTCCTGTGGAGTTTCCTCTACCTTCAGGACTGCCCCTGCCAGATCGGCGGCAATACCTTGACGTGCGCTCCCAAAGCTGAGCTTACGGGTCGGAATCTCTATCCAGTGTTCGAGCCTGGACACGGAGTCCTGGCCTGAATTGAAGAGCTCGATGGAGAGGTAAGTTCGCTCTCCCGGCAAAACCTGGGGAAAATTGAAGGTAAGGGTCGTTTTCTCAGTCTGGCCATACACCTGAACCACTGCCAGACCCAGGAAAAGGAACGCTCCACAGAAATACTTATTGATGGCTCAACTCCTTAACCCGGATTATGCATAATACGGGTTTAACCCGTATCATAACTTGCTCTGAAGCGCTCGAACAAGCCACATCCTGTCAACCGTCAAACGGGCCCTCTTAATGAGTATCGAAAACCTCCTGATATTCGACCAACTTAGCCCATACTGCTTCGAGTTCGGTGGAGTTGGGCTGATTGGGATCAGCCGCTGCCGGCAGGGAGCCGAATTTCATGAGGCAGGCCATCAGAAGCAGGCGGGCTTTGGTAGCAGTGAGGTTGCTGCCCGCGACAAGAAGCTCATTGGGTCTCCTGTTGGGCGTGAATCCTTCCGCGTTGCCGCGCCCCACCCTGACCACCGGCATGCCGCTGAGGGCTGCCCGCCTGAGGGCCGCAGCAACAGAATCCACCATGCTTCCATAGGGTGATGCTCCCTCGGCTACAAAGCCGGACAACGGTGTGTTCCTGAGATTCTTGTCGATCAAGGCAAGAATTCCGACCTCAGCCTCCTTGGAATCTTCCTGCCGATAGCGAGCACTCTTCTCGATGGTCACGTTGGGAATGGCCGTCAGGACTAGCTGGCCCTGAGGATCCTTAATCTGCACGGGGACCCCCTCGATTTCTCCATCGACCCGGCGCACGCCCTGTACTCTAGAAGGCAGCCTACTTATATTCACCGACGACGTGTAAGTGTGACACTTGACCGGCCTGAAGGTGATAGACGCTGGACTCCTCTGTCCCACGCTTCCGATGATCCCCCCATGGCCCCCTGTGGCCGTAAAGCCGCCAGGGCGGGCATCCACTTTTTGAACTTCCCGGGAGGTAAAAATCTGCTCGTCCTGGATGACGACAGCTCCAATCTGGTCGCGACCATCCTGGTCCGCCCAATGGTGGGATACGATATAGTTCACCGAGTCAACGATGTTTCGATCGCCATCGTTGCCGATCTCACCTCGGAGTCGCTGAGAGGCATTACCCACGATGGGCATGTGGGTGTCGATCAACAGGTTTAACCAGTAAGTGGTTTCCTCGACATTAGGGCTGCCCTCCAACCAGAGGGCACCGGTGTATTGACCCGACCCCATCGCCTTTTGCACGACGTTGGTCAATCGGGCCAGCGTGCCCCTTCCCGGGGAGCAGCGGAGATGGGGTGGGCGATAGACGAAAAAATCCTCTCCCAGGCTTTCCGGCGGGATATCGCCCTCCCCGACGTCGGTCCTCTCCGCTTCGGATAGACCTTTCTTGTAGCCGCCAGAAGGGGCGGCACGATAGTAGTCAAAGTCAGCCTTGGAAAAGAGCAGATTGCCCAGGCCGGACTCACCGATTCCCAAGCGATCAATCTCCTCAATGATGCGCGAGGCGTCCGGATAGTAGGGCTGCCGGCACTGAGAATCGGGTGCGTCCAGTGTGGCACAGTCTCCTTCCCAAGGCTGGCCGTTGGCTTGGCGTGCCATGTAAGGCAGTGGATACAACCCATCCTCGGGGAGAAGGGTCACCTTGTAAACGGGGATATCCTCATGACTTCGGCGTTTCTCGTGAAAGGTGCCGCCGGCGTCAATATACCCGTCTGCTGGAGCGTAAAGTTCGGCCGCATCACGCTCCAGGGGATGGGCGCTCCATTGCTTGATGTATACGGTGGCGGGAGCAGCAAGACGCTGAGGACGTAAGACATCGAACGGCATGGGGCTTCCATCTGGATTCTTTCGAATGGGCAGGCCGTACTGTTTCCTGGCCTTGTTACTGGTGACCAGTGGAGCACTGTTTTGTATGGTTGCGGTTGCTCCAGAGAAAATGGCGATCCTGGGTTTCTTGGGTGGCATTTTTTCTCCTATTGAGGATGCGAGCGAGTATAACGAGGAGGCCCTTGCTCGGCCAAGAGAAAAGCTCTCTGGAATGATATATTCAGGCAGGATTGCTTCATGAACACCAATAAAAGCTCATCGCTCCGGGTCATGGTCTTTGGCACTTCGATTCTGGCCTTGGCTATCGGTATTCGGCTCAGCTTCGGGTTGTTTTTGCAACCCATGTCGCAATCTCTGGGCTGGGGACGGGAGACCTTCGCCTTCGCAATTGCGTTACAAAATATTTTCTGGGGTCTGACCCAGCCACTGATGGGGATGTTGGCCGATAAATTTGGGGCCCGAAAGGTCATCATGGTGGGTGGTTTGGGCTACAGCCTTGGGTTGTACCTGATGTCCCAGGCCGCCACTCCCCTGACCCTCAATCTGACAACAGGACTGCTGATCGGGGTCAGTCTCAGTGCTACCTCTTTTGCGGTGGTGCTGGGGGCGGTGGGACGGGCAGCCAGTGAGCGTAACCGCAGCATGGCCCTGGGCTTTGCCTCGGCAGGGGGTTCAGTGGGGCAAGTCATCATATTACCCATTGGGCAGGCCTTGATCTCCACCTATGGATGGGTTCTGGCTCTGGGGGGACTGGTTGCCATCGCTTTTCTCATGCTTCCCCTGGCTGCGGCAATGGGTAACAGCAAGCAGAGGAGCCCGAAACAGGTGCAGGGGCAGATCATGAGTCATGCTCTGGCGGAGGCGGGTCTCCATCAGGGATATTGGCTCCTGACGGCTGGGTTCTTGGTTTGCGGGTTTCAAGTAACCTTTATCGCCACTCACCTCCCGGCCTATATTGTAGACAGTGGTCTTTCTCCCGGGCTGGGAGCAACTGCCCTGGCCCTCATCGGTCTCTTTAATATCATCGGTTCGTCCTTCTGGGGCATCGTGGGCGGAAAATACAGCAAGAAATACAGTTTGAGCACACTTTATATTGCCAGAGCGGTGATGATCGCTGTCCTGGTCTCATTCCCCGTTTCCACTTTTTCTATCCTGCTTTTCAGTGCCGTCATGGGTTTTCTATGGCTGGGAACGGTGCCCTTGACCTCCGCTCTAATCGGACAGATCTTCGGAGTTCGGTACCTTTCGACGCTCTTTGGATTCGTCTTTCTCAGTCATCAGATCGGTGCCTTCCTGGGTGTGTGGATGGGGGGCTATGTCTTTGATGTGACCGGCTCTTACGATTCCGTGTGGTATGTGTCCATTGCCCTGGGAGTTCTATCCGCGTTGCTGCACTGGCCGATTAATGAGCAACCCGTCCATCGATTGGAGTGGGCCGGGGAAGGCCGAGAGTGAACCATGAATTTTGCACGCCTCATCGATGAAAGCTGCCAAGGCGCGCCCTCCAACACAGCGCTCATTATCGGCGACGAACAGATCAGTTACGGCAAGTTGGGGGCACAGATCGGGTGTGTTGCCAGCAGTCTGCGGGGACTTGGCGTTCAACCCGGTGATCGCCTGGCCCTGCTCATGCCCAACAGCTTCGAATACCTGGTGAGCTACTACGCCCTGCTCAGGGTCGGTGCCGTTGCCGTGCCGCTCAATCCGCTTCTGCGGGAGCCGGAAGTACGCTATATCCTGGAGGACTGCCAGGCCAGCGGTCTCATCTTCCACCAGGAATTCGCCTCCATCGTTGAAGCCCTCCGCGCCCACCTCTCTTCCCTGCACCACGCCATTTTGGTGGGTGATGAAGGCCAGGCTGCGACCCTTACCTTCAACGATCTGTTGCAAACGGGTGACCAGGAATCATTCACGGTCGATTCGGCCGACCAGGATCTGGCAACGCTCATCTACACCTCCGGTATGACCGGTGATCCGAAGGGAGCGATGCTGAGCCATCGAGGTCTTACGGCCTCGGCCCAGGCCACCATCGCGGGCTTCAGGTTTAAGTCGACTGATTGCATCATCGGCGTCCTGCCCTTCGCTCACATCTTCGGCAAGAACCTCCTGGTGCAGGCTGCGCTGGTGGCCGGTGCGTCGGTGGTGGTGATGGCGCGCTTCGAGTCAACACTCGTGGTCGAAGCCATTGAACGCTGGAAGGCAACCGCACTCAGTGGCGTGCCCCTGATGCTTATTGCTCTCAGCAATGCGCTTGAGGCCCAGCCCAAAGACATCAGCACCCTGCGTAAATGCATGGTGGGAGGAACGACGGTGCCCATGGAGGTGGTGCGCCGCTTCGAGGGTTTGTTCAGCAATTGCGAGGTGGTCGAGGCCTACGGAATCTCAGAAAATTCCGGCATCGTCACTCTCAATCCCCTCGGTGGGGGACACCGTGAACACTCGGCAGGCCTGCCACTGGGGCTCAATGAGGTGCGGGTGGTCGACGATCAGGGCCAGGATGTGCCGCAGGGTCTTCCGGGCGAGATAGCCATTCGCGGACCCCAACTCCTGCTCGCCTACTGGGGCATGCCGGAGGCAACGGCCGGCGCCGTGCGTGACGGGTGGCTTTTTACCGGAGATATTGGCTACCTGGATGAGGACGGCTACCTCTTCCTCATCGACCGCAAGAAGGACATCATCATCACCTCCGGGTACAACGTCTATCCCAAGGAAGTGGAAAACGTCCTCTACGGCCACCCCGACGTGGAAGCAGCGGCCGTCATCGGCCAACCCGATGACGCGCGTGGAGAATGGGTCAAGGCAGTCATCGTTTTGAAAGAAGGCGCCACCGTTACCGAGGATAAGATGAAGGAATACTGTGCCGGGCAACTGGCGGCCTACAAGACACCGCGCTTGATTGAGTTCGTGGACGACCTGCCGCGCACGGCCTCGGGGAAAATCTTAAAACGTGCCTTAAGGGTGGACTCAGAGAAACCCGAAACCTCGAACCCCTAGCAGGCTGAAGAGGGTGTCGCGAAACCTTGTGGCGGCCGCTCTGAGAGCGGCCACTACAATACGTTCTTGGCCAGACTAATAACCATATTTCTTCCACTTGGCCAGTGCTTTTCGTTGAATCTCCTCCGGATAGATCTCCTTAAAGGAAACCCTCTTCGGCAATTCCTTTGGATCACAATCCAAGGGCCAGGTGCAATCAAAGTAAGTCCTTGCCCCTAATCCATGTCGCCGTTCGTATGAAGTCGCAGAAGGCAGAAGAGGCATCAAAACACCACGCTTTCTTTTCACGATGCCCCGGTCGGGGTGGCATTTGGTTGCCAGGGCATGCCAGACCTGTGACCTGTCAAAGGGATCAACATCATCGTTGACCACGATAATGTAAGGCAGATGACGCCCTGCTCTTGTCCCCCAAACGATATCAGCGATCACTTCCGCCACATTCGAGAACGGAGGCTTAACCGCGACTACGGTAATCAGCTCAGAAGCTTCAGCAAGCACACAAACTCCGGTGACCGGCAGCCCGGATGCCCTTAAGGCTTCCAGATACTCGGCTCCTTTGGTCACGGAGTGTATTGCGGTATCGTCATCCACGGGGATCCCCATACAGGACATGGTGAATATCGGGTCATTTCTGTAAGTGATGGCCTTCACATGGACTACGGGTACAGATTTGCGCCCGTGAGTCACATAGCCCGTAAAATCTCCAAAAGGGCCCTCATCCTTTCGTTCATGAGGCCTCATCTCTCCCTCAATAACAATTTCCGCAGTAGCCGGCACCTCTAGATCAATGGTTTCGCATTTCACCAGTTCCACCGGTTCACCCCGTATCCCGCCAGCGACATCCACCTCCGAAACCCCGTAGGCAATGGGAATAGCCGTACATAAGGCAGATATCGGCTCTGTCCCCAGAACAATAGCCACCTCCATCGGTATCCCTTGGGGCTCATAACTCCGCTTGTACATGCCATCCAGATGAGAGCCCGGTGTTGCCCACATGGACACACTGTTCTTGTCATGAAGCATGGAGCGATACATCCCCCAATTCACCCAATCGCTGTCCAGATCCTTACTGATGGTCAGATGAAATGTGCCCAGGTAACGTCCCCCATCACCCTCGTGGAGAAAGGGCACGGGCAACTTGAGCAAGTCGACCTCATCTCCTCGGTCGATGTTTTCCTTACAGGGTGCCTCATGGACGAGCACAGGTTTGAGGGTCCGCTTCTTCCTCTTGAGATACTCCTCCATGAGCTCCTGCTGGGAGGTGTCCGGGCTCTTGTCCATGGCAATGGAGATTCGTCTGTAATTGGCCAAAGAGCCGCCAAAGAGCCGGTAACCGTTGGGGTAATCTTTGATCTTTTGGAAGAAAGGAGCGGGGAAGTTTTGCTCCGTAGCCCTGCGCAGCATCGCCCCAGCCTCGAGATTCCAGTCCACTTCCTCCTCGATGGACTGAGCTTCCCCCTCTTTCTCCAGTTTGTCGATGAACTCCCTCAAATCTTTGAATGGCATTTGGGAATCGGGCACACGAACGTCTTCGCTAGGTGAGAATTTTTAGATTAAGCAGGTCTTTCCCTGGCCAAAATCAAGTAACGGTTGCAGCCTGCGGCGGTGCATACTCAGCCGTTACCTCGCACTCGAACTCCCTCTTTAAGAAAAACCTCACAGCGTTATCTCTTAAGAGGTTCTTTTTGAATTCCCCACTCAGCGGTTGCGCCTTAATCCACCTCATGATGTCCTTATAGGCGGGGAGGAAAACAGGAAAGTCTGAGCCAAAGAAAACCTTGTTCGGTATTTTCTCCTCGATGAGTTTCAGAAGATCGGCGTTGAAAGTGTACTTGGGGTTGTGACGTGAATGAAAACCGGAGATATCGGTATAGACATTGGAGTGAAGGTTACAATTCCACAAAGCCAGTTGAGGGTTCATCACCATGCCGCAGTGTATCTGTAAGATGGGCAGGTGAGGGAAATCCTTGGCAATATCGTTGATGAACAACGGATCACAATATTTGAACCTGGCGCCGGGACAGCTCTCGACCCCTGTGTGGACTTCTACGTGGAGACCCAACTCATTACACCGCTCATAAATGGGATAGCATTTTTCCCGGTCGTTGGGATAACCCTCCATGGGTGTGAACATCTTCACACCGATAAACCCAAACTCTTTGGCCTTTTCCACCTGTTCCAGCGAGTGTTCCGGACCCAGTTTGTAATGGATGCCGCCTATGCCCCAGAAGCGGTCCGGATATTTGTCCAGAAATTCCTCCTTGACATATTCATAAGGGACCAACCACCGCCAGTTGCGGGGGGGGTCGGACTGGGTGTCCATGGCCTGGAGCCCCATGTGGCTTATGTTAAACTCATCCATGAACTGGATCCAGTGATCAATGTTAAAGTCCGGAATTTGCTCTGCCTTGGTGATGAATCCAGGGTCGGGAATGCCCAGGCAGAGAGCCATGTTTCGGAACAATTCTCGATTCACCGGGTGCTGTGGATCATGAATCCAGAGATCGGGATTCCCGGGTCTTGACTCGATGTCCTTTTTCTCAAAGCCGGGATGGGCATGACTATCAATGATCTTGAAGTCAAACGTAAAATCGTTTGTTTCTTGGCTCATCGCACTCTTCTCCTTTTCTCTCGAATTTGTCTTGTTCCAAATTCACCACTGATATGAATTTTCAGCACCACAATTATATCCTCCCTGTTTCAAATTAGCACGCTTCTTCCGAAAGCATTTCAATTATTATTGGAAGCCCTCAAAAAGAGCCAAATAGGGGTGCAGGGCGTGATATTCGACCAGGTTAATGAAGACCCCAAAAATATCCTTGGGGTGGAAGGTCGCCCATTTGGCGTTTTCACCATATTGCCCCCTCTTGACCTGCCGGATTCCCAAAGAGGTTAGCTCGACAATGGCTTTTTCAATATCGGGCACTTTGAAGGTCAAACTGGACAGCCCCTCACCCCTTCTCTCGATGAGCTGGGCCATGGGGCCATCGGCGGTTTTGGGCGCCATCAGATTGATCCCCAGAGAATCCATCACCTGCAGGACATCCTCGTCTTCCGGACCAAAGGTGGGGGAGAATTTCAGACTGAACAGATCCTCCAAAACCTGAACTGCCCGGTCCAGGTCCTTCACGTATATTCCCACGTGATCAATTCCCTCCACCTTGATCTTGGGTGGCTTATCGCCTCGCGGGTACAGCACCGCGGGAGGTTTGCGGGAGGCTGACAGGTAAAGATTCTGCGGATTGTACTCCACCAGCTCCACGAAGACCCCAAAGAGATCCTTGGGGTGGAAGGTCGCCCACTTGGCGGTATCACCATGATCTCCCCTGTGAATAAGCCGGATGTCCCGGGATTTCATTTCCTCAATACCTTCTTCAAGACTGGGAACTTTGAGTGACAGAGAAGCGAGCCCTTCACCCCGGTGTTCGATGATCCTGGCCATCGGCCCATCTGAGGACTTGGCGGCCAGCAGATCAAGACCGCGAGTGTCTACGACTTCCCTCACGTCCATCCCCTCAGCTCCGAACTCTCTCGAAAATTCAAATCCAAAGACATCTCTAAAGAACCGGGCCCCTTTATCCAGGTCTTTGACGTAAATTCCCAGATGATCGATTTGTTCCACTTTCACTGTTGCTGACCTCCCTCTAACGATTCATTGCTTCACAGCCATTTTGTACATCTCCCTGAGATCCTTTTTCAAAATCTTGCCCGATGCCGTCATGGGAAGGCTATCCACAAATTCCACCGAGGTGGGTTTTTTAAAGGATGCCAGGTGCTTGGCGCAATGTTCGATGACCTCCCGCTCGGTGAGCGCCATACCCTTTTTTTTCACCAAAACCGCTTTGGGAGTCTCCCCCCATTCCTTATGGGGAACACCAATCACGGCACAGTGAGTCACGGCCGGGAGAGTGTAGATGACCTCCTCCACCTCTCTGGCCGAGATATTAATGCCACCACTGATGATGATGTCCTTCTTTCGATCCACGATGTAAAGGTAACCCTCCTCATCAAGGGTAACCAGATCCCCGGTGTAGAACCAACCCCCTTTCAGGACTTCGGCTGTTTCCTCCGGTTTGTTCCAATAGCCCTTCATCACCGCGTCACCGCGTAAGATAGCCTCCCCCATCTGCTCCCCGTCGCGGGCCACAGCTTCACCTTTTTCATCGACCACCCTCACTTCCATGCCCACCTCAGCCTTGCCAACCGAGGTTAGCCGCCGGGACTTCGGCCCATCCAGGGCAACCTCTTCCGGCTGGAGCACGGTGCCGCAGGTACTGGTTTCTGTCATGCCCCAGGCACAGTACCAGACGTGTCCAAACACCTCTTCTACCTTTCTGATCTCGGCGACCGGATGGGGGGCGCCGATTAAACCGATTTGGCACACACTGCTCAGGTCGTATTCCTGAACCCGGGGGTGCTCGATGATCCTTCTGATCTGGGTAGGAGTCATACTGAAATGAGTGACCCGCTCTTTGTCTATCAATTCCAGGGCCTTGGCAGCATCATAAGTCATGATCAAACACCTGGAACCTCTCAAGACGGCGTGGAAGCGGCTGCCACCCCCGGCGGCGAAAAACATGGGCGCGTGCATCAGGTATACGCTGTCGGGTTGAAATCGCCACTCCTGGGCCATGGTTTTCACGGCGGTACAGCTGTTTTTATGGGTGACCATGGCTCCCTTAGCTCTACCGGTGGTGCCGCTGGTGTAGGCCAGGGTAAAGATGTCGCTTTCCCTTACCCTAACATACGGTTCCTTATCTGAGTTTTCCCGGATCAGGTGTTCCAGGTCGTGGGGATAGGGGTGGCCCTGACCCAGGCCGATATAATACTTGACGCTGTCCACATCAAGTCCCTGGGCCTTATCTGTATATTTTTCGTCAACGATCAGGCCAACGGCTCCCGAGTCATGGATCAGCTCGCTCAACTCGGTCGGCAGGAGCCAGGTATTGAGAGGGACGCTGATCAGCCCTGCCTTAGCAGCAGCAAAGTAAAATTCCAGGTACGGGTTACAGTTTCGGGAGAGAATGGCGACTCTATCTCCCTTTCGGAGTCCCAGGCCCAGCAGACCATGGGCCAGCCGATTCACCCGGTTGTTCACTTCCCGCCAGCTGTATTGCTGGTCCCCGTACACCAGACCGACCTTGTCCGGATAGCGGGCGGCTGTTTGTCGAATGATTTCTCCAACCGTCATTTCTAAAAGAGTGTCGCAAAAACGCAGTGGACTCTAGCCCTGATCCAGATTGAACCAGGAACAGAGGGTCCAGGCAAGTCTCTTGAAACTAATGCAGTCTATAGGAATCCATAACATCTCCATAGACGTTACGGTGTTCTTGTCTGATCCAGTACCCGGGATTGCGGCCATAGTCGTCCATGTAATCCCCAGCCACATTGATCCCTGGGATTGCGGGTATCCAAGCCTCCTTCAGCAACTCCTCCGGATCCCCATAGCGGGCTGCTATTTCTCTGATCTCGGGATCATCCAGTGCCGTGAGTCTCCCTCTGTCGATCAAGAGTATCTTCCGGCCATCCTCCAGCTCCATCTCAACGGTATTAAAGTAGGTGTGCACATGAAGATGAGCCAGGGGTAGATTACTCTCCCGGGCAAATTTCAGCAGCTCCTCTCTACCGGGCTCCCCCTGAGTGACACCCAGCACTCCGATCCCCCAGTGAATCACCCCGGAGCGCCGCGTTTCCCAGGTGGGACCCAGGGCATGTTCCATCACATTGACCGGACGGACCGCCTTGGGGTTTGTCCCGATGGCCGCTTCCCGCAGCCAACTCATCCCCGGCCCGGGATGCATGGGCCACTGGACATCCTTGTATTTGTCCAACAGGGATTGCCAAAACTCCGCATAAGCTCCTCCGCCTTCAATCTTGACCAGCTTCTGTTTCTGGAGATACACCTTGATGTGTGGAAAGACGCCCGTGTGATTGACGGTTCCAGCGATGACCCCTTCTGCATCGGGCGGTTGAGCTTCAGGCAGGAAGTTATTGGGCCACAGGCCGACGTGTCCCCGGATGGCAATACCAAAATGTTTGCGGGCACCCGCTTCCTGGTAGCCTTGCCGACTCACCGTCCAGGTGATATCCGTACCTGCCGGATCAGTGACTCTCACTCTCCTGGCCCTCAGCAGGGTCTCCCAGACCTTTTGGTCGATCGCTTCCTGTAACTCGTAAGGATAATTCGCCGCACCGGTTACAAATTTATCCAGGGTATTCCAGGGTATCAATTCCCATCGGTAGGGGATGTTCAAGGGAACGGCTCCTCCCCCTCCAAAGATGAAAAGCTGATAATTTCCCCTCTCCGCGATCTCCATAAGTTTGCTGCGAGAGAATCCTGTTGCACCGGCCTGCCTTTGTCGAGGCTGCAAAAGTCGGCGTGCCTCTGCGGCTCCATCCCTCACCGGTCCAACCGGGTCTGTATGGGTGATCACGACATCCAGGTTTCCCCCGGCCTCCCTGATGGCCGTGGCAATGGCTTCCAGCACTCGTGGATCAAAGCTGCGGTCCACGGCAAGGAGGACCTTTTCCCCGGATTGGATGTTGTACCCGATGTTCACGATGTTGGCCGCATCGCGTCCCTGATAATTCCCGGGTCCGGAACCCAGGGAGGGCTTTCTGACCACCGTCCTGGCAATGGCCAGTAACTCTTCAGCACTGTAGTTCTCTTTGAGTTGCGGATAGCGGGGAGCTGGATACTCCCCCACAGCCTGTTGCGCCGCCACCCCCACGGGATTCAGGAGCAGCACCCATCCGATCAGGCTATAGCTCAGTTTTTTTGTGCACATCGCTAAACCTCCTGGGGGACAGCCTCTCTCGGGGCAGTGGCGATCTCGGGCAGGCATCGGCCTGCCCCAAAATCTTCGACGGGTGATAAGGCACCGACGGCACAAGTGCCGTCGGTGAAGACCCCAAACAGGAATGAATGTCCAGAGGGTAAGCCCTCTGAGCTCACGAACCTCCCTAGAAAACGATTTTCAAGGCAAACTGAATCTGCCTGGAGGTGCCGGTGGTGTTATCAATCCTTCCGAAGCTTCCCGAGGCTCGGCCCCGGCTGAAAGTCGCCAGTTGGGGTGCACCGAAGTTGGCCCGATTCAAAATGTTGAAAAATTCGGTCCGGAACTGCAGGTCGGCCCTCTCGCTTAAGGTAAAGGTCTTGTTTATGGACAGATCAAAGGTAGCGATTCCGGGGGCTTCTGCTGTGTTGCGCCCCAGGGTGCCATAAAAGCCTGGCTGTTGCTGCTGAAAGTTATCCGTGACAGCTCCAAACCAGGCGGTAGGATCTCCCGTATTGGGGCTGTTATCCTGGCCAGGGATCAAATCGGGCCGACTGGCCGCGCCTCGCTCGGCGCACAAACCGCAGGTCACGGCTCCATCCCCATTGATGCCCAGGGCCTGACCAGTGGAGAGCGAAATAATCCCGTTGATCTGCCAGCCTGCGATCAGCGCCGCCGCCACCCCACTGCTTCCGGAGCCGTAACTCCGACCCGGTCCAAAGGGCAGCTCAAAGGTGAAATTGGAGCTGAAGGTCTGCGCCACATGGTAGGCAGACAATCCCCGGTCAATCTTGTGATCTCGCCAGTCGGTTGCAAAAGTACTGGCGTTTGTGAAATCACCGCCGGTGGTTCTGACAGCGGATCCCTCGTCCATGAACTTTTGCCAGTTGTAGGAGATCTGGTACTGAAAACCGGAACTGAAGCGTTTTCGCAGTCCCAGCTTCAGACCGTTGTACCAGGAAAGGGCGTCCCATCGACGATCCGTGATCGAGGCAAAAGTCGGATTGGGTCGCACCGTACCCTCGGGCGTGTTGGAATCGAAGAAACGCCGGCCATCGGGCAGCAGTATCCCAGGGGGAACATTGACATCTGCGGTGCGGGACAGCTTGACCCCCCGTGAACCGGCATACGTTACCGTCACGGCAGTGCCGGGAAGGATCTCCTGCTGAAGGCTAAAACTCCACTGCATGATGTAGGGCTGACTGGGATCGGTTACCGCATTGGCAGCAGTGGAGTTGAACACCTCAATAGGCAGAGTCCCGTCGGCTTCATACTGTTTCACCAGATCGTCTAAAACATTGGGAAAGGGCATGGGTGTGGGATCTTCCAGCGTGATTCTCAGGGCAAAGGGTCTCATGCGAAAAGGAGCGAAAGTGTAAACCGAGGGAAGAAGTTGTTCATGGAACAGGCCGAAGCCTCCACGAATCGAAGTCTTACCGCTTCCCGTAGGATCCCAGGCAAAGCCGATCCGAGGTGAGAAGTTCTTCAGCGACGGATTGGTAAAGTAGGCGCCGCCTTCATCGGGCACTTCCTGTAAAGGATCCGAGATATTGGCAACCCGACCGTTCACTTCCGTGGGGCTGTTGATGAATTCATAGCGCAGGCCCAGATTGACAGCCAGGTTGGGCGACACCTGGAAATCATCCTGAATGTAAAGCCCGACCAGCCACTGGCGCAGGCCCGCCACCCAGGGAGAAGTCACACGGGTCGAGGCATTACGGACGATTCCCTGCATGAAAGTTGCTATGTTTTGGAAATCAAAACGGCCGTTGGTACGGGAGACACTGGACTGGTTGTATTGAAAGCGGCTGGCGCTGACACCCATTTTCAGGGCATGGCTACCGGTCGTCCACACCACATTGTCCATGTACTGAAAAAGATTCTGGGTGTGAAACTGGGGGCGGCGTGATTGGGCGCCGAATCCAGACAGCACGACTCGATCTGCATTAATCGTCCCCACCAGGCCATTGCGACCCTGGTGAAAGAAGAGAGCGGGATCCACAACCGGGACGGTTGGATCGAGGACGTCCTCATCGTCGGAACGGGAGCGATTGAAGGCCACCCGGATTTCATTGAGCAGGTTGGGAGAAAAAATATGTTTCTCCTCCAGGGTGAGGTACTGGTTGCGGGTGGAACTGAGACCATTGTAGATGTACTGTGAGTCGGCCTCCAAAATTGAATCATCAAAAGTGTAGCGGGCAAAGAAACTGTCGCTGTCCGAGAATTGGTGATCGATCTTGACCACAAAATAATCTTCATCCAGGGGCTGCGGATTGGCCAAGATGAACTGGCCGGCTCCGTCCCCGTTGTCCGGGCCATTGGGAAGGGGGTAAAGATCCAGATAAGGTTGAACTGTGTCGGGAACGTCTATAAAGCAGAGCGAACCCTGAGGGACTGAACCGCTGGGACATCTCCCTCTGCTCCTAGGGATCAAGCCGTCTCTCATGTTCTGATTGGGGAAATTGTAAGTCGTGGTGAGGCCCAACCGCTCTCGCAATCCCTCATAGCTGCCAAAAAAGAAGGTCTGATCTTGGACAATGGGGCCCCCCAGGGTAAATCCAAACTGGTTGCGCTTAAACCCGGGAGGATCACTCCGCTCCAGAGGGTTATCCGGGTCTCGGTCAAAGAAGTTGCGGGCATCCAGCGCACTGTTGCGGTGAAACTCGAACACGGAGCCGTGGAGATCGTTGCTTCCGGATCGCGTGACGGCGATGATGATCCCGCCGGTAAATCGGCCATACTCGGCGCTGTAAACGTTGGTGATCACGCGAAATTCCGCAATCGAGTCCACCCCCAGCAAAGAGCCGGAAAGGCCTCCCGGTGTATTGCCCTGGTTGTTCTTGATATCGGTTCCATCCAGGAGAATGCCGGTTTGACTGGGCCGGGTTCCGCTGATGATGAGCTTGATTCCGCTATCTCCCGCTTGGCGGCTGGCCAGAGGGGCGATGACCACTCCCTCCTGGAGGGCGGCCAGTTGAATGAAGTCGCGCCCGTTTAAGGGCAGGTCGCGGATTTGCTGGCTATCCACCAGATTTGCCACTGACGCCGAAGTGGTCTCCACCAGCGGGGCTTCCCCGGTCACGGTCACCCGTTCGAAGATCGATCCCACCGTCAGGGTGAAGTTCACCACGGCGCGCCGGCCAATGGTGATCTCGATTCCGGTTCGGACGGCGGTCTGAAAGCCGGGCAGGCTTGCAGTGATTTCATAGTTGCCCAAACTCAAATTCGAAACCAGGAATCTCCCCTCATCATTGCTGATGACGGTTCTGGACGTTGCGGTCTCTACGTGTGTGGCCATCACTTCGGCTCCCGGCAACACGGCACCGGTGGAATCCTGGACGGTTCCTAACACCGTTCCTGAAGTGGTGCCCTGAGCCCAGGCCAGAGAAAGGCTCAAACTAAGGACCAAAAGGATGGAAGAGAGTCTCGCCATGGTTGTTCTCCTTAGGGTTAAAGGTACGGCTTCGTTTAACTGTTTAGAAAGTATTTACACCTTCTCCTGTGACCTGTCAACAGTTAAGTTTCGAGATACATTGCGGATGTTCAACGATGAACTGTTCTGCAAGTCGAACAGGAAAGATCCATTCCAAAGAGAATGAGAATCACTTAACTCAGTGACTTTAAATGCGAAAGTGAAACAACAAGGGATCGAGCAGAGACCCCAGAATTCAAATGTTTGGAATTTGGCCTTACCTCCAACCAGGGAAGAAGCACAGAAGGCCCACTGGATTTAAGCGACTGAGACTCGATCAGAAAAGATCACTCAATGATTTGAATCATCCAAAACATTGGATCGCGCACCGCAAAAAACGGCTCCCAAGGGCTGCTGCCAACCATAGCCGCGGGTTAAGACCACAAGGCAGGCAAAACTCCACTACGAAAGAACAGCAAGCGCAGCCCACTGTGATAACTTTCAGAGTCCCGGACTGCCATCCGGGAATCGAGTCATGCTCTTGTTTTCGGCATCAAAGCGAGTTGAAAATCTACCGCGGTTTGGATGATCCATTGTGCTGACCCTCTACCCTGTGACCTTATTCCTCAGTGCGGCCCTCATGTTTTTGGTACAGCCCATGTTTGGAAAGATGGCGCTGCCGCTACTGGGAGGATCACCCGCAGTCTGGAACACACAGGTCGTGTTTTGCCAGGGTGTGTTGTTG
>Ga0114950_10000474_pt1 | contig 27587 bp, 28 predicted proteins | sample N075metaG_FD_83503 | JGI IMG/M metagenome (GOLD analysis project Ga0114950, IMG submission 83503) | Deep subsurface microbial communities from Kermadec Trench to uncover new lineages of life (NeLLi) - N075 metaG | ecosystem: Environmental > Aquatic > Marine > Ocean trench > Sediment | place... | reverse complement strand
CCGGCAGCCGCCGCCGGAGAGGGGCCGCGCCGACCCGATGTCCGACTTCATCAAGTCCGGTGAGTGGGGCGCCGGTTTCAACGCCCAGAACGAGATGCTCGACAAGTTTGCTGAGGAATACAACTTGCAGGAGCAGGACTGGCGCGAGCGGATGCCATGGTACAAGCCAGCCAATTGAGGAGAAAATCATGGTTCTCGATATCTTCGCCCTTGTCGTCATTGTGGTGATGATTGCCGCTGCGATCGCGCTCATCGTAAAGCTGGGGCCAATACCAGGTAACATTGCAAAAGACCGCGGGCATCCACAAGCCGATGCGATCAGGGTGCTTGGCTGGATAGGCATCATCACACTTGGGCTTGCCTGGCCATTTGCGCTGGTCTGGGCTTATACGCGATCGAACACCCAACTGTCGGAGCGAATCGTCTTACTGGAAACTGAATTGGCAGCATTGAAGCCAGAGGGCAGTGACGCATGATTACATTTATTTCCCTGCTCTACGCTTCATTTTATTTTCTTGTCTTCGGTAAAGGGTTCGTCGCGAAGACTGGCCGCAACATCTCCATTTTCGTCGGCGTCGGTGTGGTGCTGATTGGTACCATTGTTTTTTCATGGCTAACCGTTGCGCCGACCACGCAAGACGGTCGAGTGTTCCAATTTGTCATCCCGATTGTACCTAAAGTGGCTGGCGCGGTTATTGAAGTGCCCGCTGAACCGCTGGTCCCCATGCGTGAAGGTGACATCCTGTTCCGCATCGAACCCGATGTATTTCAGGCAACGGTTGATCGCTTCGAGGCCTCAATCGAGCAGGTGAGAGCGACCAGACGATTGGCCCAGATCGAGGTAGATCGCAACACTGAGCTGGTAAAACGATCAGCCGCAGCACAACGAGAACTTGACAGCTGGACGGCGCAACTCGATGGTGCCAACGCCTCAATCAGGAGCCTCCAGGCACAGCTTGCGAACGCACAATGGGAACTCGAGCAGACAAATGTACGAGCGCCTCATGATGGCTACATAGTCAACTTGCAGGTGCGCCCCGGGACGGCGGTTCGCACATTTGCGGCGACACCGGCGATGAGTTATGTCTCGGATGAGATCAAAGAGATTGTCGCCAGCTTCAGCCAGAGTAGTATCCGCAAGCTTCGAGTTGGAGATCCGGCAGAGATGGTCTTTGCGTTGTTTCCCGGCGAAGTGTTTGCTGGCAAGGTGAGTCACATCATCAAGGCAACCGGAACAGCACAGCTCGGCATCGGTGGCACTATCCCGATTATGACCGGAGCGCCTGCTACCGCGCGTTACGTCGTGCGCATCAGTCTGGACGATCCGGAAATGCTGGACAGGTTACCGCAGGGGGCAAGTTGTTCGGTCGCAGTGTATGCGAGCGTTGGCAAACCTTTCCACGTCATCAGCATGGTCGCTATGCGGATCACCGCGTGGATGGCATATCTGACGAGCCCTGCGTAGGCGCGCGGTGGTGATTCCGACGACACATCGCGTTTGGCTCCTGGCACTTGTCATATCGATGGCAGGCTGTGCGGCGGTCGGCCCCGAATTCCAGAAACCCGAAGTCGAAGTCGCCGATACCTGGCTCGAAGCACACGATCCTCGAGTCGACACGTCATCCTCTGCATACCAGGACTGGTGGGCAGTTTTCAACGACCCGGTGCTCGATCGACTGATCGCGACAGCCTATGCAGAGAATCCCAGTCTACAGGTCGCGGGGCTCCGCATTTTTGAAGCCAGGGCATCGCTTGGAATCGCCACCGGCCTGAAGTACCCGCAATCGCAGTCGGTCGGCGCCAGTTCCGCCAGATCGAAGAGCAGTGAGAATGCGCCGCCGTTCTCCAGTCTTCCTGATGACGTCGCCGGTCGCATCGACACCAACAGCACTTTCTGGGCAACCAGTTTCGACATTGCCTGGGAAGCGGATATCTGGGGTCGTTTTCGCCGCGGTATTGAGTCGGCCGAAGCAAATCTCCTGTCGAACATGCTGAATTATGATGCGGTTCTTGTCACCCTGACCGGTGATGTGGCACTAATCTACACGAATATACGGACCCTCGAACAGCGGCTTGTTTATCTGCGAGAGAACATTGTTATTCAACAACAGGGCCTGAAGCTTGCCGAAGATCGATTCGAATTCGGCGCAACCTCGGAGTTGGATGTCGTGCAATCCCGAAGCCAGTTGTTATCCACTGAAGCGGCGATTCCTCTGTTGCAGATGCAGGTCAGCATGGCAAAGAACGTACTTAGCCTCCTGTTGGGTATACCGCCAAACACTCTTAAAGACATTCTTGGTAGCGAGACCTCGATCCCCGTTGCATCTAAGAGCGCGGCGGTCGGGATACCGGCCGACCTGATACGTCGCCGCCCGGATGTACGAGCCGCAGAAATGGCCGCAGCGGCGCAATCAGCAGGAATCGGCGTGGCCAAAGCAGACCTGTACCCGCAGTTCGTCCTGGCGGGATCAATCGGGCTCGCAGGTGAGACGTTTTCCGATCAGTTCGAATCGGGTGGCAGTAGCGGATTCGTCACAACGCTGGTGAACTGGAACATCTTCAACTACGACCGCATCAAGAACAATGTCCGGGTACAGGATGTACGGTTTCAACAACTGCTGGTTGCCTACGAAATTATTGTTCTGAATGCGGCGCGAGAAGTCGAGGATGGTCTGGTCGGGTTCCTGCGGTCGCAGGAACAGGTGGAATATCTGGAACGAGCCATTGTTGCATCGCAGCGCTCTGTAGCGCTGTCCCAGGAGCAGTACGGGGCAGGTCTGGTCGATTATCAACGGGTGCTGAATAGCCAGATATCGCTGCTCAGCCAGCAGGTTGATCTCGCGGACGCACGGGGCCGAATTGCGACATCCCTGGTGTCCACCTATCGCGCCCTCGGTGGCGGTTGGCAATTGCATGAAGGCAACAGTGTCGTCCATCCATCGACGCTGGAAATAATGCGGGAACGTACGGACTGGGGCGAACTACTGGATGACTGATGAAGCGCCTGAATTCCGTGAGGTTTAGTACAGCGAACAATCTCGCAGACAATTTAAAATATGTGAGGAGTGCTGCGTGACGCGACAATTACTATTGGTTTTCATCGGGCTGGCAATGGCAGGTGCGGTGAATGCGCGCCCTTACCCTGCACTTTCCGGCATCTCGGCTGCGGCCCGCAGTGCGAATGTCGCGGGGAATAACCCCGCAGCGATGACCCGCTTCGATTCACGCAATATGCGGGTCGAATTGTTGGGATTTTTCTCCGACAATACCTGGGAAGGCCAGATGGGCGGTGCACCCGTGACATCTCAGGCCATACCGGGTATCGGCTCCGTCAACGGAAGATTCAGTGAACGCGGGACTATTTTCCTTGAGGTGGCGATGAGTTTGGGAACAGGACCGGCGTCACGCTAATTGACACTACTGCCACAAATTTTGTTCGGCTGCGACGTCGTGGCGATTCGGACGGCAGGTCATGTTTTCCATATCGCTGACCCCTGGGGTACAATCAATTCAAGTTCCCTGTAACTAAAAAAGAATTACGGACCATGACTGAGTCGGGGCAAAAAGCCGCCAAGATCCAACGCAACCCCATTCCCAGACACAGTAGTGAAGCCCTTGTTCGTGGCGACAAAGTGGTCGTGGACACGTCGCATTTGTTTGAAGATACCCTGGTCGAAATGTTTGAGGCTTTGGCAAGGGTAGCTGTGGACGATTTAGAGAACGAGATCGCTCGGTGGCTCGATAGACTGGCGCAACAGTTGGGCGCCGAGCGATGTACTATTAGCGAGTTTAAGGCTGAGGTCGCAGGCTTTCACGCACAGTGGTTAGTGGGCAAAGACTCGACACCGTTTATTAAGCCGGAAGATTCCTGGATCCAAAGAAGATTGGCCAGTGGACAATCAGTATCGGTCTCAACCCTTGATGAGTTTCCTGCTGAAGCCGATTCGACACGACAGGAACTGGAAGGTATAGGGGTGCGCGCAGGTCTCTGGGTACCGCTAATGGCCGAAGGTTCCGTAGTAGGTGGAATTGGCCTCACCGTGTTGAGTCACGAGCAGCACTGGTCGGCGCTTGTTATCCGGCGATGCCAGATAGTGGGCCATATAATCGGCAATGCGCTCATGAGCCGCCGAAGGGCCCGGGAGATTGAAGAACGCCTAAGTTTTGAAGCTCTTATAACTGATTTCTCGACCAGATTCATGAACATCGACGCGGATATTGGTGCAGCTACCGATAAGGTCCTCGGTGAATTAGGGGAGTTTCTGGGAACGGACCGGGTTAGTTATCTCGAGGTCGATGCTAGCACGCATAGCCTAGTGCCAACCCGGCAGTGGTTTGCCGATGGTATTGAGCAGGATCGTTCCGTGCAATACGTCGATGTTTCCAGTCAATTTCCTTGGTTGACGGCAAAAATGATACGGAATGAACCCGTAAAAATCGATGAGTTGAACCAGTTTCCCAATGAAGCGACGAACGAAAGGCAGTATTGTGAAAACCTGGGCATACGGTCTTTCACGATGGTTCCGGCTACGCTTTGCGGCAAGACAGTGGCGGCGCTGGCGCTCGATGATCTCGACTCGCCCCGTGTCTGGCCTAGCGGAACTATCCGACGCCTGCAGATCGTTACCGGGATAATCGCAAGCGCCCTGGATCGAGCGCGCCGTCAGCGCGAGATCGAGGAGCTCCGCCGCTTCGAACTTGCAATATCCGGTGTCTCCACGGCTTTCATCAATCTTCCGGCAGACGTAGTGGACGATGAGATTGAGAAAGGACTCGGCGTCGTGGCAGGTTCCTTCGACGCGGATCGCATCACTCTTTTACAGCCAAACGGGCAGGCAGGTTTTAGCACCACACATGAGTGGGCCACTGAGCAATTCAAAGGAATTGGATACAAAAGGATGGTGGATGAACAGGTATTCCCCTGGCTTGCCGATCTGCTGAGGCAAAAAAAGACGGTGGCCTTCTCAAAACTAACTGAACTCCCTGAGGAAGCGGCGAAAGAGCGCGATGCCCTGGAACAGGTAGGGCATGAATTCGCGATCTTTGTGCCGTTCGAAGTCAGGGGTGTATTGGCGGGTTACATCGCTGTCGATAAAGTTGAGCAAACGATATGGCCACAAGAAACAGAAGCGCAGTTAAGACGTTTGGGTGAGATCTTTGGCGAAGCGTTAAGTCGTCGCGATGCCGAGCTTAAGTTGCAAAGTTCCATGGAACAGATCGAATCGCTCAGGGTACAATTGCGGCAAGAGAATCTTTACCTGCGCGAGGAAGCCGGGCTGACGCACAGTTACGGCGATATCATTGGCGACAGTGCCTCACTGCGAGCCACCATGAGAAAGGTAGAACAGGTAGCAAAGACAGACTCGACGGTACTGCTTCTCGGCGAGACCGGCACTGGCAAAGAGCTTCTGGCGCGGGCGATTCACAATGTCAGTTCCCGCAAAGATAAAATCATGGTCAAGGTCAACTGTGCTGCGTTGCCTCCGACCCTGGTGGAAGCGGAGTTGTTTGGGCGCGAGAAGGGCGCCTATACAGGCGCCCTGACCCGGGAGCTTGGGCGTTTCGAGATCGCGGATGGCTCGACGATTTTTCTCGATGAGATCGGCGAAATGTCTCTGGAGACACAAGCTAAGTTGTTGCGGGTGCTGCAGGATGGAGAGTTCGAGCGATTGGGCAGTTCGAAGACGCGGAAGGTGGACGTCAGGGTGTTGGTGGCGACCAATCGGGACCTGGCCATGGCTGTCGAAAACAAGGAATTTCGTGCAGACTTGTACTATCGTCTAAACGTGTTCCCGATCGTGGTACCCCCACTCCGGGATCGTGTCGAAGACATCCCAAAGCTGGTATGGGCCTTCGTGCAGGAATTCTCGTCAGCGATGGGCAAGACCATCGAGTCGATACCGGTCAAAGCAATGGACTCACTCAAAGAATACGATTGGCCCGGCAACGTGCGCGAGGTCAGGAACATTATTGAGAGAGCCATGATCGTGAGCAATGGACCAACGCTTGCGATCGAACTTCCTGAAAGGGCTGTGACAGCGGTGCGGTCCAAACGGCTCGCGAATGTCGAGCGTGAACACATCCTTGCGGTGCTGCGGGCGACGGGTTGGCGTATTCGAGGTACTGCTGGGACAGCTGAAATACTTGACCTGAAGGCCACGACTCTCGAAGCCCGTATGAAGAAGCTAGGGCTCCAACGTACTGATTCGCTGTAACGTCTTAAGCCGCCGCATGGCCACCGGGGGGTGCGGGACAACCTCTGTTTACCCTTCTCGGCATAGCCGCGTTCCTCACCTAGCCACCTGATGCTAGCCTAGAAACGGGCGACTACCTCCAAAATTTCGGAATATCTCCAACATGCTGGGCTGACCGCATGGGATTCTGTGAACTGGTGGGCTGAAAGGTCTGCTGGGTATGATGTTCAGGTGTTGCCGGTCTGGCATGCATGTTGCATATAAACTGCCAACCCGATCGTGAGGGCACTTCCTTGATTACCTCAACAATGAGGATAACGGCATCCGAGAACGCAAATGGTGAAATCATTCGAGTGCTTCGCTCGTTAATCGAGCCAACCCGTGTCGAGACAGGTTGTATTAGTTGTGGGCTTTATAAGGACTTGCATGAGCCAAGTATCATTATCTGGGTGGAAGAATGGAATACCCAGGACGACCTCGAGCGCCACGTCAGATCACCTCGGTACAAGAAAATCCTGGCTGCATTCGATATGTCCGATACGGAACCCGAAATGCGCTTCAACACGGTGGTGGAGACCAGGGGAATGCAACTCATCGTTGAAGCCAGACGCAAAAACAAATGAGCTTGTGAGGAACGAAATCAATGGAGATGGTGGAGGACATGAGAAATATCTGGAGATTAAGAATGTTGACTACCCGCTGTAATTTCGTGGCGGCGTTATGCGGATTCTGCATGGCCACTACAAGTCTGGCGGACGAGTTGATGATTTATCCAAGTGCCAATCAGACACCCGAGCAGCAGGAGCAGGACGAATTTACCTGCTACCGCTGGGCCAAAGACCAGTCGGGTTTTGACCCGATAGCGCCACCAACAGCAACTAAACCGCCGCCGCAACAACAGGCTAAGAAAGGCGGTGTCGGAAGGGGACTGCTTCGGGGAGCCGCGGTTGGTGCCATCGTCGGGGATTCGTCTTCCAGTGCGAAAAAAGGCGCTGCTGCAGGTGCCGCTGTCGGCGGCATGAGACGCCGGGACCAGAAGCGTAAGGAAGAGGCAGCGCGCCAGCAGTGGGAGCGGGAGCAGCAGCAAATCTATGCTGAAAACCGAAATCGTTATAACCGGGCCTACGCGGCCTGCCTTGAAGGGAAAGACTACACCGTCCGCTAGCACCATTGGAGAACAGCAACATGAAATTGTGTACATTGAATCTTGTGGCTTTTGTGGCTTGCATATCTGGAACATGCGTTAATGCGGCCGACTTCGACGGCTCCGAGCCGTTAATATGTTCATTTGGCCAGGTTATTGAGTGCGTTAACGGTTCCAAATGCCTTGCCGTCACTAACGATAGCGTGGATGCGCCGGACTTCGTGAAAGTGGATTTCAGAAAAAAACAGCTGGTATCGACGACCACTGGCGAAGATAGCCCGGCTGACGACATTAACGTAACTGACCTAACCACTCACCTCATTATCCAGGGAACGCAAGGTAGCGGTCAGGGCGATGCGCTCGGTTACTCTCTGTCGATCGATAAGGCCACTGGCCAGATGACTGCGGCCGGTGCTGGAGAGAATGCCGGATTCGTTATTTTTGGCGCATGTGCACCAAGCTAGTTCCAGTCAAGAAATAGCCGAATTGAACAAAAAATACAAGGCCAAATTATCGCGAGCATATGAAAAATCAGTCAGCTAGCGGAATAGCACTCACAATTCTGTTTCCGGACAAGAAACAACCAGGAGTCTAAAAATGAATACCAGGAATATTGCAATTTGTGTAATGGTGACGAGTTCTGCGTTGTTGTTCTCAAGCTCTCAGGCTGCGGAATTGATCCACTCGGGGTTCATGTCCGACTATACACAGCTTGAAAAAGTGACAGATGGCACTGCCGACTATCGTTACATTGCGCCTGGTGGGGAAGAAAGAATGGCTCAATTTGAGGCCGTCATGATTGATCAGCCGGAGATTTTCATCGCCAACGATTCTCCGTATCGGGGTGCTAAGCCCAAACATCTGGTTGCTCTTGCCGAGGCGCTTCGTTCCGGGCTTACATCGGCGCTGTCCGAAGATTTGTATGTTGTCGGTAGTCCCGGAGAAAAAGTGCTCTACATCCGCATTGCTATCACCAATCTGAAGCTGACCAAGAAGAAAAAGAACATTCTCGGATTTACGCCAGTGGGGATGGTCGTTGGTGGGATTAAAGGTGCAGCTACTTCGGACCTCGCCAAAAAGGCAAACCTGCAAGGCATGATCCTCGAGCTTGAGGGTTTCGACAGCATTTCGGGTGAGCGTATCGTTGCACTCATTGATTCTATTGGCAGCGATGCGCAACAGCATGCGTCATGGGAGGAACTGGAAGTGTTCATGGCAAAATATGGAAGAGTAATGCAATGCCGTTTTGATAATGCGCGACTTCCTGCCGAGCAAAGAATGAATTGTCTGGCTCAGGAATGACTGGCGCCTGCGAGCGGATCATGTGTCATACCTTTGTACAAAACCGGGCTAGGTTTGTAGTTTGATGAAAAACTGAAACAGAGGCTCATGCATGCCGGGACTACTTCTTGAACCAATAACTCACTTATGTGTTCTGACTTCGTCGTCAGACAGTCGCCGCCACTACCCAGGCTATTTGTCAGTTACTCGTTTGCATCAAACCGTCAACAAGGGCGTAATTGTATCCCTGATATATGTCTTGATTCTCAGTCTCAATACAGCGACGGCTCTCGCACAGGATGATTTCGATGCTAGGCCTCGTATTGGTCTTGCGCTCAGCGGCGGTGGGGCCCGGGGCGCATCTCACATAGGTGTGCTGAAAGTCCTGGAGCGGGAACGCATTCCCATCGATTACATCGCCGGAACAAGTATGGGTGCCATTGTCGGCGGCATGTACGCATCTGGTATGTCTCCTGACGAGATCGAAGCACAGCTGACTACAGTTGACTGGAACGATGTATTCCAAGACAAGGTGGATCGGGAACATCGTTCATTTCGGCGCAAGACGGATGACCGACTCTGGCTGATCGCCCGCAAGCCTGGCTTCAACAAGGGCAAGATCACGTTGCCCCCCGGTCTCGTTCAGGGGCAGAAGATCAACCAGCTTTTGATCGCGCTGACACTTCCTGTCGCCGATATCGACAATTTTGACGAGCTGCCAATCCCGTTTAGGGCAGTTGCTGCAGATATCCAGACAGGTGAAACAGTTGTGCTGGCTGCAGGGAGTTTGCCTAAGGCGATCCGAGCCAGCATGTCGATCCCGGCGATAATGACACCGGTTGCGTGGGGAGAGCGCAATCTTGTCGACGGTGGTATAGCCAGTAACCTGCCGATCGAGGTAGTGCGTGGCATGGGCGCCGATATCGTTATCGCCGTCGATATCAGCACACCGCTGAGCGAAGAAGACGTGTCAACTTCTCTCTTGTCCGTCGTCGGGCAATTGACCGGGTTTCTTACCCGGAGAAATACCGAGGCGGAGATCGCGACACTTGGTGCGCAAGACGTTCTACTCATTCCTGATCTCGGCGATATCGGGACTGCTGACTTCGACCGGATGGCCGATGCGGTCCCGACCGGTGTCGAGTCCGCCGAGGCACAACTGGCGGAGCTGCTCAGGTACTCGCTCGACGAACGGATGTTTGCGAAGCACGTCGCTGCGCGGCAAATGCCCGAAAGCGACCCCCCTGTCATTGAGTTCGTCCGTTTCGAAAACGATACAAAGATTGCAGACGAGTTTCTCTACGGCAGGCTTCAAGCGTCCCAGCCTGGCAAATCGATTATCGGGCATCCTGTTGATATCGCTCAGCTCGAAAAAGGGATTGACGAGCTTTACGGACTCGAAATTTTTTCGCACATCTCCTACGCAGTGGTTAAAGAGGACGGCAAACACGGCCTGCAGATATGGGCGCGCCGCAGAAGCTGGGGTCCAGATTATCTGCAGCTCGGCATCAAGTGGAACACCAGCTTCAACGGTGAAGGCATCTTCAACCTAGCGACAAGTTTATTGAAGACCGAAATGAATGCCTGGAATGGAGAGTGGCGAACCGCGCTCACCATCGGAGAAGAACCGGGAATACTGACTGACTTTTACCAGCCGCTGGGCGGTTTAGGGCGCTGGTTTGCAGGCGCGAAGGCTTCTTATGACCAGTTTAATGTCAACCAGTTTGTAGAGGGAACCGACCATATTGAGGAGCAGGCTCGCATTGCTCAGTTCACCGGTTCTGTTTATGCGGGCCGGGAATTCGGGTCCTGGGGTCGGAGTAGTCTTACCTATACTCGCGGCACGGGTGATCGAAAGATCAGGATTGGTGATCCGAACATTCCGGATGACGATTTCGACATAGGTAAATTGTCAGTCGTACTGGAAGTCGATCGGCTGGACAATCTCTATTTCCCGGCGCATGGTCACTTTGCGTCGGCAATATACCGTATTAATCGAACCGATCTGGGCGCCAGCCAGGATTATGATCAGGTCTTGTTTGCCGCGCTCATCGCGCGGTCCCGGGGCAAGAATACCTTTTCAGTGGGAGTCGACTACCGAACAACGACCAGTGGCCAGGCGCCGCCGGAACGCCGTTTCCGGGCGGGCGGTCTGTTCGATCTGTCCGGCTTTGAATTTAATCAACTCAGTGGCCAGCATTACGGCCGTGTGATCGGCCAGGTTCGTCGCAATATCTGGGACGCAGGGTTTGCCAACATCTTTCTCGGTACCAGCCTGGAATACGGCAACGTCTGGGAGAGCCGGGATGACATTGATGTCGGCGATGGTCTCTTGGCGGGCAGCATCTACCTGGGTGCGGATACCATGATTGGTCCAGTTTTTCTCGGTTATGGTTATGCCGAGGGGGGTAGGGGTAGCTTTTACCTGTACGTCGGCGCCTTGCGCAATACAGTGGCGCTACGATAGCAACTGAATTGATATCAATCAGCAGTGTCGGCCGAGTATGGTAAAACTATGACGACTATGACGACTATGACGGCGGCCATCAGAATTTGCTTACTGACGTTGGCGGCGGGATTCAACACTGGCTGCGCAAGCATCGATTTCGAGTACCCAAGGGAAGATTCGCGTGCGCTCGCCCCGATGGAAACGGCCGACACACGCCTCGGTCAGGATATGCGCCGATTGCACGGTTCGCATAATGCCCTTCAATCAGGTTTCTATGTGGTCGACGACGGCATTGATGCGTTGGCTTTGCGTCTGTTGATGGCTGATCGAGCGGAACGCACGATTGATGCCCAGTATTACCTCATCAAGGACGATACTGTCGGAAACTTATTCATCAGTTCGTTGTTGGATGCGGCAGACAAGGGAGTCCGAGTACGCCTGCTGGTTGATGACATGTTTACCCAGGGGCTTGACGCAGTTATGGCGGCAATCGATACTCATCCGAATTTCGAGATTCGGATATTCAATCCCTTCGCTCGACGGTCGGCCAGGGCAGTAGACGGAATAACCAGTTTTTCGCGCATCAATCGGCGCATGCACAACAAGTCCTTCACGGTCGATAACCAGATAACGCTGATCGGCGGGCGAAACATTGCCGATGAGTATTTCGGCGCCAGCAAAGACGCAAAGTTCGGCGATCTGGATGTCCTCGGAATCGGTCCCGTCGTGAACGACATTTCAGATATGTTTGACACCTACTGGAACCACCCAGCCGCGATCCCGGTCCCCGGTTTCGCCAGAATGCCGGACGATCCCGCTTCGATGCTGCCAGAGACGCGCGATAAACTAAGGGCGAAGCGCGACGAGCTGGAGAACTCTCCCTATGCTGATGCAGTGCGCAGTCAAATACTTGCTACGATAGAAAAAGATGCCAACGCATTCACATGGGCGCCGTATACCATAGCGGTCGATTCGCCTGACAAGAGTGTCAAGGCGAAGGCCGAGGATGCCGAATCAATCCGCACTCCACTCATCGAATCGCTGCAAAGCGCGGAGCGCGAGCTGCTGCTGATTTCACCCTACTTCGTGCCGCTGAAGACAGGCATCAGGGAAATTATTGCGCTGCGGGAACGCGGTGTAAATGTCGTCATCATCACCAATTCGCTCGCGTCCAACAATCAAAAGGCCGTACACGGCGGTTACGCGCCATCACGGAAACCATTGTTGCAGGCAGGAGTCCGTATTTTTGAAGTAAGACCGGATGCAACGATAGCCGGTTCCCAATACGTTGCCGATGAGTCTGCCAAGGCAACACTACATACGAAAGCTTTTGTGGTTGATCGCCGGCAGTTGTTCATTGGTTCTTTCAATTTCGACCCGCGCTCTGCCTTTATTAACACCGAACTCGGCGTAATTATAGACTCACCGGAACTGGCAGACAAATTCGCCAGACGCACCTATGAGGCCATCTTGACAAAAGCCTGGGAAGTGTTCCTGAACGAAGACGGCAGATTGCGATGGCGTGGTTTGGAAGACGGCGAGGAGACAATTTTAAAGAAGGAACCCCAGACCAGTTTTTGGAACCGTTTCGTGGCCGCTTTCTATCGTATCCTGCCAATCCGCCGGCAATTGTAAATATCAGTATCAGTGCCAGACACTAACGCCCATGGGCTTCGTCGATTGTCTGCCGAAGGTTCTTGGCCCAGCGGTCGATGACGATCTTCGCATCGCCTGTGTGTGTGAAACCTGCTCTAAAAATACGGCTACCGCTACCCCAGCGAATGACGGCCCCGATCTGCTCGCCGGTCACCGAGTCAAGTATTTCTCCTTCCATCGCCGCTCCGCCAAGGCCGGCACCCGTGATCTTGGTATAAATCGTGATGTTTAGTGCACCAATCGTGTCATCCACGTCTGTTATCCCAATGCGGATTATGGCCGTTCCGGGGCCTGGTACTTCAACCACCTGATACCCATCGTCTTCGATCAGTGCTTTGCGCACCTTGGTTGCGAAGTGCGCCTGGAGATCCTCGAGTTCCTCACTGTCGAATATCTGTTTTTCGTCTGGGTTGCGATACAGCATCGCTACCGGTTCGACGATGAACTTCAAATAATTGTCAAAATTGCCACTATCGTAGACCAGATGATTCTCCTCGATTTCCTTAAGTTTGGAGTAATCGCTCAGAAAACCGGACTTACCCGGATCCTGGACTGTCGCACAACCTACAAGCATGGCAATGGCGCCAAAACAAATTGCTCTAATTAACTGCATCGTAATTGTCTCCAGTCAGACTAAGGGTTCGCGCAAAAATAGCTTCACATTCTTGATGGGCATATAGTGTAGTTCCAGTTCGGTCGTTGGGTGTGGCGCTTGAGTTCCAATGCTTGAAATTGCCTATCAGTGATTTTGATGCCTGTAGTATAAACGGTGTCGTTCAGACTTGACTGGATATTCAGGCCAGCTTCAGTTTTAGTTGTAGCAATGAAATTCAATACGGTTTCGTAGTTCAGTAATGGCTGTGCGGCCCAGTTCATACTGATGAAGGAGAACATTCGGTGTTCAATCAAATTCCACTTCGACGAGCCGGGTGGATAGTAACAGACTTTGACGGTCATGCCGAATCGATTACAAAGTGCGTGCTGAAGTTGGTACTTCCAAAGTCGAGGTCGGTAACCGTTGCTGCCACCGCAGTCAGCCAGGATGAGTAGGTGCTGCGCATCCGGGTAATGTTTGATGCCGATTTGCTGCCACCATTGGCAAATCGTATCGACGGCGAACACGGCCGTATCGCGACTGGTGCCAACGCCAACAAATCCATCATTGCGCAAGGGATCATAAACACCATAAGGGATGGCAATGCCACTGGCGTCGGACCGAAAATCATGATCAAGCACCTTAACCGGGTCAGCGCTCCACCTTCGTCCCGCGTGGCGGAAGGGACCAATCAGTTCACGACTCTTGGTGTCAACACTGATAAACGGCATTCCATTGGCTGCGAACCGGCCGATTTGCCTTTGAATATACCGAAATTGTAGATCTCGCTGCTGCGGATCTGGCGGCTTGCTTTGCCCGGACTCCAGGCATTTCGAATTCATTCGCAAAGAGAAGTTCATTTGCTTCAACAGTTTAGCCACGGTCTTGGCCGAAACCTGAATGCCAGCATGCAGTAACTCTTTGGCAAATTTGGCGGTTGTCTTGCGCGTCCACTTACACCCGCTGACCGGGTCACCCGCTGTCTCGTGTTCCATGATCGTCGCGATGGTCGCTAGGATGTCCGGTGTTTTTTTTCCTGTGCATATCGACCACCACCTTTTTCCCGGACGCCATCCTTGTCGAAATTGCCACTGATCAGCTCTTGACGTCCACGCGCAACAGTATGAGGATCCATGCCCAGGAGTGCGCTGATGTGTGCATCCCCACCGTAGCCCAACTTCAACGACTCAAGCCCGGCGTACAACCGACGTTGCTTCTCATCGAGCATGCTGCAAAAAAGCAGAATGGTTGCCTTCGCCTCTTCAGCCGCCAGGTCTGGGTTGGTAACAATGACACTAGCCAATGATTGTTCATCAACTTCTCTCACGCTACGCTGTTGTTGGGCTACCCGATCATTCGCCGCCAGATAAATGTACTGCGCGCCAATCTTCGCGCGTTGTATTCGACCTCCGTCAGTGAGCTCTCTCAAGGCGTGTTTTGTTTTCACATGGACGATCTCCTTCAACTCCATCGCACTGTAGCCAGCATCGGATCGATTAACGAGTGCCTGCGCCGTATCGAGCAGATTACCGTATTCAGAAAACCAGACTTTCTTGAAACTCCACAACCCCGCAGGCGAGAAGCGCGCAATAGATCTCATCGTGTAGTATTTACCGCGATGCGAATAGCTGCTCAAATATTCAAGCTCGCTCAGCTTACGAAAAACCGTGGCGCGGGCTGGATTGCCTAAAACTGTTTTAAGCTCATCAAATGTAGCAATGCCATTTCGCGCAAGCAACCGCGAAAGTGTCAATGCGGAGTATTTTTGTATTTTCATAATGAGTACATTAGCCTTTTATGAAAACTATTCAAGGCTAATATACTCACGTGAGTTATTATCACCCAAGCATAAGAGGCTATAAAATTAGACTAAATTAAGAAATTATAAAAGAGAAGGAGCGAAGATAATGAGATAGTTAGCCCTATTGTAGGTTAATTTATTTATGCGCGAGCCCTAAGTATGATCCACTGCTGGATTGTCGCTGATTTTGGGAGCAATGTCGTTGGGTATATGAATAGTATCGCCACTCAATTTGCAATATTAGTCCTGTTTAATATTGCGTGGTTGTTAGCCGTTGATGAGTATTCGCCTCGACACCATCGCCTCGAATCGCTCGGCATGGCGCAGACGTAGCGAGAGCAGAAACTCAAGTAACGCAATAACGGTGGTCGCCAGGCCAACGGCTGTAATCCCGATGAAAATATAATTTCGTACGGTGACAACGGTGGCCAGAGGTAGAATCGAATATAGTGTTGTTGGATAGCAAACAAGTCTCGATTTCAAGTTTCGTGCGATAGGAAAATGACGTTGCTGCTGATACAGGGTATTATTTTGCTGAAGTTTCGTGCGACTCGCTGGTTTCGTCTGCAAAGATCGAAAATGGCATGAAGCTGCTTCAATTTTCTTCGGATCATTATTTGCAAGGGACACGGGTTGATTCTGTGCCCATGGTAAGCGAGCCATGTTCGCTGCCAACTCGAAAATCAACAGAATCTCGGTTCATAGTGGCGTTCGCCTACTGCACAGTGGAGAATGCCTATGATCAAATTTGACATCGATGAGTTTTCATACTCTTTACTAGTGAACGCGAGGTATCTGAATATGGGATTACGACATCTCGGCATCATTTCAAGCAAATTCGTGTTATTCGCTTTGATATGGGTGTGCAGCAATGCACTCGGGCAAACTGAGAACAGGAACTGTCTTGTTGACGCTTTGTCAGGTGCAGAAGATTCGACGACAGTCGGCGAAATTCGTGCAATGTGTCAGCAGAAAGGTTCCGAGGGCGCCGCAATGGTCGACGAGCTCAATATTCCTGTCTACGAACGCAACGTAGTCGAAGAACGATTTCGCGGTGAGCGTGAATTCGAAGGGCGACCTTTCGCCATTACGGCACACCAGCCAAACTACCTCCTTTGGTCGACGGTAGATTCTCCGAACCAAACCCCGTGGGTGGATCTTTCTGGACTCCCGGATCCAATCGACGACAATGAATGGGTATACCAGATCAGTATCAAGGCACCGATTTGGCGCAACGTCCTTGGCAGTAATATTGACGCCTACGTCGCCTATACTTCACGTTCCTGGTGGCAACTGGGCAATGACGATATATCCGCGCCGTTTCGGGAAACAAACTATCAACCAGAGATTTTCCTGAGAAGCTTCGCTAATCACAAGTTCCTCGGCTTAGAAGTTATCGGTTGGGATTTCGGTTTTAACCACGAATCCAACGGTCGCGCAGAGCCCCTATCGAGGAGTTGGAACCGCATCATGAGTAAGGTTGGACTGCAGGTGACCGACGATCTCAACATGATCGTACGCGCCTGGTACCGATTACCTGAGGACGAGGAAGACGACAACAATCCGGGTGAATATCAATACTACGGGTATGGTGACGTCCGCGCAATCTGGACTCCAAACCGCAATACCTTCACTGCGCTGGTGCGACCCGGCACAAAACATACCAGTTTTGAGCTTACGTGGAGCTATCCGATCAGCTCAGTATTCAGGATTTACGCTCAGTACTACAATGGTTTCGGCGAGAGCTTGCTTGACTACGATTATAAGCTGGAGCGCATTGGGATTGGGATCGCAATGACCGACTTTCTTGGGAGAAACTAAGAACCCGAGTGGTAATTCAAGGCCCCTGTCGCTCAAGTTCCGTGCGAAGCGCCTCGAAATGCTCTGCGATTGCGTTGGACATCTGCCGCCGCCCAATCTTTTTCTTCAGCGAGCTTCCCTTGCCCGTCACCTTGTCTGTGTATATGCGAACCACGGCGAAAACGAGGGTACCTCCCTCGACGGTCGCGCACCCAATCAGAGTCAGCATCGAGTTGTACGAGTGCCCCACATAGAACTGCAACTCAGCGGCGATCGCGGATCGACTAAGCATTTGATCCAGCCGATGTGCCAGCACGAACGTCGGACGCTTGTTAGTGACTCGCTTAAACCAGTAGTAACGACTGGAGATTCCCTCCGCCATCTGGCTCGGGTACTCCAGCAACGACCTATAGAATTTGGGAAAATGCTTCTCGACCAGCTCCAGTGATTCCAGCCCGATCAAGAGCTCTCGTCGTGGTGACGATCGTTTCCCTTTTGCACGCTCGTAAGGCAGAAGCGACTTGAGACCTGTGTCCAGATAGGCGAGGTAGCGATCGAGTAGTACTTGCCTGTAAATTGCGGAGGCCGTTTCGCGCGTCGCGCTCTCCGAGTCGGGCAAGTGGAATCGGTCGATTTCCTCGCTGCTGAAATTGAACTCGACGCCGGGCTTGACCCTGAGTAGTTTCTCGACCTCTTTTTGTTCTTGGGTGGAATATTCGATGCCCTCGAACGCCCCCTGGCGCTGTTTGCGACTTTCGCTGCCGTCACCAACGTAGTTAAAACTGAGGATGTCGTCGCGCACGCGGAAGGACGCCTCGTCAAGGAACACTTCATCGATCGAATCCAGGGGACGGCGCACGAGTAACATGACCGAGGCAACAGTCAACTCATTGGGCTGCCGCTCAATGTCGGGCACACCGGCGAACAGGACCTCGCCTCCCAGCAAGCTGTCTCTTTTTCTTTCATCGAACCCGAGTGCCGCCATGGCATCGTCGACAAATGATCCGTGCGTTACCGACGAAGACCCCTCGTTCTGGCCGAGTGCCTGACTCGGCCCAATAGCCGTGTTAAGCAGGAATGCTACCAGAATTCTCCTCACGACAGCCCATTGGCCACCTAGCACGTTGCACCGAGAATGGTAATGCTGCTTCTATCGCGTGTAACGACCGACGGCAGCCCTGTGTCTTGGGGTTTATTCCCGATTTCGCAGTGCAGAATTCCTGAGAGGAAAAACTTAGTCATTGATGTAGGCAATCTCACAACTGAACCTGGACCCTCGCGAGAAGTGGTTCGATCTTGACGAAAATGGAATGGATCCAACAGGAAGAAAATTACTCCGCTCCAGCTACCAGTTACTTAATATTCTTCAAATTCAACTTCAGTATTAGCGCCTGATTCTATCTCATAGACGACGTAGACCACGGTTGTTCCTGAATACTGGGGAAGGTACCAGATATTTCCACAATAGTAGTAGGTTACACCCTGCCTGACTCTTGTCTGCGTACAACCATAAGGTAGCGAGGTTAGCCTCATATTACGGGAAATGCGGCGGCGCCTCCGTCTGCGCTGACGTCGGTTAACACCTGCAACACTAGTCGGACTTGCAGGCCTGCCCACTCTGGCCGATGCAAGGTATGGAACTGAGCTTAAAGCACTACCTGCTGCAAATGTCACTAGTAATTTCATTATTTGACGTCGCTGCATTTGTAACTCCTCATTACTGGTCGGACTGGATCTCTATTTTGACAGCGCCTTCTGGCACTTCAAACTTGAGATCTTGTGCCGAAATTTTTGGATTTAGTCGCCAGTCCATAAAAGATACCGTTCGCGGCGCACCACCTTCCCATTTTGCACTAATAACCAACTTCCCAGGCAAGGGTGGACCTTTTGCTTCAATCCATAACTGGATATCGACTTCCCGCATCCGAATGCCAATGTGATGATAGGTACGGTCGCGCATCAGGCTCTCACCCAAATATTGCACCTCACTAGCATCCTCCACGAGTCGCCTGGTCAGATCTTGATCTAAGAAATCAATTAGGGGGACGTCAATCCCCAAATTATCAATGGCGTATATAAGGGGGGATTCTACTTCAGATGGAAATTGTTTCTGCCCGTAAAAGCCAGTGCTTGAATCGTAGATTGTTATCAGGTGATCTTCGAAATAAATTTCTTTAGTCGTTTCCAAGCTCTTATTTGTGATGTGTATAGACCCCGGTCTAACAACTCGCATCATTATTTGAGAAGAATGTTCAATGATCTGTCCTGCTTCAAGTCGTGCATCTACGGATGTGTGGCCTTGCAATATAAAGCTTTGTAACCCGGCAATTTCTTTACTCATCTGTTCAATGAGTTGTGTGGGATCTAATTCTTTTGCGTTCATCGCTGACGATGCCAGGCTAAACGTAGTGATAAAAAACAGACGCCCAACAGTTCGAATGCCTTTCGTTAGGTCCATAACTTGTTCCTCATTTCTAATTACTACACCGTCACTATTTGTCGCCTCAATCGCGGCGAGATCCTGATTTAATTCTGCCATAACTCAACTGCTTACTCAAATTTTTGGATTCGGTGAAGCTACTATTCTGTCTCCTGTTGAGTCCCTATTTCATTGAAATGCCAAAGATCTTGAATCTGTATTCAAGAGCAGCACGCGTTCAGTTTGTCGATATTGCGCAGTTGCTCTTCGTACCAGGTGTTACCACTTTTAGCAGCAGCCGGTGTGATGACGACAGTTTGAATTTTCATCCTGTTGAGTCGTTGTAGTGTTGTCTCGAGAGGCGAATCCTCCCAAATCAAAAGAACGTCACTTTTATTGGCAACTTGCCTTTCCAACTCTCCCCATTGTTTTTCCGAAGGTTGTTCGTCCGGTTCCCAATGCAGGGAAAAACCCGGTAACTGGTAGCGACGTTCAAAGTACTGGTACACCGGGTGGGAATAGAAAACTGTTCTGCCGGTTAGTTGTTCTACCTGTCTTTTATAACTTTTATCCAGTTCGTTCAGTTTGTTCAGTAGCAAAGTTTTGCGCTGGTTGATCACATCTGCGTGTCCTGGCCAGGTTTCAGCCAGGGCACGTGCAATACTTTGTACCTGTGATTGAGCCAGGGCTAAATCCATCCACGTAGTAGATGCATAACCACCGTGCGAGTGTACCGCCTGAGGTCCGTGACTGTGGGTTGTTTGCTGGTCAAGCGGTATCAATTCACTACTGACAGTCGCAGTGGTATCTATCAGTTTTGATTCGGTTAAGGACACGTGGTTGAGCCATCTGGAGTAACCGGCTCCATTCAATATCACCAGGTCTGCCTGCTGTAACCTGAGTATTTCATCGACATTGGGGGTCCACTCTGCAGGATCAACCCCACCCGGGACGAGTAGTGTAATCGTTGCTAAATCAACGGCTAGCTCTGTGGTGAAATAGTAAAGTGGGTAGTTAACAGCAATAATTTCAGCCGCTCCAACGACCGCAGTCTGGTTTTCTGTTTCTTCTTTGCTGCATGCGCTAATCAAAACGATCAGTAAAACGATCACGTAGTTCATAAGAATCTTCAGGTAAGTATCAGCTGTTGTAGTACTTGAATACCAAATCGCTGTGTTGCCAGGACCAGCAGTATCGACAAGCAGGCGCTAACCAGTAGAACACTGCTGATTTCCGTTGCCATCAGCAAATAAATTTGCCATTGGCTGGCACCAATACGAGCAAGGGTAAATCGCTCACCATGACGTAGACGTAGTGAGAGCAGGAACACGAGCAGCGCTATAACGCATGTCGCCAGGCCAACTGCAGTTATCCCGATGAAAATATAGTTGCGTACTGTGACAACGGTATCCAGTAACTCAGCGATCACCCGCTCGGAACGCAAAATTTGTACGGATTCACGATCTTCACGGTAGTGCCCGATCAATAGCGCCGCTGACTTTTTATTCCGGGCGACAGGTATAATGGCAGAAACCGGATATTGACTGTAGTCGCCGTGAAAGTGGAAACTGGCGATATTCTCGGGAGTGATTTCGTTGTATTGCACCACCGAGGCATTGGCAACAATATTACTCCCGTCTTTTTTTAGCACCTGTCCGATGGCACTTTCGTTGTTTAGATCCTGGTGGCCATGCCCAAGTCCCTGAATCACCCAACTGGTTTTTATATCGACAAAGACAGCCTGGTCATCCGGGCTAAAGGCTGGTTTCAGTATCCCCACAACCGTCATTTTGAGTGGATAGACCCCACTGATATCAAATACATTTTCCGGCGACGAGACAACAAAGTCGCCCACCGTTAAATTCAGCTTACGGGCAACGTCCGCACCCAGTACCGCTTCGCCGAGTAATGCTACCGGCCTGCCTTTTGCGAATTGAAGCTGTCGGTACTTGAGGTACTCGGGATTAGTGCCCACAATCGGATGACCCTGCGCGTTAAAGCGATAGTACAACGGTATGGCGCTGGCGTAGCCGGTTGCTTCGACATTATTCAGTTCGTCAAATGTAAGCGTGGCGGGTGTTTGTGTACGAAAATACAGACTACCCAGCGCCAGCTCAAGCGGGCTGCCGGGTGCCCCGATGACGAGGGGAGTATTGTTAGCCCTATCCAACAATTGAGCTGCTGTCTGGTCGACGACACTCTTGATGGCAATAGGTAACCAGATGACCAGTGTAATGGCGAAAATCAGAATTAGTAATTTGTTTTTATGGTGACGGATATATTGCCAGCTGAGATAGAAAAGATCATTCATACGGTTGACACCAGATTTTCTGCCAACGCGGCAATATCAATGACGCGATCAAAGGTCGTTAACAAAGAATGATCGTGGGTGACGGTCAGTAGTATACGCTGCCGCTGTTTACAATCGTCAACAAGTCGGTTGAGTACTGCCAGTTTGTTGGCGGGATCCAGATTACCGGAGGGCTCATCCGCCAACACCAGCACTGGATCCAGCAGCAAAGCTCTGCACACGGCCACTCGTTGGCGTTCACCCTGGGACAGTGTTTGTATATTACGGCGCCATTTACCGTGCAAACCCAGTTCGGTAACAATGTTCCTGGCCCTCTCCTCGAGTGCATCGTCAACGGTAATTTCAGAACACAATCGTGCCTGCAGCAAAACATTGTCCCGAACGTCCAGGTAATCGAGCAGTTCAAAAGATTGAAAAATCATGCCCATGTGTCGCAGGCGATGCAGTCGCCTGCATCTGGTATCCAGTGCTGACAAGTTCAAGCCATTGAGTGTTACGTTACCCTCGATAGGAGTCAGGATACCGGCGACCAGGTTCAACAGGGTTGTTTTGCCGGAGCCACTGGGACCAACAATGGCAACACATTCTCCGGGATGGATAACAATCCCTGGTAGCGAGAATGCGAACCCCTGGTCAGGGTAGTTGAACTCCAGCTGTTGCAATTCCAACGACATGGTTAAAGGCGTTCCTCCTGTAGTACCGTCATCTCCTCCAGTTTCCATTGCCTGTCCACAACCACGATACTCAGTATTGCCTTGTAGCGATTGTTGCGCTGGTGTATGTGACCCCAGTGACCTACTGAACCGCTAACGACCCAGCTCGCTTCCGCCCGAAACCGATTGTCATCATCGGATGGTTTTAACGTCACATCTTCCAATGCTATATCTTTAACCTTTGCCCGCGCGCCTCCCTGGTTGGCAACCACCAGACTCCGTTTGGTATCCAGAAAAATGTCAGTCAAAAGTTCACCGGTAACGGAACGTTCAAGTACGTCATAGATATCACTTTCTTCCCGGTAATCAAAAGCGCGGTATATGTTGTGGAGTAAATCAGCGATAATAGCACTAGCCCGCGCCTTTTTCGGCTGGTTGGATTCACCATAATAAAATGACAAACTGCACGTGACTATCAACACCCCGCTTGTGACCGCTACTGGAATGATGTGCCGGCGTTGTGTGACTCTATAGCCAAGCAAGACAAGGAAGCTCAAAACAAGTATGCAAAGCGCAAACCGGCTTTTGTGCAGCAACGTCTGCCAGGTTTCTGCTGGCAGCTCGATGATATTAAGTTGAGGTATATCGGGGTGTTGTAGAAAGTTCTCCCAGACCAGTTGACGCCAGTCGCTCTCGAGATAACTGGGTAATGGGCCTGCCTGGTCGACTGCAGAAACCGGTACCCGGGTTATCCGCTCATCCCACAGATCCCAGTCCATTACAACCTTTTGAGGCAGGACTCCGTTGCGCGGATAGACGAAGATAGTGCCGATAATCGCTGAGTCGATATCCAGCGGTTCAGGTGGATCAATGACGCCGGAGCTGGTTAAAGTGCGCTCCAGAAAATTAACGCTCTCCAGTATGCCATTTACAGGTGTACCATCAATTGTGACCGATTGATGGTTCGCCAGAAACCTGGCTACCTTTTCCTTTATCTTGCCCTGTAGATCGACGGTAATCTCCTGCTTCCCTTCCAGTCCCAGTTCTATCCAGCGTTGCAAATCCTTGGGGCGGGCGATGATTTCCTTACGCACTTGAAAAGGCTCCACATAGATAAAGCCGGCCATTGGTGCCGAGTACTGGCGTTTCATATTTCGAGCGTTGAAGTGGCTGTACCAGGCGTCCTGCCAGTCCAGGTTGAGCACTAGACCGGAAGCAAGATAACGAAAGTCATTCACTGCCACCCCGTTGTGGTAGGTGACGAATCCTACATCGCCTACCGGCTGTGTAATAAATCTTAGTTCGGAGGGCAGATCATCGCCGTCAAAATGGTATCGGAGGCTGGCGCGGATAACCTCGGGGGCATCTTTTTGTATCGGTAAAGGTGTGCCGCTAACAGGGTCGCGTAATACACGTTTCGATGGCGCGATGGCAATCAATTGTCCCCGCAGTATTTTCTTATCCTGATCCATCAGTACCAACTGCTCACTGAAGAATAGTTTGAGACGATCATGCAGTGGTTCATCACCGAATCCCATTTTCCGGTAGACCGCTTCAGGCAACAGATCTTTGAAGTCTTCAACAGAGTCTGCACCGATTTCCAACTCAACCCTCACACCTTGAGCATCTATATAAAACTCGGCGATTGACGATGCCCGCATGGCCTTGCTGATCATCACAGCATCGGCACCGGATTGATGATTCGATGTCAGAAAGAAAAGCAGCAGGAATACGGAGAAAAATTGTTTCACTAAATTTCCTTTAATAAGAAAAGCCGGATGATGATGCTTGAGGCAGGTTCAGCAGGGATTCAGTAACAGCACCAAACCTATCTCTTGATAATTTGCTGCATTTTTCCTGTATGTTCAGAGATCATCTTCAAAACGGTGAGCAGTCGTTCCCTTGGTGGTATGCTCACTATTAACGGCTTCGTGCAGATGTGCCCAATAGTCGACAAGACTAGCCGTTACTGGAGTGCCAGTAAAAACATCTATTCATTATCGTTGTTCTGCACATTGATACAAGCCCCTTCAGAGAACAGTAATTTCAAACCGCATTTTGCCAAGATTGCAAAAGAATCCTCATCAGGAATTATTGAATAAAAGTCTGGGGAAATAATCTGTCGATATTGGATGTGGAACGTCTGAATAGGGCCTGATTTACTGGCTTGCACTCAACTGGGTTGATCGCTGAGAAAGTTTATTGGCCGGGCAGGGTGGTTTGACCTGCTAATCAATGCCTAGTGATGGACACCCTGTTAAGCGAGTAACATACGCAGTAGAGATGAATCATCACAAGAAGAAAATCTACAGTCAAGAAAACACGAAGACGTCATTCTCCGGCCGTCAAAGAGGAGGCTTTGTCTCTCGCCGAGACAGTTGGGATTTGAGAAACAGCTTATCAGCCAGGTCTTCACGAATCGCAGTTATACCACTGGCGACGAAATTTAAAATCACAGTCAGACAAGAGTCAGATGGAGCGCGATCAAGTGACAGAAATAGCCAGGCTGAAACGCCAGCTGGCAGAGCAAGCAGAGGAGCTTGCCATCAGATGTCATAGTACACACAGACCTGGGCATTCAGTACTGTTCTGTGATCTACCAGTCACTGTTGAGCAGGCAGGGCCTGACATGCAGTATGAGCAGCACAGGAACATGTATCGAGGGTAGCACAATTTTGACACCTGGTGGTTACTGCGCAGGATAACCAAACTGAAAGTAAAACAATTGGAAATAATGGCCATGATCGGGAAATTTGCTTTGTTAATAACGCTCGGTTTTTTTGTACATTCCGCTGTGGCGATGCCGCTAGCTGGTCAAACAGGTTGTTCAGTTGACCGGTCGGGAAAGAAATGTCACTTTTCATGGAACCAGGCAGCAACGCCCAATACCATTTATGTAATCCAGAAGTTTAGGCACCGGAAAAATGATTGGAAGGATGTTTCTTTTGCAACGGACCCTTACTCCAGTTTAGATTCCGATCTGGAGGAAGGTTTTCTTTACCGGGTGTTGGCATGTAGTTCGAAGAAGGATAGAAATAACTGTACTAGCAGTACGGTCTATTGGGTACCAATCATTCCGGCGAGTGTAGATAAAATTCCTGATGTCGTAGCTGATCCTCATGGCGGATTGGATATGAATATATCAAAGAACCTTGGGATTATTACTCAGACTCTACAGCTCAATGGTTACCTGCTGAGGAACGTGATGATTTATGCAGGGGTTGGTGTTTCGTCTTTGCCTGAAATGAGCAATCCTAATGACCCTGTTTTCATTCAAAGTCCCGAAATGCAAGTTATAGCAGCCATCGAAAAACAAGCGTTTGCTCAGTACAACAGGATGAGGTAAGGACTAGAAAAGAAAGCCATTACTCCGATCACTGGGTGTGGGAGTTCGGTTCTCAGTGCACACTTCATTTCCCCATAAAGTTTGTTCGCAGGTGTTAAAATCACACATCTGGATACATTGTTCCAACGATACATACCGAAAGAGCTAACCCTATGTCAGCAATAAGTGAGCTAAGCGATATCATGCAAGAAGAGAATAATGCCGTCGCCGTTACCGGGCTGAACCGCTGGATCTTAGGTAAGGTGAAGTCAGAAGGGTACAAGAGTCTGAGCATGGAAGAGAAAGTCATTATTCACGTGAATGCTCTGGATTGGGAACTGGCCAATCGCGGTGTTAATCGCCTGATCTTCGGTTCCGATATTAATTTTGCAACGGAAATGACGGAATGCCTTCGCCGGGTTGGCGCGGCTAAATCTGCGACACTATTTGACGAACTTCTGTCAACGATTCCGCGGCAATCACTACCAGAAGATAAAGATGAACGAGAAACCTATTTCAGAAGCTTGAGTGACAAAGAAATCAGTCACCTCGACCTGGGGATTCGGAAACTATTTGTTGGCAGGGACGACCTGTTCACGCTCCTGTGCGGTTATCTGGGCAGTATCCGTGATCGTCTGGCTGAACGGTAAAGGCTGGGTAGCGCTGTACGGGAAATAGAGAACCATTTCGCCACCAGCACCGGATTTCCCCCTTGATTACATCATCGCGGCACTGGCGACTGGACTCGCCATACCGAATGATGTTGCGATCTGGATGGTTGCAAACCCTTCGGGTTGATTGTCCCTGTTAACTTTCCTCACCAGCATTTACGATTTCTTCACGCAACCTGGCGGTCTGCTCAATAACACATTTAATGTCCTTCTCGTTGAACCGGAGTTCCGTCATGATCTCGGCAGTATGGTCGCCGGGTTCTGGAGCCGGGCCTTTAACCGAACCGGGTGTTTTACTCAATCGTACCAGGTTGCCGATCACTTTAGATTCCCCGATGACAGGCATGGTCATCGGCACAATGTACTCGTTGGCCAGATTCTGCTCATCGGTGATGACATCTTCATGGCCTCGTACTCTTGCCATCATAATGTTGGGCTGGCTATACATGAATTCAGCCCACTCAAGCGTGGATTTGCCCGCAAAGCCCCTGCGAAGGATGGCCCTGGCAAATCGTCCAGTCATTGTGCCGAGGGCCAGTTGCATGGCGCCACCGAGATCCTCAATGGCCGCACCGGGTGGCATGGGTGTCCAGTTCTATCAGCCTTTGCGATCCTGGATGGAGGAGTTGAAAAGCATGTGTAGCCAGGGCGAATTTTCATATGGAAGCCGTTGTGAAAGGGTAGTTGTAGATTTGCCGATGCAATAGCGGCGCCAATCAGGCAGACTGGGAGTGAATACCTTATCAATATAGGAGTGGCTAACATGAGTCTACAACGGATTCACGCGACAGCGCCCCTGGAAGAAATGCTCGATGCTTTTAATACGGATGGCGGTTTAATCGTCGAAGAAATTTTTCCGGTCGACGTCATTGCGGCAATGAGGGATGGTGTTCTGGGTGCCGCTGAATCGTTTGAGCCCGGTGGTGCGACCCAGGGTCTTGGTGAAGCTGGCAAGGTGTTTGTTGGGGCCAATACGATCCGCTTCTCCAGTCTTGGTAAGCTTTCTGCTGCTTATTTCGATTTGCTTGATAACCCAACCTATGGGGCCATCGCAGATGCGATATTGTTGCCTATCTGTGGTTCCTATTGGGTCAATACCGGCCAGGCGATGTTAATCGGGCCGGGTGAATCTGCGCAGATGTTGCATCGTGACTGCGATAATTGGCCGCAATTCTGTGCCCCTTTGTGGCCCAACTGCCCTGAAGTAACAGTTAGCGCGATGATTGCGCTGGAAGAAGTAACAGAAGAATTAGGTGCCACGCGAGTGATTCCAGGGAGCCACTTATGG
>Ga0114950_10000473_pt1 | contig 27612 bp, 22 predicted proteins | sample N075metaG_FD_83503 | JGI IMG/M metagenome (GOLD analysis project Ga0114950, IMG submission 83503) | Deep subsurface microbial communities from Kermadec Trench to uncover new lineages of life (NeLLi) - N075 metaG | ecosystem: Environmental > Aquatic > Marine > Ocean trench > Sediment | place... | reverse complement strand
AAATACTTGTGATCCCTTTGGTTATAGCTATCAACTGTTATATGGTGGTGCTTGTGAGTTATCGAAGGTGAAGGGTGAAACACGCTGGGGGTGTGGTGGTCGTAGCACTCGCCGTACACCACTTTGGTGTCGCTAGTGCCAAGACCGCGGACTAATCTCACCAGATTTCATGGCGTATTCTCTTGGGGCGGTCCCCCGCAATTGAAATAGAGAGATGCGTTAGATGTGGAGGCAAGGCGGAACGCCGCCCGGTAGGTTATAGCGAGTATAGAAGAGCGAAACGTCGCACCGCAGAAGTCATATAAAGAATACTGACGCATCTGGGGCTGGATGGGGCGAGGGGGCTACACAATCGTTCTCCGCCCAGTCACGCCAGTGGATTATTCGATCAAGCAGCTATCCTGATCTGCCACCTTTGCGCCCTACCTAAACCAGATCGGGGGTTTACTTCGGGTCGCGATCCTGAAAAGGTGATTTGCAGCCTTCTTCTCCCTGGAATTGGGACATTGCAGGGAAGAAAGTAAATCAATTCCGAGTAAACAAACGAACGAGCCAACTTTCAATAGATTACCTGGTTATCGTTCATTTGCTGCTTATCCGGGTTTCTGTTTGAGTCTCTGTATTATTCCGAAATGAGAATACCTCTGGTATCCAATCGAATACCAGGTATGGGAGTGCCCGAGAAGCACTTGGATAACACCTGGATAATAAGGAATGGGTGTTAGCTGCTAGAATTGATTTTCGTGAGTCTGTGGGAAGGGCCATTCTCGAAGCCTCTGACAATACGTCCAACGGAAGCTGTTTCAAGGTGGGGACAAGTTAAAGAATCCACGGCAGCAATTTTTATTTTCCTCAACGATTGTCACAGCGAGTTTCTCTGCCTGTAGTTGCTCCTCGTAACTGAGGTATGAAGACATCACGGCCAGAGTATTTGAATTTCCCTGTATCGAGATTTGGTGTCGTTCAGGATAAACTGACAATTCAAATACGCGTTCTCGAGTGGTGGAGTAGGCAAGAAAATATGCGTAAGCGGAGATGTGATTTTTCTCATTTCGATATTTTATTGCATAGCTGTGCAGGCTGCCAATGTGGCCCTCTTCCCACATTTTGGAAAGTAACATCCTGGCCTCAGGATCGTTTCGGTCATCGAGAATTTGATATAACATTCTGGTCGCAAGATAGTCTCCGCCTTCAACGGAAAGCCTCAACCAATGTTCACCCTGCCTGACATGATCTTCGGTCACTCCTTCGCATGCATGGTATCCCTCCCTCACCCCTTCCTGTAGCGCGATCTTACTCGTGGAACTTCTATTACTCGATTTGATTTCATTAAGTGCGCCTTCAAGATCAACTCCACTGTTTAGCAACCTTCTACAATTACTCAGAACTCTGTAGATTGTTCTGGCCGCTGCCATGTCTCCCGCTTCAGCCTGAGTTCTCAATTTGTCGATCTGACTGAGAATTGTGGCCTCGTATGAAAACCAACCGGGTGGAGCGGGCGGCCAGTAGGCATTTAGCATTACAGAAACTTCCTCCCCGTTAGGGAAGAGCAGTGTAGTTCTGCGTTTGGCAATGGTAACTGGTTGCAGTCCAACTCCAGTTGATGGAAGCGTGAATGCCGGTAGAATTTCCATTGCATCAGGTTCAGGAACTATATGTAATTCGCCTGATTCTGTAGCATTGTCCAGGGTTGGAAGTTGAGGAGTAGTGTTCGGCTCGCTGAAGTATTGAAACTTCAGAAAGGCGATTGCAAATCCCAGAAGTACCGATAATGTTAGTAGTTGCCTGGTATTCATGGATCAAAGGGTGCTGTTTTTCCATTTTCAATCTAGGGAACATCAGAATAAGTTCGGTATGCCGCATCACCATTTCCGCCAGCGCGGTGTTGGCGCACTTCGGGCAAACCTCGCGAATTTAAAGTGTATTCGCGATTTTTCCCTCAACACGCCGCCTTGCTCTGATAAAAATATGCCCTTATTCAGAGGTTCCCTGGATTAATCTTATTCATCGAGTGTGACTATGTTGGAGACAACATGGAAGGTTTTATATTCTGACCTCCACACCAAATCTGTGTCAGTGTTCAGCAGAAGAACTGATCGGTTCTATCTGGCTGTTTTGGATCTGCTCAATGAAGTTTCTGATGGCAGCCTTGCCGGATAGAATAACAACCTCTTTTCTCTGTTCAAACTCCTGCAATATTGAAATGATTCCTGGACGCCGGGTTCTACGATAGAAGAGTATCCACAACAGGAAATCCATGTTCAATCTTTCATTGTTTCCTTCAGACATATCCGGGCGAGTTCTGTTTCGATACTCGAAATAGCGAGTTATAACACCCCAGAGGCAGCTCAGTGTTGGTAGATCGATAAATATAATTGTATCCGCCTCTCGAAATCGAGGCTTCATCGTCCCGCCGTAATTCCCATCCATAATCCATAATCCATGAATCGGTTGCAAGGATGACTTTCTGGGCTTCAAGGAATTCCGCGTGTAACATCGGAGTCCAATTAGGTTTCCAGAAAATCTTATCGAGGTGGTGAACAGGAATTGATATCAGGAAAAGGCACACCAACCTATTCATACCGCAAGGCGTGAATTGGATTGGTTCTAGCGATTTTCAGTGCATGAATTGAAACGATAATCCAGGAGACAATAACACCTAACACGCCTGCTATGGCGATATACCCTGCAGGAAAGGCTAATCGGTCCGCAAAAAAATTTAGATAGATATTACAGGCAAAATACGCGGCAGGCAGCGCAATCAATGAAGCCCACATGACGGGTTTTGAAAATTGCCAGATTAGCAGCTTGATAATCTGCATCAGGTTGGCACCCATCACCTTGCGAATGCCGATCTCCCTGGTTCGCTGCTGCACCATAAATGCGGTCAGTCCAAAGAGTCCTATCATTGAAAGAGTCATCGCGATAAAAGCAAAACCTGTCAGTGTCATGGTCATCGTAGAATAAATTTTGAATACATCGTTGAAGGTCTCATCAAGAAAATGTAACTGGATGGGATATTCAGGGATGATTTCATCCCATTTGTTTTCGACCTCTGTTAACGTGGCTCGCATGCCTCGCCCCTGGATTCTTAAGGAGGCAATCTGATAATTCGTCGGTGATTGGAGGAATACCATCGCGCTGATCTGATTGTGAAAGCCTCGAAAGTTCTGATCCGGGATAACACCGACTATTTTATAGCGACGAGGTGGTTCGTCATTGCCTGCGCGTCGATAGTCATAGAAGACAAGATCTTCAGAAGCCATGGTGAAACCGAGTTTCTCCAGGGTCATCTTGTTGACCACAACGTTGACGCTGTAGACATCGTCTCTCAGCGTATCATTTGAGATCTCTCTCCCCAGTTTTCTGCCTGAGAGAAGCGGGATGTCATAAACCTCAAAGAACCCTGGGTCTATCGCTATTTGCAACGGATTAAACATATCGGAATCGTCACCCAGAACGGAGGTAACACGAAGATTTGAGTTACTCTGCTGAAAGGGGATCTGACTCGAATAGCCAAATCCCGCGACCCCCGAAATGGCGCTTATCTCATTTCTAAGGACCTCCAGGCGGGATTGTATTTCAGGTACGTTGAGCCTTTGCAGGGAGACAATCTGTGAGCGAGGGAAAACATCACCACTTTCCTGCAGTTTGGTATTCTGGAAATAAACCACCAGCACAATACCCAACATGAAGATAGAAATAGCAAATTGAACCCCCAGCATGAGTGAACGAAAGAAGGTTCCTCTTGCCCCTTTGCTGATGTTGTCTCTTAAGGCGTCGATGGGGTTGGTTTGTGTGATCAGGTAAGCTGGATAAGCGCCTGCAATTAAACCCACTGCAAAGGTGGTTATCAGCAGCCAGGGCAGGGTAACGGCATAGTTGAGCTTAAGGCCTTTACCGACACTGTTGTTGAATAACGGCACAATCAGTTCAAGTAGTGCGACGGCGATAATCATAGAGATGGTTGCGATGAGAACGCTTTCCACCAGGAATTGAACCAGTAATTGAGAGCGATCCGCACCCATGGTCTTGCGCAATCCAACTTCCCTGGTCCTGCCCAGCGACTGCGCTGTGGCCAGGTTAGTGTAGTTGACGATGGCGACGATCAACACAAGTATGGCGAGCAGTTGCACGGTTTCTACCACGGGCATGCCGATGGCGGACCAGAGAAATGTATTGGCTTCCTGCAGATGATGCACCTTGAATGCAGTGATTAGTTCACTGCCATCGACGGGAATATGGCTGGTATAGATGCCGTCCAGTCTTGTCTGTAACCAGGATTTGTCAAATTCTGGTGGCACCAATACATAAGTCAGATCACCCAGGTTCAGGTTGTTCCAGTTGCCTTTTTCCACATCGTTGTCTTCTGTATTCAGGGCTGAAATATGGGCAATCATTTCGAATGGAGATGTGATGACGAGAGATGAGCTGAATTGGGTATTTTTCGGCAAGTCCTCAATCACTGCTGTGACATTGAGCACCTTGTCGTGGTCCAGTTCAATTGACCTGCCGACCGCCGACCCTGCACCAAAATATCTAGCTGCCGCGCTTTGAGTCAGCACCAGCCCATTCTTTGCATCCAGGGCACTTTCGCTACCCTCAATATAATTAAAATCAAAAATTCGTAGCAGATCAGCGTCGCTGAAGAGCATGGTCTGGTAGAAGTCATCCGTATCGATAGAAATCAGTTTTTCTCGTCGCAGGGTTCGTGCCACGAACTCGATTTCAGGGATGTCCGACTTAATCAGCGGACCGAGAGCAGTATGAGCGGCGTCAAGGGCACTGATACCAATATCTGCGGTGGGTGAAAAAACCGATCCCACAAAATAGATGCGGCTCGTATTCTTGAAAAAATCATCGTGAGTTTTCTCATAATTAGAAAGCAGTGAGCCGAACAAGAACACAGTCAATCCCACAACCAAACCGAGAATATTGATAGACGAATAGAGTTTGTTTTTCAGGATATGGCGACCGGCAATCAGTACATAGTTCTTGAACATCTGGTTCCTCCATACTTCAATCGCAATTCTACAGCAAAGAACATTGGCCTCCCTGGCAGCCAAAATTATTCTGCCTGCGAGTGTTGGACACTTAAAAATGAAAATTGGTTGCCATCTGGCGTTTAATGAGACAAATCGCCCGCAGTACAGCAGCAAAGATGGGTAGCGGGAACTCAGGGTGAAGAACCCGCTGCCGCCATGCTTTGAATAGTTCCGGTAATGGCCTCTTTCGCTGGCCCAGCTTCTTCTTTGGTGGCATCAAACCCTCCACTTGTGTCGTTGTTTCTGTCCAGACTTGCTGCCAGGTCGCAAACACAGTGGGGGTTATCTGGTAGCGAGCGTAATTTCCTTCGTGCAGGTTGAGGAGTTCACTCTCGGCGATCTCCCGGAAGCGCTCACGCACGGCAGGCTCGACATTGTTCTCCACCCAGGAAGCGATGTGAGCGCAAGCAGCCTTCCTGCCCAGGCGCTGGCGCACAATCTCACCGACAATTTCCCGAAGAGCGTTACGGTGTTGCAATCTGAACGGATCCGGTTCACCGAGCGATTGTCGGACGGCGGCGTAGCGTGCGGCAGACCGTTCGTAGGCCCAGATGAATACATCCTTCAGCAGGTCGATCTTATTCAGCTCGTACACGCCGAGTATGGCTTCGGTGTAAATTGAGCGCGGCACGTCGGTGAAAGACAGAGGGGACAGATTGGCTTTGATGAGCGGGATGTTCGCGGCCAGACGCGAGAGGCGTTTGTTCACGTCGTCAAACGGCTGAAGGTATGGCAACTGCACCATGAGGAAGAAGGATTGTTCGAATGGGTCCCTGATGGCGGCCACTGTCGCCAGTATTTGATCAGGGGAAGATGCCAGGCGCTGTAACGAAAACCCATCAGGACTGAAACGACAACTGAGTTCCGACCCGACCTGCACCAGGACACTGCGTCGATGTTTCGGGGTGCCCTGCTGACCAGAATCGGCACTCAGGAAGGGTCATTTTCCGGGTAAGCAAGGCTCACGTTCTTACGGCAAATTCGAACTATGTTTTTTCTATCGAGTATATTTTTCTTTCACTCAAGAGTAACCGGCTATATAAGACCGTTCTAGCCGATACGTTCAAGATCTGATATTAGCGGATCATCAGCAAATGTCTCTGAAGCAATAGAAAGCCATTTAAAAAAAGTCCCCATCGCTCGACTGATTTGAGAGGTATGGGTTTTGAGAGGTACAGGTATTTATACTCGAACTTTATTATCTTGTGGTTAGCGCTTCCAGTTGTGCTGAAAGTGAATCAAGCACCCCGGCGGCGATTTGGATCTGTTCGGGGACCTGTTCGAAATGGCGAATCTCGATGGCTTCTCTGACACCCGGAATCGTTTTCACGCCGTAACCGGTGTAATAGCCTGGTGCATAGATGTGGTGCTTGTACCAGGTGCGGCCTGTAAGACCTTCCTGCCGGGTCAAACGGCGTTCGCTTGTATACAGGCCTTTATTGAGTTTTGCCAATTCGGACTTTGATAAATCTTCACTGCCAATCGTTTCGGTAATCGACTGGGCAGCCTTTTGCAATCGTGATAAAGCATTTTTTAGAGGAGCAAAATTGAAATGCGGAACCTCATTGTGTTGCACCGGCGGCCCTAATGATTTTGTTGAATCAAGTGCGATTTTATAGGTGCCGTCCTCGATGAGAGTATTTGTTTCTGCAGTATCCTCGCGCATTTTATCTGCCAGTTCTTCCAGTTCATCGATGTACATGGCGACGCTGTCGGCGAAACTGACAAAGTCGAAGGGTAAAATGTCGGCATTGGCCAATCGTAAGGTGGCTCTTCCTGCAACTTGTGCCAGGGCAATGCCATAAGCCAGGCCGGGGTCGCGCCAGGTCGTGTAGTGTTCGTAGGTATCATAAAGAGTGTGATAGCTCCCCCCAACCCCCTCGCCAGAAAAGCTAATATTGGCAGACGCGATGCCCAGGTGTTGTAAAAAAGGAGTGTAATCCGAACCGGATCCGAGTGGATACAAGCGTATATCCTCCCTTCCCTCCATTGCTTTTTTCTGCTTGTCTGTACCCAGGATGGTGAGTCCCGCCTTGAAACGGGTTTTGATGGAGACGCCGGTTTGCGGGTCTTTAACGTCGGCCATCACCTGGTTAAAAAAACGTTCCAGCGAATGACTGCCGCCAATACGCACGAAACCACGGCTATTGCCGTCTGTATTGAGGTAGGCTACTGCATGTTCTTTCAGCTCGCGGGCATGGTGCTCTGCCCATTCCGTGGAGCCAATCAGGCCGGGTTCCTCTGCATCCCAGGCGGCGTAAATAATTGTTCTGGCAGGCGGGTTACCGGCTTTTGCCAACTCTGCTACCGATTTAGCTTCAGATAACAACGCAACCATGCCGCTCAAGGGGTCGGCGGCACCGTGGTTCCAACCATCGTGATGGTTGCCGCGTATTATCCATTCATCTGGAAACTTGCTGCCCTCAAGACGCGCGATGACATTGTATATGGTGATTGTTTGCCAGTTAAATTTAACGGCGAGCCGAACCCTGGCCGGCCCCGGCCCAAGGTGGTAGGTGATCGGTAATCCACCAGACCACTCTTTTGGTACCACGGTCCCACCCATTGCAGATAAGAGCGGCAAAGCGTCCCGATAGGATATTGGCAGAACAGGGATCTTCGTAATGGTCGGCGCATTCTGTCGTTTCAAACGTCGGGCACCTTTTGTTGCACCGACCCCCGGGGTGAGCACATCACCCGGATAGGTTGGCATATCCATCACCGATCCGCGCTGTACACCACTGTCGTTTTTGAATGGCCCGGCAGGATAAACATCCCCGATACCATAACCATCATCAGCCGGGTCAGAATAGATAATGGTTGCGATAGCACCTTTTTCCGCTGCAAGTTTGGGCTTAATCCCGCGCCAGGTTTTACCGTATTTTGCAATCGCAATCTTGCCCGTTAAGTCAATCCCGTAACGTTCCAGCAATTCGTGATCTTCAGGTCGGCCATAGTTGATAAAGACGAGTTCGCCTTCTACATCACCATCAATGGAGAAGGCATTATATGGTGGCAGCAAATCCTTCCTGACGGATGTACTTGGATCTTCATCCAGGGAATCTTCCCGCAATGACGCCACAAACTTTGACGGAGCGATTAACTCCAAATGGCGGCTTTCTGGCGTTGGCAACAGAATCTCGTACTCTTCTATCTGAGTATCGTATCCCCAGGACTTAAACAATGTTGCAATGCTGTTCGCAACTTCCTTGCCTGCACTGGATCCAGCATGGTGGGGCCTGGCAGAAAATTTCCTCAACCAGGCATCCTGCTCCCCGGCATCAAGGTTGAGATCAAAAGCAGCTTCCAGTGCTTGTTGCCGGTCGCTCCCGGCCTCGTCAAAACCCATCAGCGTTTCGGCAGCGAATGTCAATGTCGATGTGATGGCAATCAGTCCGAGCGACACAATCTGTAATTTAGTCATTGAACGTTGTTCCTTGAGCAAAGTTCTTGTACGCGATCACGGTTAACACATATGCGTCCAAAATTTTGAAATTTATCTGATCAGGTGGATTGGACCCTGTATCGGCATCCGCCAATTCCGGCGAGTAGAGCAGGACGTCGGATAAACACCTTCATAGAGTAAACTTACAACGGAGGATGTGGCATTCTTGCCGTGTTTGCAAATAGCCGTTTATTCACAGTAGAGACTAACCTGTATTTCAGGATAAAAATGCCAGTGCCGTGTCTCGGGGAATTCGGCATAAGATGCAGGAACCTGCCGGGCCGATTAAAAAATGCTACTCACAATAAATGATTCATCTGGTCTCTATCTGTTACTGATTGCCTGCTTCATCGGGACAATCTCGTTCACCTGGTGCTATAAACGGTTCGCCATCAGGTTAATCGCAATTGATGTGCCGAACGATAGAAGCGCCCATGCCGAACCGACGCCCACCGGAGTGGGAATTGTATTTGTCCTGGTGTTTTACCTGGGTGTGATCGCACTCGTTTTTGCCGGGTTGTGCGATATTGATGTATTACTCATTCTCATCGGGCCCCTGGTGATTGCATTGCTCGGTTTTATTGACGATATCAAACCGGTTGGCTGGCCCGTCCGGGCGACCCTGCACTTTATGGCGGCAGGGTGGTGTCTCTACCTTTTCAATTTTCCGCCCCTGGATATTCTGGGAATTCACGTCGACCCTGGCCTTGCAGGGTTAGCGCTCGGCGTCCTGTCTCTCGTCTGGCTGCTTAATCTCTACAACTTCATGGACGGTATTGATGGATTCGCTGCTTCAGAGATTTTGTTTATTGTTGTCGCAGCACTCTTAATTGGCCAATTAGGGGACAGCCAGTCCACGGATAGATGGTACCTGCCGATGCTTTTGCTCATCGTGGTGGTATCTGCCTTCCTGATATTTAATTGGCCGAAGGCCTCCGTTTTTATGGGTGACGCGGGCAGCGGTTTTCTGGGGTTGCTGCTTGGCATTTTTATTCTCAACAGCGACGTCGTCTCCATCTGGACCTGGCTTATATTGTCTGCCTACTTCCTTACAGATGCATGTCTGACAATCACAATAAGACTCCTTGGCGGGCAAAAAATCTGGTTGGCTCATAGCCAACACGCATACCAGCACTTCAGCCGCCGGATTGGTGCGGATAAAACGCTATACGCCATGCTGCTTGTCAATGTGGCCTGGCTTATGCCCATTGCAATATTATCGAAAGCATTTTCAGGATATGGGTTTATTCTGTTACTATTGGCCAGCATTCCGTTGTTAGCATGTGAATTTTTGTTGGGAGCGGGGCAGGAAACTCCAGGGCCGGGTAGAGTTAACATCGATGGATGATTTACGATTGTCAAATCGCTCGAAGCGTAATGTCATGATGCTGGCGGATTTTTTTGTCCTGATGATAGCCCTCTGGTCTGCTGTCGTTCTGAGATATGGCGAACTCTATAAAGAGGTGAGCCATATCTGGTGGTTGTTCCCCGTTACTGCAATGCTCGGCGTTATGGCGTTTCGACGATTTGGTCTGTACCGCGCTATAGTCCGCTACATTGGCCCCAGTTCCATGCTCCCGGTGATCCAGGGTGTCACGATAGCAGCGCTGGGTCTCTCGATTGTGGCTTACCTTACTGGCGCTTCAAGCTTCCCAAGATCTGCACCGATTATCTTCTGGTTCATCGCAATTTTAATCGTCGGCGGCAGTCGCATACTGGTTCGAGCTTATTTTTACGGAATATTCAAAAACTACCTGACTCGCGAACCCGTGCTTATTTATGGCGCAGGCAATTCAGGTGCACAACTGGCTGTGACCTTGTTAAATGGCAACAAATACATGCCGGCGGCGTTCATTGATGATGACCGCTCAAAAAGAACCAATACGATTCATGGCATTCGGGTCTATGATGCAGCTCAAATTGGCCGGCTGGTCGATGACCTTGAGATCAAACAGATATTGCTGGCAATACCATCGGCGAGTCCCCTGAAACGAAGAATTATCTTAAATAGACTGGCAGAGTTGCCGGTTCACATCCGCACAGTGCCCAGAATCGGCGAGTTGCTAACCGGTGGTGCAGATGTTTCGCAGATTCAGGAAATCGATATTGTCGATCTTCTCGGTCGGGAGAGGGTGCCGCCTGACAGTGAATTACTTTCTGCATCCATCACGGGGAAAAGTGTGATGGTCACCGGTGCAGGTGGCACAATTGGTTCAGAGTTGTGCAGGAAAATTGTCTCGCTGAAGCCAGAATGCCTGGTGTTATATGATAACTCGGAGCTGGCACTCTACAATATTGAACGTGAAATTCTGGAACAGGAACTCGCAGACTGTGAAGTCTTCTATGTGCTTGGTTCGGCCCTCAACCTTGGTCATCTTGATATCGTGATGTCCGATTTTCGTACCGAGACTGTTTACCACGCTGCCGCCTATAAACATGTGGCGATGGTTGAACGCAACATCATTGAAGGTGTACGCAACAACGTTATCGGCACCTGGAGAGTCGCACAGGCCGCGGCACGGAACCATGTTGAGGTCTTTGTGATGATCTCAACGGACAAGGCAGTCAGGCCAACGAGCGTGATGGGTGCCAGTAAACGCCTCGCCGAGTTGATCATTCAGGGGTTTGCAGAAGAAAATCCGGATACCAGGTTTTGCATGGTTCGTTTTGGCAATGTCCTGGCATCCTCGGGGTCAGTCGTACCGCTCTTCAAACAACAGATTCAATCAGGCGGGCCGGTGACGGTGACCCACAAAGATGCAAGTCGTTTTTTCATGACATCATCAGAGGCTGCAGAACTGGTGATACAGGCAGGCGCCTTGTCGGAGGGTGGTGAGGTGTTTGTTCTTGATATGGGGGTATTGGTGAAGATTAAGGACCTGGCTGAAAAAATGATCCGTCTTCATGGCAAGAAAGTGAAAACCGACGATCCAGCCGATGAAGTGTCAGACAACACCATTGAAATTACTTACATCGGGTTGAAGCCTGGCGAAAAGCTCTATGAAGAGCTGGTCATTGGACAAGCGATGACCGGCACGCGACATCCTAAGATATTGAAGGCTAACGAAGATCGGATGGACTGGGCTGCTGTCACGCGGATGTGCGGTGATCTGGAGCAAGCTTGCGAAGGGGCGGACTATCTCGTGGTCACCAAATTGCTTGAAAAACACGTTCTCGATTATGTCTTGGCTGATGCGACTATCGATCCCGTTCTTCAGCTCGAGAGTCAGAAAAATCGTGGAATGAATGTTACACCAATCCGAAATATTAAAGACTGATTGATAAAATGATCGGTACGCTGTGAAAGTCCTGCATGTCTATCGAACTTATTTCCCGGATACGCAGGGTGGAGTGCAAGAGGTTATCCGGCAGATCTCGCTAGGCACTTCAAGCAAAGGTGTTACTAACCGAATCTTCACGCCGAGCCCAAACCCGGTGCCCGCAGTTCTTGATCGTAAGGAAGGAGCGGTTCATCGGGTAAAACTCAATTTTGAAATCGCTTCATGCGGGTTCTGTATTAGCGGTATACCCGAATTTAATCGCTGTGTGGGTTGGGCCGACATCGTTCACTATCACTTCCCCTGGCCTTTTGCAGATGTCATGCATTTCATCACAAGAGTTAACAAGCCAACGATGATGACCTATCATTCTGATGTTATCCGCCAGCAATTGTTGCTGGGTTTATATTCTCCCGTGATGAAACGTTTCATGCAGGATGTGACGCGAATAGTCTGCACTTCGCCCAACTACCTTGCAACGAGCGAGGTGCTTGGTTCAATTGATCGGCCTTGCGGTGTTATACCCATTGGCCTGAACAGGGAATCTTATCCTGCTGTCAATGAGGCAGAGCTTGAGCCGATGCGATCGAAGCATGGACAGGGTTTCTTTCTCTTCGTTGGCTTGCTTCGATATTACAAGGGGTTGCATACGCTACTGGAGGCGGCGCAGCACACAAGGCAAAAGATCATTATTGTTGGCGCAGGCCCGATTGAAAATGAGCTGAAGCAGGAATCCACAAAACTTGGTTTGTCCAACGTGCACTTTACAGGTCATGTTTCCAATGCAGATAAAGTCGCCCTGATTAAACTTTCCCGCGGCATGGTGTTTCCGTCACACCTCAGGTCAGAAGCATTTGGAGTGTGTCTGCTGGAAAGCGCCATGTATGGTAAACCCATGATCTCATCAGAAGTTGGCACTGGTACCAGCTATGTGAATATAGACGGGGAGACAGGTATTGTTGTGCAACCTGAAAACTCGAAACAGCTTGCAGATGCCATTAACAAGCTCGGTGACAATGTGGATGAAGCTGCGCGGATGGGGAAGAATGCACTGGCTCGCTTTGAGTCACACTTTACCAGCCAGAAGATGACAGATGCTTACCTGTATGAATATGGGCAGCTACTCGATAGCAAATTGTGAAAGTCGCTGTTGATGTGAGAGCCTTGTGTGTGCCGACTTTTGGTATCGGCCGATATACTCGCTGCATCCTGGATATACTTATTCCGGGGCATCCGGAAATCAAGTGGTTCCTGTATGCCGACAGGCCGATTCTTCGAGGTTATGACCACCATGACAATGTCGTTACCAGACAATATCCTGGCGTAAACAAAATCAAGAGTCTGCTGCGCACCCAAATCCAGTATGCAAGGTGGGCGAAAGCAGATGAGGTGGACGTATTCTGGTCTCCGCGGCACCATCTGCCCATAAGACTCCATCCGTCAATCCGCAGTGTTGTGACCGTGCATGATCTGGTTTGGCGACAACATCCTGAAACGATGTTATTTGCCAACAGGCTAATTGAAAAGATGTTAATGCCGCCCAGTTTGCAGCAGGCCGATAAGATTCTATGTGTCTCACAGTCTACAGCTGACGATGTAGTGCGCGGCTTCCCTGGCAGCAAATCCAGGATAGTAATCACACCGCTCGCCGCCTCAAGCGTGGTGGAAGTCAGGGTGCCGGATATGAACAAACCCTACATGCTGTTCGTTGGTACGCTGGAACCGAGGAAAAACCTGGTTCGAATACTCAAGGCCTACGCCCGTGTGAAATCGGATCTGGCTGGGGTGCAGTTGGTCATCGTTGGTGCACAGGGTTGGATGCACGACATTAAAAAACAGATCGAAAGGGAAGGGTTAGCTGGTTCAGTAGAACTGTTAGGTTACCTTGAAGATGATGCCTTACATGGCTACTACCAGCAGGCATTGTGTTTACTGCTACCGTCGATATACGAAGGATTTGGACTGCCAGCCCTGGAGGCGATGAGTTATGGCGTACCTGTCATCGGTTCAAATATTTCTTCCCTACCTGAAGTCATTGGTAAGGGTGGCATATTGGTTGACCCTGAATCAGTTGCCGCCATCGCCGCTGCCATGAAAAAACTCGCCACTGATCCTGATGTCCGGCAGATCCTCGCCGTTGAAGCGAAAAAACAGTCCGACAGGTTCTCCTGGGATGAAACTGCAAAGCAAACCCTGGAAGCGATCGTCGGGTCCTAGCACAGTTTCAATCGGGTTGGGCTCGTCAATATTCCGTCGCGCCTGATTCCTGTTTCCAATCGATATCGATAGCACCATTTCTCAATGTCGCAATCAGACACAGGGCCACAGGTAGCCAAAACGCAATCCAGACAAAATCGACCTTGGTCAGTAGTCGATTACCATCGAAGAAAAACACGACCGCCGCATAACTTAAGGAACTGGTGGCAAGAATGGCCAGCGGTGAAAGTCTGACTTTTAAGACCTGCCAGAAACAGGTGGCAATCAGGAGTAACAGCAGGCCCAGCCCAACGACACCGCCATAAAAAAACGTTGCAATATAAATGCTGTGTGGGTGCTGGAAATAATATCCGTCGAAGGTGAGATCGCTGCTGGTGACGATACCATTTCCAAAAAGCAAGTTGGTTGCCAACGTATTCTGAATCGTCGTCAACCAGATTTCGGGTCGATAGCTGTATGCACGATGAAGAATCTCATCCCAATAACCCATGGCCCAGGTTCCCGAACCCAGGACAACCAATATCCCAAAAGCACTGAGCAGAACCGTTATTTTTCTTCGGCTACCCAGATTTTCTTGTAACAGGAGCGCCACAGGCAGTGAAATGATCAATCCGAACCATACGCTGCGGGTTTCGGTCAGCATGATGGCAAGCAACAATATGACCAGACATATCGCCCATAAAACTCGTATCCGCCCGATATGAATCAACAGAAAATTGGCACAGAGCGTTGCTGCCATGCCATAAGAGAGGCTGGCTATCACAGGATTATGCAGGCGCCCGAGGGAATAGAGCCTTTTTTCGATCAGTGGTTGATAGTCGGGAAGAGCCAGGTACAGGAACATCGAATAGATGCTGGAAATGGTTGCCGAGAGAATGCTAATGACCAAAAGCCACTTCAGGAATGAAGGGAATTGGCTGCTCATCAAGGCAATTCCCAATACATAGGTTATCAGCAAGAAAAAATAACCAGCGTATTTTGCCAGGACAATGCCACTCGTATTGTTCGACCAGTAGACAGATGTGCACAGGTACAGCAGAAATATAATAATCAAAGACAGGATGGGCTTGTTAAAAGAGGAAAAACAATCCGGCCTCACGATGATGAAAGGTAAAAAGGCCAGGGCTGCAAGGTAAGTTGGAAAATTATTAATCTTTCCATTTCCCGCCAGATAATAGGTGACGACAGTTAATACCAACATGCCCACTAGCGTGATATTCGCGACCTTAAACAACTTCTCTAAAAAAATAACCTGCCTTCCCTGCATATTTACCGTCACGATACAGATATTACTCTATAATCGCACCCTGATTAACATTGAGGTTTCCAAATTGACACTCATTCCTGTCATTCTCTGTGGCGGTGCCGGAACCCGTTTGTGGCCATTGTCCCGTGAACATTTTCCCAAACAGCTCTTGTCACTGGTCGATGATCTCTCGTTACTGCAAAATACTGCCAGGCGACTTCAGAATTATGCTGGTGCAGAGCCGCCTGTACTGGTTTGTAATGAAAACCACCGCTTTCTCGTTGCGGAACAACTCAGGGAAGTCTCGGTCGCAGCTGATACCATTATCCTTGAACCTGTTGGCCGCAATACGGCCCCGGCCGTTGCCCTCGCAGCCCTGCAGGCTGAAAACAAGGATAAAGAATCTATTATTGTTGTGCTCTGTTCTGATCATGTGATTCCAGATCAGGCGGCATTCGAATCTGCCCTGGGCCTTGCCGTTGATCTTGCCAGTGAAGATAAACTGGTCACTTTTGGTATCACGCCTACCAGTCCTGAAACAGGATATGGTTACATTAAAGCGGGGAAAAAGATCCGGGGCGGCATGCATGTCGATGAATTTGTCGAGAAGCCAGACTCAGCCACGGCTGAACAGTACCTGGCTTCCGGTAACTATTACTGGAATAGCGGCATGTTTGTATTCAAGGCATCCCTGTACCTGGCGGAACTTAAACGCCAGCGACCCGATATTGAAGCGTCAGTGCGACAGGCTTTTGCCGCCATGAAAACGGACGCTGATTTCAGCCGTCCGGATGCTGAAGTATTTTCCAGCTGCCCGGCCGATTCGATTGATTACGCTGTGATGGAAGGGACTGAATCTGCCGCCATGGTTCCCCTGGATGCAGGTTGGAGTGATATTGGGTCCTGGGATATGCTCTGGCAAATATCGGACAAGGACGATGATCAGAACACCCTTGTGGGAGATGTGCTTATCGACGGTGTGAAAAGTAGTTATATCAGGGCGGAACACCGGTTAGTCTCGGTCATTGGCCTCGACAATGTCGTTGTCGTGGAAACAGCGGATGCAGTAATGATTGCCTCCAAAAGCCATTCGCAGAATGTGAAGAATATCGTTTCCAGACTGAAGTCATGCGAAAGAGAAGAGCGCATCACTCATCGCAAAGTCCATCGACCCTGGGGTTACTATGAAAGCCTGGATGCAGGTCCGCGTTTTCAGGTAAAACGAATCTGCGTTAAACCCGGAGCCAGCTTGTCGTTGCAAAAACATCACCACCGGGCCGAGCACTGGACAGTCGTTACCGGCACCGCCCAGGTCACCCGGAACGATGAGGTGTTCCAGCTCAGCGAAAATGAATCAACTTATATTCCATTAGGTGCCATTCACCGCCTGGAAAACCCGGGGAAGATACCCCTGGAAATTATCGAGGTCCAGTCCGGTCATTACCTCGGCGAAGACGACATCATCCGCTTCGATGATCACTACGGCCGCTGATATTTTTGATGGACCTGAATATAAATTTACAGACTTAACGGTCCTGTTACTGAATTACTTACTGCTCGCGGTTTCAGTTGGAAAGGCTGCGAACGATCGAAAATCCGTCAAGTGCTCCTCAAGGATTGATCTCAACACGGATGCTCGCTTCACAGGCACGCTGCAAATTAAGGATGATGGAATCTTGCCTTGTTAAGTTGGATTCCAGCTCTTCCTTATGATCATCATATTCTTCCTGAATACGTTTGAGACAGCGTTCTATTGTTGCTGCCTTGTTGAGAAGAACATCATCCATAGACAGAGCCGCGTGCCCGGATATCTTCAAGTATACCGGCGCGTTCCTCGTTCAGCCGTGCGTAGCTGGAAAAGACATAGTCTTCATAGGTTTCATTTTCGATCTCATTTGCACAGAAGATTTTTCGACCGTGGTAAATAATTTGCATTTTCATCACAGTTGAAGCGGAGTGGAGATCGACAAGGTCTGCTTCGCGGTGGCAGACGGTCGAAAGTGTTGAGGCTGTATTCCAGAGTACCGATGGACTGATAATTTCTTGCGCTCGAACTGCAATGTCAATGTCGCTATCCCTGTTTGTGCTGGCCTGGTGGAATGATCCAAAAATATAGATTGAATATACACCTGCGATCGACCGGCATATTTCACTGATAATGTCATTGATAAGCGAAACCGGTATGCCTGCTGACTTATCGTCAGTTTGTTCGTCTATGAGAGTTTGAACCATGTTGTCAGGGACCGGATATATCTTTGCAGAGTATAAGATACTGCAGGATTTCTTACTATATTGCAGAAATTGGAAATGGCGATGCAGTCTGCCGAAGAGTGGTAGCTCGACTTTTCCGCCTTGTCGCTATAAGCAGAATATAGAATAAAGTTAGATTATCCGATGGATAACGCTTGAAAAAATAGAAATATCATGAATAATTGCAAATTGCGACAAATAAACAGTTCAGGCGATCATGATACTACCAGAAGAAATCTACAAAAATCGGACCAGCGTTGAGGGTAAAATACTGCCCTGGGATACGCATGCAGTTCACGAGATTATCCTGCGATCGACCCCAGGGCAGACACTGCGTGCAACAGAGCGTGCTTTAGAGGCATCCAACCTGCTGCCAAAAACGTTGAAAACCAGTGAGCTCAAAGATGAATATGGGCGAGTTCCCAAAATGTTGGTCATCAGCAGCCTGGAAGCCCAGGCCAAACGGAAAAGATGGCTGACCCTGGTTTTACAAGTTCATGAAGGCAGGCAATCGGGGACGATGTTATTTGCCAATGATGGTCGCCAGGGTCGCCGCTGGTTGTATATTGATTCATTAGATAAACCCCGGTCGGCGCCACAGGCACTGCTCGAGTCACTGCAGGCGTTTAGCCTGGGCAAGAATCTCATCATCTGGCCACACGGGCCAATCACCAGAAAACTGAGGGCGCTGGTGACAGATCATGGCAGCCATGACTTTAACCTTGAAAGTGGCAAGATACTTCGTATTGGAACAACGGCTTACCAGGAAGCCGCCGGTAGTAAACCAATGTCAGGCCAGCCTTTACCGAAAACAAAAGTTGACCACCTCTCACACATCGACCGTCTCGAAGCCGATAGTATCCACATTATTCGCGAGGTAATGGCGCAGGCGGAAAACCCGGTCATGCTCTATTCAATCGGCAAAGACTCAACCGTCATGCTGCACCTGGCCAAAAAAGCCTTCTATCCCAGCCCACCGCCATTCCCATTGTTGCACGTGGATACACGGTGGAAATTCCAGGCGATGTATCAATTCCGGGATGAAATGGCGAAAGACGTGGGTATGGATCTGATTGTGCATATCAACCCCGACGGCGTGGAGAGAAACATCAACCCATTCGATCACGGCAGTGCCCTGCATACCGATATTATGAAAACCGAGGGCCTCAAGCAGGCGCTGGATAAATACAAGTTTGATGTCGCTTTCGGCGGTGCGCGAAGGGATGAAGAAAAAAGCCGTGCCAAGGAACGGGTTTTTTCTTTCCGGACACCCGCCCATCGCTGGGACCCGAAGAACCAGCGCCCAGAACTCTGGAACCTGTACAACGGTTATAAAACCAGGGGTGAAAGTATTCGCGTATTTCCCTTGTCCAACTGGACTGAACTCGATATCTGGCAATACATCTATCGGGAACAGATGCCAATCGTGCCACTTTACTATGCGGCCGAACGCCCGGTGGTAGAACGTGACGGCATGTTGATGCTCGTTGATGATGATCGCATGCAGCTGTTTGAAGGTGAGCAGATAAAAATCAAGAAAGTCCGCTTCAGGACGCTCGGCTGTTACCCGCTGACGGGCGCAATCGAATCCGATGCCGATGACCTGTCATCCATTGTGCTTGAATTACTGCAGAGCCGAACGAGTGAACGCCAGGGCAGGGCGATTGATTCAGATTCCTCCGGTTCCATGGAAAAGAAAAAACAAGAGGGGTACTTTTAAAAAATGAGTGCCCAACTGGAAAAAATAGAAGATTACCTGGCCCAACAGGCCAAACTGGACCTGCTGCGCTTTATTACCTGTGGCAGCGTGGACGATGGTAAAAGCACCCTCATTGGCCGCATGTTATTCGAGGCCCAGATGATCTTCGAGGACCAGGTGACTGCCCTCAGGGCCGATTCCAAAAAGCACGGTACACAGGGAGACGATATTGATTTCGCCTTGTTGGTAGACGGCCTGGCGGCAGAACGCGAACAAGGCATCACCATTGATGTCGCCTATCGTTTCTTCAATACCGATCGCAGGAAATTTATCGTTGCAGACACCCCGGGCCACGAACAATACACACGCAATATGGTAACGGGCGCCTCCACCGCAGATGTCGCTGTCATCCTGGTAGATGCGACGCAAGGTGTGCTCACGCAAACTCGAAGACATTCATTTATCGCATCACTACTTGGTATCAAACATGTCGTACTTGCGGTGAACAAGATGGACCTGGTTGATTTCGACAGGCAGGTATTCCTGGACATCGTGGATTCATACCAGGAATTTGCCAACAACCTGAAGTTCAAAAGCATCACGGAAATACCCTTGTCCGCGCTTAAAGGGGACAATGTGATTGAACGCTCCAGTCAGACAAGCTGGTATTCAGGGCCCACCTTGCTGGGTTACCTTGAAACAGTTGAAGTTGGCAAGTCACAGATGGAGCATGCTTTTCGTTTTCCCGTGCAATGGGTGAACAGGCCGAATTCAGAATTCAGGGGTTATTCCGGCACGGTTGTCGCGGGCAGCATTGCTAAAGGTGACCCGGTTCGAATACTGCCTTCAGGTGAGGTCGCCAATGTTGAAGAAATTGTGCTCTACAAAATGAATCTCGACAAGGCGATCGCCGACCAGGCCGTGACGATTACACTGGACCGCGACATTGATGTTTCTCGCGGCGATGTATTGGTTACCGCAGATGACCCATGTGAAGTTTCAGATCAATTCGAGGCATCACTCGTCTGGATGGATCAGGAGCAGGGTTTCACGGGGCGCTCTTACTGGCTGGTCATGGGTACAGCGCGAGTCAATGCCACGATTACTGACATTAAATTCAAATACAACATCAATACTTTTGAGCAACTCTCTACTCGAGAGCTGGCACTGAACGAGATTGCAGAGGTGACACTAAGCCTTGATAAGGCAGTGCCTTATGAGTCATACCAGTCATGCAAGGCAATGGGCGCTTTTGTTTTGATTGACCGTTATAGCCATGCCACGGTAGGTGCTGGCATGGTCAACTTCGCACTGAGGCGTGCGCAAAATGTGCATCGTCAGGCGCTGGTGATTGATAAGAAGGCCAGGGCCAAACTCAACGGCCATGAAGGTAAGGTTATCTGGTTTACCGGCCTGAGTGGTTCGGGGAAATCGACAGTAGCAAATGCCCTGGAGCAGTCTCTTCACGGGCAAGGGATTCGAACCTATATTCTCGATGGTGATAATGTTCGCCACGGTCTTAATAAAGACCTGGGATTTACCGATGCCGACCGGGTTGAGAATATTCGCCGTATTGCCGAGGTGGCAAAGTTAATGGTCGATGCCGGGTTGGTGGTGCTCACTTCGTTTATCTCACCATTTCGCTCGGAACGCGATATGGCCCGCGAGTTATTCGAACCCGGTGAGTTTGTTGAAATCTACGTGAACGTCTCACTCGAAACGGCAGAACGAAGAGACCCTAAAGGTTTGTATAAGAAAGCAAGAAGGGGAGAACTTCCAAACTTCACCGGCGTCGACAGCAACTATGAGCCGCCTGAAAACCCTGAACTTATTCTCAGTACCGACGAACTTTCTGTTGAAGAATGCGTCAAGGAAATTCTCAAGTGTCTGGGTTAGGTCCACAGGGGCGTCCTCCACCAGTGGCGAGCGCACTGGCAAAGGATATTCCTGAAGAATTTCCAGTTAGCCAGAACCTGAGAGAATCGCATCTGCGCTCGATACTGAAAGCCTTTTCCTGGCGAATAATCGCCACGCTGACAACCGGACTTATCGCCTATTTCATCACCGGGGAGGTCGAAACCGCCGTCATGATCGGCAGCATAGAATTCGTCCTTAAATTCGTGATCTACTACTTCCATGAACGCATCTGGCAACTCGCGCCCAGGGGTAGCGTTAGAAAGCTGATCCGGCGGAAAATTGAGAGAATAGCAACGGGTTGACTAAATTTTATTCACCCGGATACTGTTTTGTTTTCAATTCACCTACAGTAACAAAAAGGAATATTGATGTTATCCAAGTGTTTGTTTCCCGCCGCAGGATACGGTACCCGTTTTCTGCCTGCGACCAAGGCAATGCCTAAAGAAATGTTACCGATTGTGAGTAAACCCCTGATTCAGTATGGCGTGGAAGAAGCCATTGAGGCGGGGTTAACTGAAATTGCCATCATCTCCGGGCGCGGTAAACGTGCCATTGAAGATCATTTCGACATATCTTACGAACTGGAACACCAGATTTTGGGTACGCCCAAGGCAGCTCTGCTGGATGGGATTACAAGTATCATCAATACCTGCACTTTTTCCTACACAAGGCAAACAGAGATGAGGGGCCTTGGCCACGCAATTCTGACCGGCCGAACCCTCATCGGCGAAGAACCCTTTGCTGTACTGCTTGCGGACGACCTGTGTACTAATGGCGATGAAGGCGTGCTCCGCCAGATGGTGCGCCTGTATGAACAGTATCAATGTTCAATCGTCGCGATAGAAGAAGTCCCCTTTGATCAAACCCAGAATTACGGGGTCATTGACGGAGACGAAATTGAGGACGGATTGTACCGGGTCACCAAGATGGTTGAAAAACCGGCACCCGAAGACGCGCCCACCAATCTTGCCATCATCGGCAGATACATCCTGACGCCTGACATCTTCACTATTCTTGAAAATATTGCGCCGGGTCGAGCAGGCGAAATCCAGATAACAGACGCCATCGCAGAACAAGCCAAAGACAAGATGGTGCTCGCTTACAAATTCAAGGGGCGCAGATTCGACTGCGGTAGCATTGAAGGATTTGTCAATGCCACCAATTTCATATATTCGAGCTATTATGCCGAAGGCGCGAATTATCCGAGCAAGAAATCATGAGAATAACGATTGTTGGCACCGGTTACGTGGGCCTGGTCACGGGCGCATGTTTTGCCGAGATGGGCAACCAAGTCAACTGCATTGATATAGACCAGGCAAAGCTGGACAAGCTTCGCCAGGGCATCGTGCCTATCCATGAACCCGGGCTCGACAGCTTTATCACAAGAAATACGGCAGCTGGCCGATTGTCTTTTTCAAGCGACCTGGAAAGTTCGCTGCATCAGTCGGAAGTACTTTTTATTGCCGTGGGTACGCCGCCCAACGAGGATGGTAGTGCGGACCTGTCCCATGTGCTGGCGGTTGCCAAAGAAATTGGCTCGAAACTAAAGGGGCCCATTGTCGTCGTTGATAAGAGCACCGTACCCGTGGGCACAGCCGATAAGGTGCGTGAAACAATTGCTGCGGCGCTGAAGGCAAGGGGTGAAGAGATAAAATTTGATGTTGTCAGCAACCCGGAATTCCTCAAAGAAGGCAATGCAATAAAGGACTTTATGTCTCCTGACAGAATCGTGATTGGCTGCGATAGCGAGACGAGCCGGATCGTCATGCAGGATTTGTACGCACCATTTTCCAGAAATCATGACAAGCTCCAGTTTATGGGCTTGCGCGATGCAGAAATGACAAAATATGCCGCTAATGCCATGCTCGCGACAAAAATCTCCTTTATGAATGAGATAGCACTTCTCTGTGATCGATATGACGTAGATGTTGAAAACGTACGTAAGGGCATCGGCTCGGACCATCGAATCGGTTATTCCTTCATCTACCCCGGAAGTGGTTATGGCGGGTCCTGCTTCCCCAAGGACGTACGGGCGCTAATTTCCATGGCAGAATCAGTGGGCGTTGATCCCAGGATTTTCAAATCTGTTGAGGAAAGGAACCGCAGCCAGAAAACAGTCTTGATGAGTAGCATCACAACACAATTTGGCGCAGACCTAACGGGGAAAACTTTCGCGCTCTGGGGCCTGGCATTCAAACCGGAAACTGACGATGTTCGTGAGGCGCCCGCACTTGAAATGATTCAAGCTATCGTCGACAAAGGCGGTATCATCAATGCCTACGACCCGCAGGCCATGACCACAGCAAAAGCGGAATTGCCCACGGCTCAGCTGCCATCCGTTAATTTCATGGAAGGTCCATACGCCGCCATTAAGGGGGCAGATGCGCTGATCATCATGACCGAATGGAAAATGTTCCGCCAACCGGATTTCAAGCTTCTTCTGGAACTGAAGGAGAAGATTATCTTCGATGGCCGCAATATGTATGACCCTGAACACGTCCATAATTGTGGGCTGACTTATGTCGGTATCGGCAGAAGTGCAGGGTTTGCCCCCACACAATGACAATACTGGTCACAGGCTGCGCCGGGTTCGTCGGTTTTCATGTGGCGAAATCCCTGCTTGGCCGCGGTGAAACTGTCGTCGGCCTGGATAATCTCAACGACTATTATGATGTCTCGCTAAAAAATGCACGACTCACCAACATAGCGGAATCCGAAGGCCATGAATCTTTTCAATTCATCGAACTGGACATCCTGGATGATATTGGTCTGGACAAACTATTTAAGCAATACAGGATAACCAGCGTGGTGCACCTGGCTGCCCAGGCTGGCGTCAGATATTCCATCGAGAATCCCGGTGCCTATATCGACACTAATATCAAAGGCTTCCTCAACATATTGGTTTCCTGCCAGAAGCGCCCGGTTGAACATCTTGTCTACGCTTCATCAAGCTCGGTCTATGGGAAAAACAAAAAGATCCCCTATGCCATCGAAGATAATGTTGACCACCCGATATCCATGTATGCCGCCACCAAAAAATCCAACGAGCTGATGGCACATGTATTCAGCCATCTGTATGGGTTGCCAACAACCGGGCTCAGGTTCTTTACCGTCTACGGTCCCTGGGGAAGGCCGGATATGTCACCCTTCATCTTTGCCAGGGCAATATTTGAAGGCAAGCCTCTGAAGTTATTCAACCATGGAAAGCACAAACGCGACTTCACCTATATCGATGATATTGTCGATGGTGTCATTCGTGTGCTGGATTCGCCGCCAGGCAATGAGCCACCCTACGCCATCCACAACATCGGTAATCACAAGCCGGTGGACCTGCAGGACTACGTGAAAGTCTTTGAAGCCGCCATTGGCAAAAAAGCCATCATAGAGAACCTGCCCATGCAACCCGGTGATGTTGAAACCACCTTCGCCGATATCACAACCATGCAGAATGAATTCGGCTACCAGCCTGCTACTTCAATCGAGCAAGGTGTGGCCAGATTCATCGACTGGTACCGGGAATATTATCGACAATAGTGTCGTGGTCAGGCTCCTGGGACCGTCCTGAACTGCCTGTCAACATCAAAGTTTGTGGAGTGAATTTTCAAAACACCAGCCGTGCAGTTGTCCCCGGCGTGGTGTACCTGCAGCTTGATTTGGATTGTTGTTTCGATAAATCGTATTCAAAGAGATGTATTATTCGTATTAAGGAAGCGTATATCTCGTATTAAGAGTGTGTAATACTCGTATTAAGGGTTAGAATGCACAACCAGTTCCAGCGGGAGTGAAAACGACAATGCCTCTTTATACAAGAAGTCTACAGCCCATTGTTAAAGAATTACTCTCTGAGTTTCGCATCCTCTACCTCACAGGCGCAAGGCAAGCAGGTAAAACCACGCTGGTCAGAGCCATCGCAAGTGACCTGAAGATGGAATACCTGACGCTTGATGATCAGGCCATTTTGGAATCTGCTATAAATGATCCTCACGGACTTATTCGTTCATTGGGTTCCAAAAAGGTTGTTCTTGATGAATTTCAGTATGCCCCGGGATTAATTCCCGCGATAAAGGAGGCTTCAGATTTGCTGGGATCCACGGTAAAAGGGAAGTTTCTACTCACAGGTTCAGCCGATATCTTTCGATCGGCTCGCACACAAGAAGCACTCCCCGGACACATGGCCAGGTTGGAACTCTACCCGCTCTCCTTGAGTGAACTGGGCGGCCAGTCTTTGAATATCATCGACTATATTGTGGCAGATGACTTTTATTCAGGTTCTGCTATGGGTACGGACATGACCCAGGTTGCCAACGCTATCCTGAATGGGGGCTATCCCGAAATACAAAGTAAAAGTCTTCGAGCCAGGCGTATCTGGTTTAATTCCTACATGGAAGGGAGGCTGTATAAAGATTTTGAGAGTCTGCATGCAGCCCGCGGTGATTACCATTCAAAACTGCAGGCACTGTTACCCTATCTCTCTGGATTGTCCGGCAATTTGATGAAGTACTCAAATATTGGCAATGACCTTGAGTTAAACGATAAGGTGGTCAAGAACTATATTGAAATCCTGGAACTGATGTTCATCCTGCGGCGAGTACCAGGCTACTTAAAAAATCGGGCGAAACGGGAGGCTACCCGGATGCCGAAATTGCATTTTATTGATACCGGACTCGCCTGTCATCTTCTCGGTCTTCGTGATCCGGAACAACTTATTAGAAGTCAATATTATGGCGGCCTACTTGAAAGTCTGGTTTATCTGGAATGCTTAAAACAAAACGGCTGGGCGCGAGAAGAAATACGGCTGTATCATTTCCGGGACAACAGGAAACATGAGGTGGACATCGTACTAGAGCAGGATAATGGCGATATTACTGGCATTGAGGTCAAGTCATCTGCCAGTGTCGGGATCAATGATTTTAGGGGCCTGGTAAGTCTCGCTGATTTTGTACCTGGACACTTTCAGCGAGGTATCTTGTTTTATGGGGGTGACAGGATACTGCCCTTCAAGCAGAGGGATATTGATTTAGTCGCCATTCCCCTGGGTGTTTTGTTTCAGGAATAGAGTAGCCCGCCTAAATCAAAAATTGCACATGCACCCGGTTGGCTAATGCCATTGGTAAAAAAGCCATCATAGAGAACCTGCCCATGCAACCCGGTGATGTTGAAACCACCTTCGCCGATATTACAACCATGCAGAATGAATTCGGCTACCAGCCTGCTACTTCAATCGAGCAAGGTGTGGCCAGATTCATCGACTGGTACCGGGAATACTATCGACAATAGTGTCGTGGTCAGGCTCCTGGCCCCTTTCCTGACAAGTTGGTCTATTTGCTCGGCAATCCAATCTGCGCCGCTCTCTTTCTGATCGCCGTTAAGATTGGTTTCGCCGGAACCTGCTCCTTCAGTAGCGTGTAAAAAAGGCCAGGGTCAAGCGATTCACAGTTCAGTTCCGGTAAACTTGCGAATCGGTTGCCGCGCCTGGTGGCGATGTAGAGTGTGTCCAGCAAGGCTTTTTCGGGTGTTGCACGTGGATAGAAGGTATTCCCGACTTCGAATGCGCTCACGCCGTTTGTCATCATCACTGGCTTTAGGTGAATGAATTCAAAATAGCCAGCCGGGGAAGACAGGTTCCGGGTATGGCCTGTCGTCGCAATTTGAATACTAACCGGGATTTGGCTGAGTAAACCATGCAAATGCAAGGCAGACAGAAAAGACAAGTAACCTTGCTCAGTACCGAGCAGATAGGGAATAAGTACATTTGGAGTGAATCCCGGATTGTCTGGCTGGATCCAGATACCTCGAGTAATACGGGTAATCACTCCTCCCCTGGCAAGTTTGTTGAGTGAGCGTGAGGCTGAGTCGATACCCTTCCCACATAACAAAGCGTATTCACGAGTCGTAAACACAGGATGTTGGCTCAGGAATGTTGCCGGGTGCATCCGTTGTCAACCGAATTCCAGAATTGTCAGCACTTTTTCACAGATAGCATTCCATACAACCTCACCTTCATATTCATCGCGCTGCTCAGGCTCCAGATACTCAAGGACCTGACCTTGATAATCCTGGTAGCTAAAGCTGAAGACGTTTTCTGTGGCGTTGAGTAACTCGGTTTCAGAGAGTGAGATTTCGCAGGGCAAGCTAAGATACCCGCCAAGCCACAAAACATAGAGATCAAAAACGTCACGAGATTGTGGGTGCGCCCGGTTTGCTAATGCCTTTAGCTTTTGGGATACCATCGATAGAGGCGTGTAGTGCTGGCAGGGAAAGGAAAGACTGCGGGAAAATCTGGCGACGATTGGATCAATCGGCTCGAGCAGGTACTCATCTTCAGATGTTCGGCGGGAAAACTCCACTTTAGTCGGGTAGGACTCGCCAGCGATATTGATGAGGTGCAGGTTGAATCGTTGGGTAGTGCTTGTGTGTTTGGCCTTGTCAGGATCACTGATACTGATATCTGCGATTCCAAATGACTGTAGTGATCGTTTGAAGGCCAGGTCTTGCAAAATACGGTATCCATTTTT
>Ga0114950_10000469_pt1 | contig 27644 bp, 30 predicted proteins | sample N075metaG_FD_83503 | JGI IMG/M metagenome (GOLD analysis project Ga0114950, IMG submission 83503) | Deep subsurface microbial communities from Kermadec Trench to uncover new lineages of life (NeLLi) - N075 metaG | ecosystem: Environmental > Aquatic > Marine > Ocean trench > Sediment | place... | reverse complement strand
TTGGCGATCGTTGCCGTGAATGCGAGGCTGTTCGGCACGTGGATCACGCGGCCGGTCGACTGGTCGGCGTCGACCCAGTTGCCGATCTCGAGCATCGTGAAACGAAATAGCCGTTGATCGATGACGTCACCCGCGTGCTCACCGATGGCGATCCGATCGCCGACCTCGAACGGTTTGCGGGCCAGGATGTAGAACCAACCGGCGATGCTGGCGATCATGTCCTTGAGCGCGATCGCAACGCCCGCGGTGAGCAGCCCGAGAAACGTGCTGACGCTGCCGAATCCCGAGAACCAGACCGGACCGACCAGGAGGATGCCAAGCGTGGTGGCCGTGTAGGTGGCCAGCTTCTTCGCCTAAGCCCGAATCGAAGCGGGAAAAACCGTGCTATTCGCGCTAGGATGCCGCGTTCCGGCCTGGAAGCGCATGGGGCCCGGTGGCCCCCCCGGTCTTCAAAACCGATGTTGGGCGGTAATCCCGTCCAGGGTGGGTTCGACTCCCACACGCTTCCGCCAACTCGGAACGACTAGCTCGCAGCGAGCGACGAGCCGACACGGTGCAGGCGCATCAGGTTGGTCCGGCTCAGCGCCGCGCCGGTTTGATCGCCCATCAGCACGACCACGATGTCGTTGCGTCGCGCCAACCGCTTGTCGAGAAGCGCTCGGTCCAGACTGCGCAACAGCGCGCGAAACCTGCTGCGTTCGGCGAGACGGAACGATTGCACGCCCCAGACCAGCGCCAGCCGGCGGCGCACTTCCTCCGACGGAGTGAATGCGAGGATCGGAGTATCGGGGCGAAAGCGCGAGGTTTGCAGCGCGGTCGCCCCGCCGCGGGTGAGCACCGCGAGAGCCTTGGCCTGAACGTCCGCGGCCGCATAACAGCCCGCTCGACACGTGGTGATCGTGATCGACAATCCGCCGTCGGGCGGAGCTTGGCGGTGGGTCCGCCCGGAGGCCTCCGCCTGCTCGATGATGTCGGCCATCGTCGTGATCGCCTCCAGCGGAAACTCCCCCACCGCGGTCTCCGCGGTCAGCAGCAAACAACCGCTGCCGTCGAGCACCGCATTGGCGACGTCGGAGGCTTCGGCACGCGTCGGGCGGGGGGAATGACGCATCGAGTCCAACATCTGCGTCGCCGTGATCACCGGCTTGCCGAGGGCGTTCGCTTTCTCGATGATCTGTTTTTGAAGGATCGGAACCCGCGCTGCGGACAACTCGACACCGAGGTCGCCTCGCGCGACCATCAAACCGTCCGCCTCCTCGAGGATTTCATCCAACCGGTCGATCGCCTCGGCGCGCTCGATCTTCGCCAGCACCGGGATCACGCGGCCGGCTTTCTTCAGTAGCCGGCGGGCGCGGGCCACGTCCGCTGCGCGGCGAACGAACGAGACGGCAAGCCAGTCGGCGCCGAGTTCGACCGCAGTCTGGAGGTCTCGCGCGTCCTTGGCAGTCACGGCCGGAACCGACAGCGAACTGTCGGGAAGGTTGATGCCCTTGTGGTCGCGCACGGTGCCGCCGCGAACGACCTCACAGACCACGTCGCTACCCCGCAGCCCGGTGACGGTCAGTTCGATCAGGCCGTCTTCGATCAGCACACGGTCGCCGCGCTGGACGTCGCGCGCGAGCGCCGCATAGGTCACCGGGAGTCCGCCGGGCGCGCAGCGTCGGCGGCCGGCGTGCAACTTGACCTGGTCCCCGGCCTCGAGCTCCAGTGCACCACCGGGAACTTCCCCGATGCGAAACCGCGGCCCTTGCAGATCGGCGAGCAGCGCCACGGGCCGCTGCGCCTGTTGCGACGCACGCCTGAGTGCTCTTACGAGTTTGTAATGCGAAACCCGGTCGCCATGCGAGAAATTCAACCTGGCAACATCCAACCCGCTGCGTACCATCTTCGTTAGGATGCGCGTCGAATCGCAGGCAGGTCCCAGGGTCGCGGCGATCTTGGCCCGTCGTTCCATCGTTTCGAACTCCTCGTCGCGCGGCCCGGCGTTTCAAGACGCTCGCTATACTACAGCCACTCCCGAGCCGGGCGCCGGAGACCATCGATTGCCGCAAGCTTTACTCGTCCATGGCGGTGCCTGGAACATCCCCGACGAACTCGTCGAGCCTTCGCTGACCGGACTGCGTACAGCGCTGCAAGCGGGCCGCCGCAGTCTCGATGATGGGGCACACGCGATCGACGTCGTCGAATCCGCGGTTCGTGTGCTCGAGGACGACCCGCATTTCGATGCGGGCCGCGGGTCTCGGCTGAACCGCGCGGGCGAGGTCGAGATGGACGCCTCGATCATGCGCGGCTCGGATCTAGACGCCGGCGCGGTGGCCGTGATCAGCGGCGTCCGTCATCCGGTCACCGTGGCCCGGCTCGTCATGGAACGCTCACCGCACGTGCTGCTCGCGGGCCCCGGCGCCGCACGATTCGCCGCGGACCAGGGGATCGAGTGCTGCAGCACCGAGGATCTCCTCGTCGGCAGCGAGCTCGAACGCTACCGGCGCGTCCGTGCGGGCGAGAAAGTGTTGATTCGCGAGGAGTTTTCTCCCGAGGGCCATGGCCAGGAGCAGGGAGGACCGATCGGGACGGTCGGGGCGGTGGCCGTGGATGCGCAGGGTCGCCTGGCCGCGGCGACGTCGACCGGCGGAACCCAGGACAAACTACCGGGCCGTGTCGGGGACAGCCCAGTGCTCGGCGCGGGAACGTGGGCCGACGACGACACCGGTGCGGCGTCCGCGACGGGTTGGGGCGAGGGCATCCTGCGTGTGTTGTTGACGCGCACCGTGATCGACCATATCGAACGCGGGGCTTCGGCCGACGAGGCGGCGCGCGACGGGCTCGCACGACTGGAACGCGTCAGCGGCAAGGGCGGCGTCATCGTCGTGGATCGGCACGGGAAGCGCGGCGTCGCTTTCAACACGCCACGAATGGCCCGTGGATGGCTCGACTCCGACGGAACGATCCATGTCGCGGTCGAGACCGTGGAAGCGCCGGCGTGAGAATACCGGTCACGTTGGCCTGGATCATCATGGTGCTGTTCGTTTTCACCGCGGGGTTGCTGCGCCGGTTCCACGACGGTATCCCCGAGTCGCCGTTCCTGCACCCGCTGGCCGGTAACCTGCTGTTCGCCGGCATCTTCGTGCTGTTGCTCGTCGCTTCGCGCGAGCGAGCGGTGGGCGCGATTCCGGGGCCCGGCGTGCGTCTGGGCAGCTTGACGCCGCTGCTGTTGATGCTGCTGATCGAGAAGTGGGTCTCGCTGGGTTTCTACGAACCACTGTTCGGCTGGATCTCGCGCCCGGGCACGTCGGAGATCCTGGCCGACGCGCAGTTCGACGCGTTTACGGGCATCGCGTTGCTGGCTACGTGTTTACTGCTCGGCCGGCTGTCCACGCCGACGCGGCGCAAGACCTGGCGACGCATCCACCCGCTGCGACTGCCGCTCGCGCTGTTGCAAGTATTCATCGTCGCCGTGGGAACCTACCTGGTCCTCGGTCTGTTGGCCGCGGCGTTGGGGAACCCACTGAAGTTGCGCTGGCCCACCGGGGGCACGTTGCTTTACTGGGTCATCGCCGGGCAGGCGCTGGTCGCGTTCGGCGAGGAGGTCTACTACCGTGGGTTGCTCTACTGCGAAGTCGAGCGCCTGGCGCCGCGAATGGGGCTGCGCACGCCCGTCGCCAGGCGCTGGGTCGCCGTCGGGCTAACCTCGATGTTGTTCGCCATGGAACACTTGGACGTGACGCAGCCGTGGGACGTCGTCGCCCGCCAAACGATCTTCATCGCCAGCCTGGGTGCGTTGTTCGCGCTGCTCGTCGCGGTGTCGGCCAACTTGTACCTCGCAGCGGGCATCCACGCCTGGATCAACTGGTTGCTGCTGGGAGCCGCACCGCATTTCGCGGATGCCAACGGCGCGCCGGCGCTTCCCGCGGGCACGTATATCGGTGTAACGCTGATCCTCGCGTTTATCGTCGCGTTCGCGTTCGGTCGGCGTCGATCGGTTCACTCCGTGAAAACTCTGCAAGAGCGGATGGGACGTCGGGGTACGACTCGAACACTTGATCGAGCTTGATGATCTTCATCACCCGGGAAACGTACGGCTGCGCCCCGGCGACCGCCACGCGTCGGCCACGCTTCTTGACACGCCTGTAGATCCCGACGAGGACGCCCAGACCTGCGGAGTCGACGAATTCGAGGTTGCTCAGGTCGATCACCAGGTCGGTCCGGCCGTCGAGCCGGCGAAACACCTGCGCCTTGACGTCGGAGGCGACGTCGCTGTCGAGAACCTCACCCGACTCGAACCTGAGGACGGCCACGTCTCCGTGTTTGGTCACACTCGCGCGCATCAACCCTCCGGGTGCGGAACGTGGTTCTCTCGATCAGGCAAGCGCCACCTCCCGCTCCCGCTCTCCGGCGTCGATCCGCGCCTCCGGCAAGCGCAGCACGAAGCGGCTTCCGCCCTGCCTGCGGTGCTCGTGCTCCAGGCTGCCCCCGTGTTGCTTGGCGATCACGCTGGCCTCGTACAACCCCATGCCCATGCCGCTGGGTTTGTCGGTCAGCCCCGACCCGCCCTGCTCGAAGGGTGCCAAGATCCGCTCCCGGTCGCCTTCCGCGACACCGCAGCCACGGTCGGAAACGATGATCGAAACCCCGTCGTCATCGAACTCCAGCTCGAGATGCACCGGCGTGTTCTCCTCGGAGAACTTGACCGCGTTGTCGAGCAGATTACTCACCGCCCTCGATACACGGGCCAGATCCAGCCGTAATGTTTCGTCAGAATTCGGCAACCGGGTTTCGATCCGGTCCGTTTCGTGCAGGCTCACCGCGGCATCGATCAATTCCTTGCCGGTCGTCGCACCAAGGCTCAACGCCGACGCCTCGTCAAGATCGGCGAGCCGCAGGAGTTGGTCCAGGTGGTGCTGCAATTTTTCCGCCGACTCGAGCATCGACTGCGTCAGCTCGGTCCGCTGCGCGGCGTTGCTGCGGTAGTCGCGCATGAACGTCGCCGCGCTGAGGATGGCCGTCAGCGGTGTGCGCATCTCGTGGGACAGGTTGTTGATCAGCCGGTCCTTGGTCTGTTCCATTTCCCGTAACTGGTCATACGCCCGACGCAGCGCCGCGGTGCGCTGCTCGACCTTCTTCTCCAACTCGTCACGATGCGTGGCCACTTTCCGGTGTAGACGAACCCGGTCGAGGCCGACCTCGAGATGCGCGCCAAGAGTCTTCAAGAACCGTACGTCCTCGACGTCGAAAGAGCCGTCCGGCTGCGTGGCATAGGCCAGCAGAAAGTGTTGCGATTTTTCTCCCATCCTGACGCACGCCGCGGCCCGCAGCCCGTTGAGCGGTTCCAACGCCGCCGGGGTCGTGAACTCGTCGAGTAACTCGTCCACGACACAACTACTCCCCGTGGAGATCATGCGCTCGAACAGCTTCACCCCCTCCTCGCTGGCGATCAGCGGTTCCTGCGCGCGTCCCCAGCAGCGCTCGACGACCGGATCTTCGAGTGGGCGACGGAGGATCAGGGAAACTGCGCCGGCGTCGAGAATCGTCGCTGCGGTCTCAAGCGCCGCGTCGACAACGGGCTCGAGTTCGAAACAGGCCCCGACCTCGATCGTCGACTCGCTCAGCCGGCGCAAGGCGTCCAGTTCCTGGCGCTGCCGGTGCAGCCGGGTCGTGGCTTCACCGAGCCTCTCGCCCAGTTCCGTTTGTGTCTTGATCGAATCGGCCAGCAAGTTTTCGCCTTCGAGGACGATCTGGTCCGTAGGAGGCGCTGCGGAATCGGCGCCGTCGCTTGCCGGTTGATCGATGCTGCGGCCGAGGTACGGAGCGAACGCGCGTTCCACGTGTTGGGCCAACTGCTGGGGGTCGATGCCTTTCTTCGTACGCGGGTCGGCTTGCTCGTAGATCTTCCCCAGCATCGCCTGGCTGGCCAACACGAATGTCTCCAGCACACCGTGTCCCTCGGTCGCCACCGCCGGAATACCGGCGTCGGGATCGACGTTGAGCCACGCCGCAACCTCGTGCGGCTCCGCGGCGTCCTCCTTGTCCTGCTTGTTGAACTGGAACAGTAGCGGCGCCGTGTCGGGGTCCATCCCGGCCTTGCGCAAGTTCATCCTCAGGTTGTGCAGACTCCAGCGGTTCTGTTCCCTGCGGTCGGTGGTCGAATCCGCGACGAAGACGACGGCGTCCGCGCCGGCGAGGACGACCTGGCGTGTCGTGTCGTAGCGCACTTGCCCAGGCACGGTGTACAGCTTCATCGCCACCTGATAGCCGAGGATATGGCCCAGATCGAACGGCAGGAGATCGAAGAACAACGTGCGATCGCCGGACGTCTTCACCGACAGCAGCCGTTGTTCCCCCGCAGGGTCGGTCAGGCGATGTAACGTCGCGAGGTTGGTCGTCTTTCCGCCGAACGCGGGACCGTAGTACACCAGCTTGGCGTACAACGTCTTCTCGGTGTGGTTCCATTGGGCCATCGGGACGCGCGCGTCAGTTGTAGACCATGAAGCGGCGCATGCGGCGAACGAATTCGGCGGGGTCGATCGCTACCGGCGCCCAGTCCTGCGTCTCGTCCATCAAGGCGTTCTCTTCGGCGAACAGTTCGGCCACGACCCGCCCGATGCGCTCGTCGAGATCGTTTTGGGTCAGCAACTTTAACGGGAGTGTTTCCGGACTCATTTTTTCTCCCCCACTGCGCAGGGCTCGAGGAGGCCTCGAATCCGCTGCATCAGGTCGGTCGGTGAATAGGGCTTGGTCATGTATTCGGCGGCGCCGAGCGCCATGCCGCGTTCGCGGTCGTGCTCGCGGCCGCGCGCGGACAACAGCACCACGGGAATCTCCCGTAGTTTCGGATCGTCCTTCATGCGGCGGCAAACCTCGAAGCCGTCCAGACCCGGCATCATGACGTCGAGGATGAGCAGGTCCGGAGGGCTGGACCGCAGCATTTCCATGCACTCGTCCCCATCCGCCACCGTCTGCGGCTCGAAGCCTTCCTGGGACAGCATCCATTCGAGAGGACGACGGATAAAAGCGTCATCGTCGGCGACCAGAATTCGTGGTTTCTTTTTCACGCCGGGTCTCCAACCGGGTGAGCCACCACCAGTGTCACGTCGTCGGCCATCCCGCGGTGATCGGTGTAACGCTCGAGGTCGTCCAGCAGATGGTTGCGCAGAGCGGCCGCGCTTCCGTGCATCGCCTCGAGGGCAACCCGGATCAGTCTTTCGAGCCCATACATGCGTCGATCACTCGAGCGGGCCTCGATGATGCCGTCGGTGTAACCCACGAGCCGGTCCTCCGGCGCCAACGTGATTCGTTGCGTCTCGAACTTGGTCTCGGCGAACAGACCGAGCGCGGTCGCCGAACTGTCGAGACGTTCGACGCTGCCGTCCCCGCGAAAGCACAGGGCCGGGGGGTGTCCGGCGCCGCAGAACGACCACTCGGCGCCGTCCGGGGAAACGCGAAACAGGAACGCCGTCGCAAACATCTCGGCCTGATCGAAATTGACGGCTAGCACGGCGTTGGTGAGGCCAAGGAGTTCGCCGGGGTCGGAGGTGCGCTGTGCCTCGGCGTGAAGCGCGCCCTTGACCGCAGCCATGTACAGCGCCGCGGCAACGCCGTGACCGGAAACATCGGCGATCAAGATCCCCAGGCTACCGTCCGAGAAATCGAGGTAATCGTAGCAATCGCCACCGATTTTTTCGGCCGAAAAACTTACGCCGGCGGTCTCGACGGTCTTGAATCGTGTTTCGCAAGGTGGGAGCAACGAGCGCTGGATCTGGCGCGCGAGGTCGATGTCGCGTCGTCGCAGATCCTCCTCGCGAGCCTTTTCCGCCAGACGGTGGTTACGGAGGAATGCGGAGGTCAGCGTCGCGAGCGCGGAGAGGAGCTTGACGTGGCCCGTGCGGTACGGCCCACCGTCCGTCCGCTCGCGCATCACGAGCGCGCCGATGGGCCGACCCGCGGGTGACGGCAGGGGCACGATCAATCGGGCCTCGGTCCCCGCGGCAGGCTCCTGGAGGTGAACCTTCGCGTATTCGACCGCATCGTGGAGTGCACGATCGACGGCGTGGAGCGGCGGCGGAACGATGCCGACCGTTGCGGCCCGTTCGATGCCATCGCCCTCACGAATCCACAGCTCCGCGCCTCGGGCGCGCAGCACCTGGGCCGCCTCCTCCAGGACCAGGCGGGAAACGGCGCGCTGGCCGAGCACCGCGCCCAGCCGTTCGCTCAACCGGTAGACCAGCGAGACCTCCTCGTAGCGTTCGAGGATTTCCTTGGAGAGGCTGGCGAGTTCCGCCTCGGGCGAGCGATCCAGGATGGCGGATTCAGACTTCATCGGCGCAATCCCAGAGCAGAAGTTCCGAGAGCATCAGATCGTGGCCGGGTTCGGCGGTTCCGATCACCACCACGCCGTCGGGACCGACGGAGCGGCACAACCGCAAGGGCGCGGTGCGCTCGGGATCTCCACCGTCGGTGAACAGGTCCGAGTGATCGTCGCCGGGCCGGGCGATCACGCTCCAGGACTCGTGACCGCCGACTAGCAACACGTCGACGACGCATCGACGATCGGTCCGCTGCCGGGACCCGTTGGTCTTCATCCCATGCCCTCGTCGTTTAGATATTCATTATGTAATGAATAAATATTCAATTCTTTATTTATAGCAATCGACATTCCAGCTAACGAATTTGTAATAACCCTGGCAGAAGGGCCGGACAAACCGATGCGAAACAAGGGGTTGGGCTTCCCGCCGGCCCGGGTGGGGCGGCGAAGAAGCCGGCTTGGGGTGACAATGGGGGTCGTCGTTGGAGTGCCGGGTGACAAAATAAGACCTTCGTCCAGAAGCCCGGTCGGAGCGTCTAATCAGAAATGTGGAGGCTGGGTTAGCGGTGTCGTGTGTGACCGACGAAGAACTGGTCGCGGCCGTGCAGTCGGGAGACATGCAGTCTCTCGGACAGTTGGTCGTGCGCTGGGAACGTCCGCTCTACCGTTTCGTTTCACGGATGGTGCCACGGCATGAGGACGCTCGTGACGTATGCCAGGAAACGTTCCTGCGCGTCCTGAACCGGGCCGACCGATTTCGCAGAGGCTCGCGGTTTTCCACGTGGATGTACCAGATCGCGTTGAATCTCTGTCGCGACCAGGTTCGCCGGCGCCGCCGGTGGGGCAAGATTGTCGATGACGACAGGGACGCGCCGACGGAAACCACCGCCGCGCCGGGGCTGAGTCCGGAAGCCGGGACCGAGAGGTCCGAGATGGCGCGAGCGGTCCGGAACGGACTGCTGGAGATCCCCGCCGAGCAACGTGAAGTGTTGATTCTGAAGGAGTACGAGGGACTCAAGTTCAAGGAAATCGCCGAGATCTTGAGTTGCCCCGAGAGCACGGTGAAGTCCCGCATGTACTACGGGCTCAGCGGGCTCAGGAGCGCGCTGGCGCGACAAGGGATCCGGTAGGAGTTGGACATGGATTGCAAGCAATGGAACGAAGTCTGGGTCGCCTATCTCTACGACGAATGTTCCGCGGAGGAACGCGACGCGATCGAAGCGCATCTGTCCGAGTGCGACGCCTGTCGCGAACAGATGGACTCGCTCAGCGTCACTCGTCGGACGCTGGGGTCCACCGCGTCCGAGATCGCCGCTCCGCCGCGCGTGATCGTGCTCCCCGCCGCGCCCCCTCGCAGGGCGAGCGCCTGGTCCTTTGCCAGGGGCTTCGCCGCTGCCGCGGCCGTGTTCGCGATCGGCATTCTCTTCGGGATGACCTATTTTTCGTCGGAGCGGGTCGTGATCGCCAACGATGGTGCCGTCGACCTGAGCGATCCCGTCGCGACGAGCCGTTTCGGGCCTACATCGGAAATCCGGCAGATCCGCAACGATTACAGGATGCTCGACGACCGACTCGGCCGCATCGAGAGTTCTTGGCCGGAAAGCCAGGACGACACGCTACCGACGCTGGCCACGATGGAACGAGTGCAGATGGCCGTCGGCAACCTGCACCAGCAGTTCGATCGCAGCCGGGCACAGGACCTTCAGTTCGTCTTCGAGTGGATCCTGACGACGGATCAGGAGTCGCGGCTGCGCGACGCGCGCACGTTGCAAGTGTTGGGGGTCGTCCATGCGGAGAACAATCCGAATGTCCGGCAACGTTAGGGCGCCTGGCCCAGATCGGTCAGGCGGTCGCGTGCGGCCGGCGCGACCGGCGGCCCGGCATCGGTCTCCGCGCGGCTCAAGCTGATCGCGGCGCGACGAAGGGCTTCGATGGCCTCGCGGTCCCGCCCCAGCGCTTGTAGTTCGCGGCCGAGGTAGTACGCCACGGTTCCCGCGCCGATTCCGGCACGCTCGGGCCAATCGACGCGGCGCCACGTGCGCAGCGCGAGTTCGTGCTCGCCATGCGCACCGAACAACAGCGCGAGATTGGCGAGTGCGGCGGGGGCGTACGAGGCACGCGACTCCGCGGCGACAACCGCCCAGGCGGCTCGAAACGCGTCGCTGATCCCGCGCTCGCCGAGTTCCTGGAGCCACGGACCTTTCGTGGCGGCGAGTCGGCCGCTGGCGCTTGTCCCGTCCGGGTTCAACCACTCGAGGTCGATCGCGCCGAGGTCCACGGCCTCGTCGAGCAAGGCCCGCAACTCGGCGACGTTCGTGACGGCTCGCCCAGCGGCCGTGAGGATGTGGCTGCCCACCTCGAGCACCCCGGAGGCGTCGAGCCGCTCGACGACCAGCGGCCCCCCGGCGTCGACCAGCGTCCAACCCCAAGTGGAGGTCCGCCAGACCGGTTCGGTCGCATCGGACACTCCGGCGAGGGAATTCAGTGAACGCAGCACGGGGCTGTACAGCCACCAACTCGACGCCGTGCCCTGTCGCGTGTCGGCGTCCGGAGCCAAGGCCAGATCCGTCTGGCGATCCAGACTCAGCCCGTGCCATGTTGTCGTGTGGGAGAAATCGGCGTCCGGACTTGCCTCAACGATCCGCAGGACGTTGACCGAAGCGGCCAGCCACTCCAGTTCCCGCGGCAGATGATCGAGGCCGACGAGCGCCAGGTTGGGCCGAGCGCGGATCTCGATCGTTCGGGGGACGCCTTCGATGAGCGTGAGCCGCTCGGACCACAACAACCGATCCGCGTACACGGCTTGGATGTCGCGCTCGCCGGGACAGGCCTGCACGGACTCGACCGGCAGCGTGGCGACCCGCCGGCCATCGACCCGCAACTCGGTTCCGTCGGGACCGCCCACGGGTGTCAACAGCACGAACGACTCGGCGAGACGAATCGTGTCGTAACGTTTCGGCGCACGATCGAGCAGATCGACGTTGAGCGCATCAACGATTTTTTCCGCACGCCGACATTCCTTGCGAAACTCGAACGTGTGTTCGCCAAGCGGAACGTCCTCGAGGACGAGTTGCGCGGGCGCCCGACCGATCCCCATGAAGTCCTCGACCCGGCTCGTGCGCCCGACGAGTCGCCCGTCGAGCCAGACCTCCACGTCCTCCGGATCGCTGCGCAGGACCACCGTGCGGGCGTTGGGGACGAGCGAGATTTTCACATCGATACCTTCGCCCGCGGCAACCTCGAGCGCCTGCTCGAACGGGTCGTGGCCACGACGGCCGACGCGGATCGTGTGCGTGCCCGCGATCAACGGGAGCGGATCGAGCGTGTCGAATCGTTCGTGCCCGTCGATCCAGAGCGTCGCGTCGGCGGGGTCGAGCACGAATCGCACACGGCCGATCAGCCGATCACGCACCACCTCGAATCGCTCCATCGCCTTCTTCGGCGTGAGGCTCCGGTCCGGCATCCAACTCGGCCGGCGCAACAGGATCTGGCGGTAGTCCTCCTCGGCCGATTCGAAATCGCCGAAGGCGGCGCGCGTCTGGGAGCGTAGGACCAGGGCCTCGACGCGCTCGTCCCGGCTCAGGCTGGGGCGCGTCAACAACGGTTCCAGCGCGGCGAGGGCTTTCTCGAACCGTAGCGCCACCAGATCTTCGCGAATCGCGTCGAGCAGCTCCCGGGTCGTCACCGTGACGCCGTCTTCGACAACGTCCGCAGGCCCCGTGTCCGGGGAGTCCTGTTGCGGTGTTTGGGGGAATGCCGGCGGCACAAACGCGATCCACACGCCGACCAAAACGAGCGGCCACAGCGTGGGCGCGACGGGCTTCACTTGGCCCTCCACCACAGGCCGCTGCGCTCTTCGATGAGTTGCAACGCGCCGTTGAGTCCGAACGACAGGTCGGTGGCGCGTTGCATGCCTGCGCCTTCCGTCGAAAATTTTCCCGACGCAATGCCGTCCACGTCGAAGAAGCTCACGAGTGTTCCGCGCGCTTCCAGCACTCCCAGACGTCCGGCGGGATCCACGGCGAGCGCGCTGGGCCGGTCGAGACCTCCGACCACCAGCGTTCGGGACGAACCGTCCGCGTACACCGCGATCACGCTACGCTCGCGCGTGTCCACCGCGAGCAAGCGATTGCCATCCCACGCCGGCGTCGCCAGACGCGCTCCAGCGCGGTGCCACAGGGTCGCCGGCGTGGTGGCCCCCGGTTCGATCACACCGATTCGTTCGCCGCGACGGTCGAGCACCCACACGCGACCGAGATCGTCGCCAACCCCGCCCGAGAGCGAACCGAACGCCCCAGCCGTGGCGATGACGGCGGCCGTGCCGCCCGGCTCGAGCCGCAGCACCGAGCCGGCCGTGAAGGCATAACGCAAACCGTTCGGCGTCGCGGCGACGGACAGCGGTTGCTCGACGGACCATCGATCGACCACGGCGCCTGTCGCGTCGAGTTCGACCACCAAGCCGTTCTTGCGCTGAGCGATGAGCGCGCCCGCCGCCCCTACCGCAGCGACCGACGACGGTCTCGTCGCGGCAGCCAGGCGCAGCGCCTCCGCCGTATCGAAGCGCCGGAGGAATGCGTCCACGGCGACGTCCTGCAGCGCAGACGTCTGTTCGGCAAGTTCGTCGTCAAGCGCGCCGCTATCGAGGGCGTCCCGGAAACGCGCCGCCGCGGTCGCGGGATCACCACGACGCAGACGCAACCTACCGATCGCGGCAGTCGCACGCGCGGACACCGCGGTGCCCGGCGCATCGACCCGCAAACGTTGATAGGCGGCCTCGGCGCGCCCGAATTCACCTTGTTGCTCGGCCATCCAGGCCAGCGCGTAGCGCGCGGCCGACGGCCATTCCGCGTCGCGGCCGGTGGCGGCGAGCGCGAGCCACAGCAGGTGAGCTTCCTCGAAGTCGTAACCGGGAACCGGTTCGAGGAGCAGCAAACCACGGCGGTAGGCCGTTTCTTCGGCGCGATCCCCTCCGGGCAGATCCTCCAAGATACGCCTCAGCAACGTCTTGGCTTCGAAGACTCGTTTGGCGCTGAGCCGTCCACGTTGCTCCGGCCAGCGTGGCAATCCGATCAGCGCAGCGCGATCGAGCAGCGCATCGTCGGCCAGCGGTCCCTGCGGATCGAGCTCGACGACACGGTCAAACGCCGCGGCGGCCCCTGAAGAGCCCTCGGCGGCAAGACGCCGCGCGACACGGTACTGCGTCTGCGCATCGGAGGTTTGCGCGGGAACCGGACTCGCGCCGGCAAGCGCCGCGAGCAAGAAGACAAATCCACTCACGAACCACCGCTGAACGAAACCCGGATCGGAGCGTTGGCACCGGGTACGAGTTCCACGGTTTGATCCTTGCTCTCGCTGGTCGGGTTGAACGTCACACGGACGTCGTAGGTCCCTGCGGCGAGTTGACGTCGCGCGGGGGTGTCGTCGAGGTATTTCCAGCGGCCACCCGGTTTGCGCAGGAAAATCTTGCAGTTCGCCGGAAACGCTTGCACGACCAACGTGGCGAGGGGCGGCGGATTCAGATCGGGCGTGGCCACGCGGCCACCGACGATGTCGACGGTCCGGGTCTCGTCGATCCAGTAGGTATCGTTCTTGAACCGAATCTTGTGCCGGCCCTCGGGAAGGTCGATCTCGCGCACACCGTGGCTCAGGCGCTTACCGTCGATGTAGTACACCAGCGAAACATTCGTGTCGCCCAGCACCAGCTTGCCCAACGGGATCGGTTCAAGGATCAAGTGGGCGAGCGCCGTGCGCACCTCCACCGGGCGCGCTTGCGCGGGCAGGTTCAACGTCGCGTCGCGATACCCGTCGGCCGAGACGATCAGCGCGTTCGGCTCGCACAGGTCGAGCTTCAGGTCGAGCGGTGTTGCGCCCGCGGGCTTCCCGTTGACCGACACCGTCGCTCCTTGCACGCCCGGATCGAACGTGCCCACGAAACGCTCGCTCTCGACGAGCAACACGACCTCGCCTCCGGCATCGGCGGGTTCGAGCCGTTGCTCGACGGTGCGGCAACCTTGATGCGTGGAGATGACGACGGGGTCGCCCTCGGCAGCGAAGCGCACCAAGCCTCCCGCGGCGGCGGCGAGCGGTTCGCCATCGACCAGCAGCGGAAGATCCGGCGGCTCCGTCCTCACCGTGGTCTCGAGCCACACGATCCTCGGCTCGGTGCGCAGAAAATCCAGCGGCAGCTTGTCCAGCGGCAGTTGGTCGCGGAACACCCAGGCCGCGGCGCCCACGGCGATCAGCATCAACAACACCGCGACGTACGGTTTCGACGGACTCATCTTCTGCCGCGACGTACGGCGCGGCGGAAGGGTCTCATCGGGAATTGCCCCGTCCAGTTGCCCAAGCGGGTCGGCAGGGGCCATTTCGACCCCGGCGCCGGATTGCCTCAGGGCCGCGGCAAACGCACCTCCCTGTGGGAAACGGTCGCTCCTGTCCTTGGCCAGCGCGCGCTTGAGGAAATCGCGCAGCGCACCCGGAACCTTTTCGGCCAACGCATCGATGTCGCGTGGCGGCTCGTTGACAATGCGATAAATAATCGAGGATACGGAATCGCCGGGGAACGGCTTCTCGCCCGTCAACAGCTCGAACAACACCACGCCGAGCGAGAACAGGTCGCTGCGACCATCGAGCGTTTCGCCGCGAATCTGCTCCGGCGACATGTAGCTCGGGGTGCCGAGCAACGCCCCGTCCTGCGTGACCTGCCCTTCCACGGCGCGCGCCAGGCCGAAGTCCATGATCTTGGCGCGATCTTCGGAAACGCGCATCAGGTTGGCCGGCTTGATGTCGCGATGCAGGATGCCGACGTGGTGCGCGTATTCAAGCGCTTCGGCGATCCCTGCGACCATCTCGGCCACGGTCGTTGCGGGCAGCAGACGATCGGGCTTACAGAACGCGTCGAGGGTTTCCCCTTGCACGTGCTCCATGGCCAGGTAGAGCATGCCGTCGGCCTCGCCGACGTCGAACAGCGTGACGATCCCGGGGTGCATCAACTTGCCCGCGGCGCGGGCCTCGCGGAACACACGATCACGGGTTTCTTGCCGGTCGGCCTCGGGGAGCGCGCCGAGGATCTGGATCGTCTTGAGCGCGACGTTGCGGTCGATCTCGGGATCGTGCGCCAGGAACACATGTCCCATGGCCCCGCGACCCAACTCGCTCAGCAGGCGATATCGTCCTAGTGCGTCGTTCGGCATGGTTGCGGGCTCGATTTGGAGCTAAATCGCTCCACCGGGCAAAGTTAACGCGGCCTCGAAACGTTGTCAATTTAGCCCCGTGCACGGCATGTTCGAAGTGCGTCGAGGACGGCTTCGTCGCGGACGGCGACCGTCACCCCGGCGCCCGGACGCATCCGTCCCAACGCAACGGGAAAAGCGTAACGAGCCTTGCCCGCACGGGCCTTCTTGTCGTGATGGGTCGCCCGTAGGATCTTCGCCGGCGACAGCTTTCGCGGGACCGTCGTGGGCAACCCGAAATCGCGGAGCAAGGCCACGATCCGGCCGGCATGGAACTCCGGGAGATCCCCGTGTTTCACGGCCAACCGCGCTTCGACGGCGATACCGATCGCCACGGCGCGACCGTGGCTCAAGGCATACGCGCTGACCGACTCGAGGGCATGCCCGATGGTGTGGCCGAAGTTCAAGATTGCGCGACGCCCGGACTCTCGTTCGTCGCGGCGCACGACGCGGGCCTTGACACGAACGCTCCGCTCAACGACCTCGGTGACGACCGCCTGTCGACGCGCGAGCAAATGTCCTACGTTGGCCTCGAGCCAGCAGAACAGGCTGCGGTCGACAATCGCGCCAGCCTTGACGATCTCGGCGAGCCCATCACGGAACACCGCGTCCGGCAAGGTCTTCAAGGTAGCGATGTCGGCGTAGACGGCGTGCGGTTGATGGATCGCGCCGACCAGATTCTTGCCGCGCGGCAAGTTGATCCCGGTCTTGCCACCGATCGCCGCGTCGACCATCGCGAGAAGCGTGGTGGGAAGTTGGATCAACGGCACCCCACGCTGCCAGGTGGCGGCCACGAAACCGGCCAGATCGCCGGTCACTCCTCCACCCAGCGCGAGGATCGCCGAATCGCGGCCCGCGCCGAGCGCGAGCAACCGGTCCTCGATCCGTTGTTTGGTCGCGCGCGTCTTCGCAGCTTCGCCGCGCGGGAACGTAATGAGGTCCGCGCGCAACCCCGCGCGCTTCAGGGCGCGCAAGAGTGCGCCACCATAGAGTGACGACACGCGCCGATCGCTGACGATGAAGTAACGATCCGCCAGCGGCCGCGCGGCGAGATCGGTGGCGAGTCGTTCAAGCAAACCGCGCCCCACATGGACTCGGGTCGTCCACGCTGCGGCCGCCCGAAACTTGAGGTCGAACCGCTTCAAGGCCGGCCCGGCCGGCGAAGCGCTACGAGGGCGCAGCGCTCGAACCGCCGGATCGTTCGAGATCGGCAAGGTGCCGCTCGACCAGTTGGCGTTGTGCCGCATCGTCGAGGTTCTTGTCGAGTAGCTTACCGGCGGCCTGGATCGCCAGGTCGACCACCACGGCACGCAACTCGGTCTTGGCCTGCCGCAGGCCGGCTTGCACCTGGGCGTCGCCCTGGGCCAGCACCTGCTCACGCTGTTTGCGAGCCTCGTCGAGGATCTCCGCCTTCAGCCGTTCGCCTTCTTCTTGCGCCGCCGCCAGCGCGGCCGCGCGCTCGCGGTGCGCGTCGGCGACCAACTGCTTGTGCTCGGCGAGAACCCGTTCCGCCTCCTGGCGGTCGGTCTTCGCATTCTCGATGCCCTCACGAATCGATGATTCGCGCGCATCGAGCGCTCCCATCAGTGGGCGCCACGCAAACTTGCCCAGCAGGAACACGAAGATCAGGAAAGTTAGCGCCGTCCAAAAGAGCGTTCCGAGGTTCGGCTTGATCAGATCCGAACCGCTGACCTCCTCCGAAGCAGCAAGCAATCCCGGCGCCGCGGCCACGACCAAGGCCAGGGCGACGAGAGCTCGTCGCGTCAAAGTCACGGCTTTGCAACCGCCATGAGGAAGCAGATCACCAACGCGAGGAACGCGATCCCTTCGATGAAAGCAGCCGCGATCAACATAGCGGTCTGGATCGTGCCCGCAGACTGTGGTTGGCGTGCCATACCATGCATCGCGCCATTGGCCAGGATGCCGATCCCCACACCACCGCCGATGATCGCCAGACCAGCACCAATTCCCGCGCCGAGATAACCGAGTGCCACTGCGTCCATTGCCGCAAACCTCCTTGAGAATGTCCTTCGAATCTGTTTCGTAAGTCAGGAAAGCCAGTAATCAGTGCGCCGGGTGAGCCGACATGCCGATGAACGTCGCCGTCAACATCGTAAAAATGTACGCCTGCACGGTGCAGACCAGGAGTTCGAGGAAGTACACGAACAGGGTGAACCCGACCGACACCGGGGATGCCAGCCACGCGACCATCGGCGAGAATAAGTCGCCGAGGATGAAGATCAGCGTCACGAAGGCCAGGATCACCACGTGTCCGGCCATCATATTGGCAAACAGACGCACACACAGGGCGAACGGCTTGATGAACATGCTCAGCAATTCGAGCGCGAACATCAGCGGAACTAACCACATCGGCAGCCCGGGCGGGACCAGGTTCTTGAAATGCCGGATCACGCCGTACTTGCGCAAGCCCGCGAACTGGATCACGGCGAACGCGATCAAAGCCAACGCCGCCGTCACCGAGATGTTGCCGGTCGCCGTGGCCATGCCCGGGATCAGACCCAGCAGGTTGCAGGTAATGATAAAGAAGAACGTCGATAGCAGGTAGGGAACGAAGCGATCGGCGCTCGGGCCGATCGCCTTGCGCGCCACCTCGTCGCGGATGAAGAGGATGACCACCTCGAACGCGTTGCGCACACCGCTGGGCACCGGGTCTTTGATGCGCCGCGTCGCGCGCCAGACCAGGAATGCCATGACAAGGCCGGCGATCCACATCATCAGGACGTGCTTGGTGATGGAAAAATCGATCACGCCGGCCACGGTTGGGAGTTGCGGCAGGTCGAAGCCCACGCCGTGCACGATCTCGTACCTGTCGCTGTCGAGGATGTGACCGATGATGGACTGACCGGGGTCGAAGCTCAGTCCGCCCGCAGCGGCAGTTTCTTGAACTCCGTGGGCCGCTTCCTGGGCGGTCTCCTGTGGGGTCTCGGTGAACATCGACTAGCCTATCGGGCCGGCGCTGTGCCGCCCGCCGGTTGGAGCCGGCTACGGCGCAAGAACCAAAGCATTTCGTACACCTGCATCGCGGCGAACGTCGCCAGCGAAGCGGCCAGGTAAGGCACCACTTGTGCGTACACACCGGCAAGCGCCAACCCGCCGAGTCCAAGCGACAGGCGCAGCAGGATACACGTCAGGACGGCGAGCGGAAACCCGACTCCGACACGCCCGAAACGAGCGACGGCCCAGCCGCCGCCGGCCACGCCGATGAGCGCCATCGGCGCCCAACCGAGGACGGCGAAGAGCAGGGCCACGGTGCTGCGCGGAATGAAAATCATGCTGAGCGCGATTGCGAGGGCCAGCGCGAGCGCGCCGGACCGGATCAGGTATTGTCGGACGAGCCGGCTCATCGCTACTTCTCACCACCACGGCTGCCGAGGATCCCGACCCGCTTGAACATGACGTAAAAGCCCACTGCGATCCCCAGCAGCGCCCCCAGGAGAAACAACCAAGGCCTGCTACCCAACCACGCGTCGAACCGATAGCCGACGTACATAAGTAGCATAATCGGCACGACCATTTCGAACCCCAGACCGATAAACTGCGCACCCTTGACACTGGGCCCCGTGGGGCCTTTTCCGGGAGGCGTTTCCATCGCCGCCAGCATCGCACACCCGCCGCGGCGGGGTCCAGGTGCGCGCTGCTCGGCGCATCTACCGGGCTTCCGGTCCGGCCTCGGATAAGATGGAAACTTGACGGATTGTCAAGACTTTACCCGCATGAGGGTGCTCGTTATGATGGCCGTCTTGGACGGAGCCATGGATGAGACACAGTGGCAGTTTGTTCGCCGTTCTGTTCTCGGTCTGGTTGTTGTGGTCGGGCCATCACACGCCCCTGCTGCTGACGCTCGGCCTGTTTTCCTGCCTGTTCGTGCTACTGACAATGCGGCGTATGAGCACGATCGATCACGAGGCCGCACCGGTGGAGATCACGGCGCGAGCGCTGCTCTACCTTCCGTGGCTGACCGGGGAAATCGTGAAGGCCAACCTGGACGTGGCGTGGCGAATCGTCCAGCCGCGCATGCCGGTCCGTCCGCACGTCCTGAAGGTCCATGCCGGGCAACGCTCCGACCTTGGACGCGTCATCTACGCCAATTCGATCACGCTGACGCCGGGGACGGTCACCATTGGTGTGAGCGGCGACGAATTCACGATCCACGCGCTCACCGATAAGGCCGCGGCCGGCGTCGCCGACGGCGAAATGAACGACCGCGTTTGTGCCGTCGAGAAGCGCCGATGAAGTTCACCGTGGTGATGATCGCGGTGCTCGTCACGATGCTGCTCGCGCTGACGCGCGCGATCGCCGGTCCGACGGTGTTCGACCGCATCCTTGCGCTCAACATGTTCGGCACCAAGACGGTACTGCTGATCGCCGTCGTCAGCTTCCTGATCGGTCGGCCCACTTTTATTGATCTGGCCTTGGTTTACGCCTTGATGAACTTCATCGGTGTCATCGCCGTGTTGCGTTTTTCGCAACACGGCCACTTCGGCGAGACCGACTCGAATCACGGAAACGGCGATGAGGAGGGGCCGGCCTGATGGACGCGGTCCGCGAGATCTTGGTATGGATCCTGCTGATGTCCGGATCGCTGTTCGCGATCGTCGGCGGCATCGGGTTGGTCCGCCTGCCGGACCTGTTCTCGCGCATGCACGGGGCCGGGATCACCGACACTCTCGGGGCGGGTCTGATCCTCTTGGGATTGATGCTCCATTCCGGCGCCACGCTGGTCACATTCAAGCTGGGCGCAGTGTTGTTTTTCCTTTTTGTGACGAGCCCCACGGCGACCCACGCACTGGCCCGTTCGGCCCTCGCGGAGGGGCTCCAACCACGGACAGGCGAGCAGGAGAACAGGTCATCGAACGACTGATCGTCATCGCCCTGCTCGCGTTGCTGGTTGCCACCGCGTGGACCATCGTGCGGTTGCGCAGCCTGTTCGCCACGGCAATGCTCAGCGGCATCTACAGTTTCCTCGGCGCAAGTTGGATGCTCCTGCTCGATGCCCCCGACGTGGCCTTTACCGAGGCCGCGGTCGGCGCCGGGATCTCCACGGTCGTATTGCTGGTCACGCTGTCGTTGACTACGCGCGAGGAGAAACCGACTCGCTTCCGTGTGTTGCCCCTGCTCGTCGTCCTGGCTACCGGGACGGCGCTGATCTACGCGACCTTCGGTATGCCCGCGCACGGCGACCCGAACGCGCCCGCACATCAATGGGTCGCGCCCGAGTACCTCGCCGACCTGGTTCCAACGGCCAGCGGCGAGGTCATCCCGGTGGGGATCGATAACGTCGTCACAGCGGTGTTGGCCAGCTATCGAGGTTACGACACGCTCGGTGAGACCGCGGTGATCTTCACTGCAGGCATCGCGGTCATGTTGCTGCTCCGGCGCAGGCCGAAGGACGAGGGGGGCACGCCGTGAAGCACCCATCGATCCTCCGCGTCGTCAGCAAGCTACTGATCCCCTATATCCTGCTGTTCGCGTTCTACGTGCAGTTCCACGGCGACTACGGGCCGGGCGGCGGTTTCCAGGCCGGGGTGATCTTCGCCGCGGCGCTCATCCTCTACGCGCTGGTCTTCGGTCTCGAGCCGGCGCTCCGCGTCGCGCCGCTGGCGGTGATCGAGAAACTCGCGGCGTTGGGCCTGCTGATCTACGCCGGGGTCGGGATCGTCGCCATGCTCAAGGGTGGCAATTTCCTCGACTACAGCGCGCTCGAACAGCACGAGACTCAGGGTCAGCATCACGGCATCATGATCGTCGAAGCCGGAGTCGGCATCACCGTCGCATCGGTGCTGATCGCGATTTTTTACTCGTTCGCCGGACGGAGGCGAGGGCGATGACTACGGTGTTGGGCCTGTTCAACTACTGGGTCGTTATCGTGCTGATGATGACGGGGTTTTATATCGTCATCTCGCGCAACAACCTGATCAAGAAGGTCATCGGGCTTAACATCTTCCAGACTTCGGTGTTCTTACTCTACATCTCGATCGGCAAACTCGAGGGCGGAACGGCTCCGATTATCGAGCCGGGGTTTGACCGTTACAGCAACCCGTTGCCCTCGGTGCTGATCCTCACCGCGATCGTCGTTGGCGTTGCGACGACATCGGTGGCGTTGGCGTTGATCGTGCGTATCCGCGAGGCCTATGGAACCGTCGAGGAAGATGAGATCCTCGAGATCGATGGCGCCGAATGATACGTGAGCAACTTCCGGCGCTGCAGATCGTCCTACCGCTGGTCGCGGCACCGCTGTGTGTGATCCTCAGACGGCGGATCCCGGTCCTCGGACTCGCCATCGCCGTCGCCTGGACTACGTTCGCGATCGCCGTCGCGCTGCTGCGGCAAGTGCTGGCCGATGGACCCATCGCCTACGCCCTTGGCGGCTGGGCCCCACCGTGGGGTATCGAATACCGTATCGATCCGCTCGCCGCGTTCGTGCTGATGTTCGTCTCGCTGATCGGCGCGGTGACGCTGACCTACGCGCCACGGAGCCTGGCGCGAGAGATCCCGTCCGACCGGTTGCACCTGTTCATTGCGGCGTTCCTGTTGTGCTTGACCGGGCTGCTGGGCATCGTGATCAGCGGTGATCTGTTCAACGTGTTCGTGTTCCTCGAGATCTCGGCGCTATCGTCGTACGTGCTGATCGCGATGGGCCGGGACCGGCGCGCGCTGACCGCAGCCTTCCAGTATCTCGTGCTCGGCACGATCGGTGCGACCTTTATCTTGATCGGCATCGGACTGCTCTACGCGATGACGGGCACGCTGAACATGGCCGACATGGCCGCGCGCCTGCCCGAGGTGATGAGTACGCGCACCGTGGTCGCCGCACTCGGGTTCTTCTCGATCGGCCTGTTCATCAAGATGGCGCTGTTCCCACTGCACATCTGGCTGCCCAACGCGTACAGCTACGCACCGTCCATGGTCACCGCGTTCCTCGCCGGCACGGCAACGAAGGTCGCAGTCTACGTGATGCTGCGGTTCACCTTCACCGTCACCAACATCAAGATGAGCTTCGGAGCCTCCGATCTGGGGACGGTCCTGATCGGCCTTTCACTCGCCGGCATCTTTGTCGCGTCGACGGTGGCGATCTTCCAGCGCGACGTCAAGCGCCTGCTGGCCTATTCGAGCGTGGCCCAGATCGGCTACATGGTGCTGGGAATCAGTTTTGCTTCCGTCACTGGCCTCACGGCGACGATCGTGCACCTATTCAATCATGCTCTGATCAAGGGCGGGCTGTTCCTGGCGATGGGTTGCTTCGCCTTCGTCGCCGGCGGCACCCGGCTCGAGCGGCTCCATGGCATCGGCAAGACGATGCCATGGACGACGTTCGCCTGGGTGCTCGGTGGGCTGAGCTTGATCGGGGTCCCGGCCACGGCGGGGTTCGTGAGTAAAATGTACCTGATCCGCGCCGCCCTGGAGGCTGGCGTGTGGCCGGTGGCCGCGATGATCCTGCTGAGTTCGCTGCTCGCGCTCGTGTACGTCTGGCGCGTCGTCGAGGTGGCCTACTTCATGCCCGCCCCGGAGGGCGCCGAAAGACGCGAAGCCCCGCTTTCGATGCTGATCCCGACGTGGCTGTTGATCGGCGCGTCGATCGTCTTCGGCATCTGGACGAGTGCCAGCGCGGGGATCGCCGCGCGCGCCGCCGAGGCCCTGCTGGGGATTGCGCCATGACCGTGAAGCTTGCGCTCGTCCTGGCGCTCGCGATCCCCGCCGCGGCAGCTTTGGCGGTCGCACTGTTGCGCCGGTGGCCCAACATCCGCGAGGCCGCAACTCTCACGGCCGGCGTCTTGTTGTTCGCGGATGTGCTCTACCTCGCGCGCGAGATCGGCGGCGGCGGCGCACCGGACGTGGAATTGATCGAGGTCTTCCCCGGGCTTCCGCTGGCGTTCTCGCTTGAACCGCTAGGGCTATTGTTCGCCCTGATCGCATCGGGGCTGTGGATCGTCACATCACTGTACTCGATCGGCTACATGCGCGCGCGGAACGAGACGTCACAAACTCGTTTCTACGTGTATTTCGCGATCGCCATTTCCGCGACGATGGGCATCGCGCTCGCGCGCAACCTGCTGACGCTGTTCGTGTTCTACGAGATCCTGACGCTTTCGACCTACCCGCTCGTGACGCACCATCGTACCGAGAACGCGAGGCGCTCCGGACGGGTCTACCTGGGCGTGTTGCTGACGACCTCGATCGGGATGTTTCTGCTGGCGTTGACGTGGACCTGGTGGCGCACCGGAACGCTGGAGTTCACTCCAGGCGGGATTCTTGCCGGAACGGTCGAAGGGCCTGAACTGATCGTCCTGCTCGCTGTATTCGCCTTCGGCACGGGCAAGGCCGCGTTGATGCCGTTCCATCGCTGGCTGCCCGCGGCAATGGTCGCGCCCACGCCGGTCAGCGCACTGCTTCACGCGGTCGCGGTGGTCAAAGCCGGCGTGTTCACGATCCTCAAGATCGTGGTCTACATCTTCGGCATCGATCTGCTCACCGACACCGGCGCAAGCGTCTGGTTGATGTATGTGGCCGGTTTCACAATCATCGCCGCCTCGGTCGTGGCGTTGGGCAAGGACAACTTGAAGGCCCGACTCGCGTATTCGACAATCAGCCAACTGGCGTACATCGTCCTCGGCGCCGCCCTGGCCACCTCGGCGGGGATCATCGGTGGAGGCATGCACATGTTGATGCACGCCTTCGGTAAGATCACGCTGTTCTTCTGCGCCGGAGCGATCTACGTCACGACGCACAAGACGAAGATCAGCGAGATGCGCGGTCTGGGCCGCGCGATGCCGGTAACGCTGTTCGCGTTCCTGATCGGCTCGTTGAGCCTCATCGGACTACCACCCTTCGGCGGATCGTGGAGCAAGTGGTACCTGTTGCTGGGGACCGCTGAGGCCCATCAAGCCGTCTTGATGGGCGTGTTGCTGGTCAGCTCGTTGCTCAGCGTGGCCTACCTCATGCCGGTCGTGGTCCACGGCTTCTTCTCCGCACCCGATGACGATTCCGGGGCGGTCGCGATCAAGGAGGCACCCGCGTTGTGTCTCGTGCCGCTGTGCTTCACCGCGCTGGGGTGCCTGGTGTGGTTCTTCTTCGCGGACGCGATCCGCGAGCTGTTGCTGCCGATCGTCGGAGGATAATGCGATGAAACCCGGTTCTTCCGAAGAGCAACACTTGTTCGACAATCCACGGAACGTTCGCCGCCTGCTGCGCGGGTTGTTCACGGTCTGCGCCGCGCTCATCCTACTCGACGTCATCAACTTCCTGTTGCACGAGTTCACCGGGTTCCTCTGGTTACACCGCGAGGAAGGCCCGTTCGAGTGGCTACCCGGGTACTACGCCGTGTACGGGTTCGTGGCCTGCGCGCTGCTGGTCTTGATCGCCAAGGAACTGCGCAAGGTACTGATGCGGGATGAGGATTACTATGATCGCTGACTTCCCGCCCGCGTTGATCATGATCCTCGGGGCGCTGCTCGTCCCGCTGCTACGCGGACGTGTGCGCGCAGCTTACTTGCTGGCGCTGCCGGTCGTCAGTTTCGGCCATTTGCTGAGCCTACCGCACGGCGAGTCGGCTCCACTCGGCCTGTTCGGATACGAACTGACCGTCGTGCGAATCGATGCGCTCAGTCTGCTCTTCGGCTATCTGTTCCACCTCGCCGCATTGATTGGCTTGATCTACGCACTCAGGGTGCGCAGTGCGGCCGAGCAATCCGCTGCCCTGGTGTACGCAGGCGGCGCGATCGGGGCCGTCTTTGCGGGTGACCTGATCACGCTGTTCGTGTTCTGGGAGATCCTCGCCGTCAGTTCGGTGTTCCTGATCTGGGCCCGTAAGACGGAACGGTCCTACCGCGCCGGGATGCGCTACCTCATCGTGCAACTCGCCTCGGGCATGATCCTGTTCGCGGGGATCGTATTGAACGCGCACGAGACCGGGTCGATCGCGTTCGACGCGGCGCACCTCGGATTGAATGGTACGGGCACGCTGCTGATCTTCATCGCGCTCGGGATCAAAGGCGTGTTCCCGTTGTTGCACAACTGGGCCACCGATGCGTACCCCGAAGCGACCGTGACGGGCGCCGTATTCCTGTCGGCGTTCACGACCAAGGTGGCGGTCTACGCGCTGGCACGCGGTTTCCCCGGCGCAGAGATCGGTGGAGTCCGGGTGCTCATCCTGCTCGGCGCCGCGATGGCTGCGTTCCCCATTTTCTATGCGGTGATCGAAAATGACCTGCGGCGCGTGCTCGTGTACAGCATGATCAACCAGATCGGTTTCATGATGGTCGGCATCGGGATCGGCACCGAACTGGCTATCAACGGCGCGGTGTCTCACGCTTTCAACGACGTGCTCTTCAAGGGCCTTCTGTTCATGTCGATGGGCGCCGTGCTGTACCGCACCGGCAAGATCAAGGGCTCCGAACTCGGAGGCCTCTACAAGAGCATGCCGGTCACGACAGTCTTGTGCATGATCGGCGCGGCGTCGATCTCGGCGTTCCCGCTGTTCAGTGGGTTCGTCAGCAAGTCGATGGTGATGAGTGCGGCGTTGAAGGAAGGGTACGGGTGGGTCTGGCTGGTGCTGTTGTTCGCCTCGGCGGGCGTGTTCCACCACGCGGGCATCAAGATCCCGTTCTTCGCCTTCTTTGCGCACGATTCGGGGCTCCGCTGCAAGGAGGCGCCGCGCAACATGCTCATCGCAATGGGCATCGCCGCGGCGTTCTGCATGTTCAACGGGATGTTCCCCAACGCCCTGCTCTACCGCCTGCTGCCCTACGAAGTCGACTACATTCCGTACACGTCGACGCACGTGATCAGCCAACTCCAGCTGCTGTTCTTTTCGGCACTGTGTTTCACGTGGCTGAAACACTCGGGGCTGTACCCGCCGGAACTGCGATCGGTCAACCTGGACAGCGACTGGATCTACCGTCGCTTGCTGCCCGGAGTTGCGACTGTCGTGAAGCGTTTCGGAACCGGTCTGCGCGACCGAGCGGAGGGTCTAACGGAGCGGGCGCTTCGCGGAGCGTTGTCAGGGGTTTACCGACACCACGGCCCCGAGGGCGTGCTGGCGCGCAGTTGGGCCACCGGCAGTTCGGTGATCTGGGTCTGCATCCTGTTGCTGCTCTGCTTGATCGTCTATTACCGTTAGTGCTCCGTCGTCGAACGGGGGCAACTCGGGCAGCTTGACGATGTGCGGGGGGTACTCGGCGGTCTTCTCGATCTGCGACACCAACCGCTGGATCGGTTCCTCGAGGACGTCGAAGAACGGTTTGGGGTACAGCCCGATCCAGAACGCCAGTAAGGTCAACGGGACGAGTGTGGCGATCTCGCGGGCGTTCAGGTCGGTCAACGACTTGTTCTCTTCCTTGTCGAGCTTGCCGAACATCGTGCGTTGGTACAGCCACAGCATGTAGACCGCGCTGAGCACGATGCCCGTGGCGGCGAGCACGGCCCAGTACTTGTCGGCCATACCGAAGGCACCGACGAGGATCGTGAATTCACCAACGAACCCGTTCCCGGGGATTACCGGCATGCCGATCGACGACAGCATCATGACCATGAAGAACACGGCGAACACGGGCATCACACGCCACAGGCCGCCGAACTGCGCAATCTCACGCGTGTGCCGGCGCTCGTAAATCATCCCTACGAGCAGGAACAATGCACCCGTGGACAGCCCATGGTTGACCATCTGCAGCACGCCGCCGGTCAACCCCTGTGCATTGAGCGTGAAGATGCCGATCATCGTAAACCCGAGATGACTGACCGACGAATACGCAATGAGCTTCTTCCAGTCCGTCTGGACCAGCGCGACCATCGCACCGTAGATCACCCCGATGATCGCCAACCCCAGCGCCCAAGGGAGGAATTCCTTCGTCGCATCGGGAAGCATCGGCAAGCTGAACCGGAGGAACCCGTAGGCCCCCATCTTGAGCAGCACCCCCGCCAGAATCACCGATCCGGCGGTGGGCGCCTCGACGTGCGCGTCGGGTAGCCACGTGTGGAACGGGAACATCGGTATCTTGATCGCGAAAGCGATAAAGAAAGCGAGCCAGACCCACGACTGCAGCTGGGCCCAGCCGGGCCATTGCCCCATCGCCTGTAACACGCGGATATCGAACGTG
>Ga0114950_10000468_pt1 | contig 27670 bp, 34 predicted proteins | sample N075metaG_FD_83503 | JGI IMG/M metagenome (GOLD analysis project Ga0114950, IMG submission 83503) | Deep subsurface microbial communities from Kermadec Trench to uncover new lineages of life (NeLLi) - N075 metaG | ecosystem: Environmental > Aquatic > Marine > Ocean trench > Sediment | place... | reverse complement strand
TAAAGCAGAAGCCTTTATGGATCGGATGAAAGATCAATTCCGTAAAAAGAAAATTACTCAAGGCAAAAATTTTGGTCGTGATGGTGCATCGGCTGTTGAGGAAAGATGGAGTCCAATGCCTGCTGATGAGGACTATTGGGTTCCAATCAGACCAAATACCAACACTCGCGTTGAAACGCTGCCTGGTGCTCAGAATTTAGGCGAAATAGATGATGCCGTTTATTTTAGAAATAAACTTTATACAGCATTGCATTTTCCTAAAAATTATCTGGACCAAGAAGACCCAGGTGCGACACGCATAACTTTATCTGCACAAGATGTTAAATTCGCCCGAACAATCGAAAGATTACAAGCACCACTTGAAGACGGAATGTATGAACTTGCCCGCAGACACCTCAAACTCAGAGGTTTTCCAGATGAAATGTATGAGGACTTGGAAATAAAAATGACCCCGCCCTCTGATTGGAGAGAATTAAGCCGTGCAGAAGTCATCACTAACCGACTTAGTAACGCCAGTAACTTGAAGGGATCGCAGTTAATGGCTGATTATGACATTTATATTGATTGGATGAAATATTCACATGAAGATGCCGTTGAAAAGCTGGCTAGAATTAAAATCCAAAAACTAGAAGACCTTAAACTGCAAATAATGGCCTCTAATCCGCAATTAGTGGGCATTGGTATGCCAGGACAGGGCGAAATGGAAATGGGAACCGAGCCTGGTGGACCCAACCCAATGCTTGGTCAACAGCCGCCAGGTGGAGAACAACCCCCAGGTGGAGAACAGCAGCCAGGTGGAGAACAGCAGCCAGGTCAGCCTGGACAGGAAGGAGGAGAGGCCCAAGCAGCATTAGGTGGACCACCTCAAGAACAGGAACCAAGTCCGCAATTAACGCAAAAAGGCAACGCAGCCGCAATTTCTGATCCTACGGATGATGATATTAAGAAATATGATCTTGAAATTCAGGATTATGAATCCGAGCAAGATGTGGAAGATGTTGATTATAGCGAAGTTTAAGTAAATATAAAAAAACGCCCAATTTGGGCGTTTTTTTTTATATTTTTCATTCTAGTCCTGGGTTTTCGTGATCCACAGGGGATGGGACCACCTCATCTTGTCCCATTGAAGTATCTTTGGAGTTAGATTTGCGAACATTTCCAAGACCGCCATCTAATTCATCAAGTTCTCTATTTATTTCTTCGTCGCCCAAACCTCGCAAAAACTTAATTATTGAATCTTTATGACCCTTCTTCACACCAAGTTCGACTGCGGCATTAAGCAGGTTGGGCTGTTCATCATTAGCAATGCGAGGCCCATCATCTTGCTCGACACTTTCTGTTATTTCATCTTGTTGTTTGGCGTAATCCCTAAATGAATTCATAACTTACCTCAGTTTTTTACCTCTGCTGCATACTATATGTATAGGCATCGTTTTATAATTGTGGGTAGCCTTCTTATTATAAAAATAATAGCCCTCAATAATATATACAAGAAACAATGACAAGTCCGGCTGAGGAGTGCAAATTATGAAGAGATCACTCATTGATTACGACGTTTTGAAAAAGATGGAAAGTAATTCTCTATCTTCCGCGCAGTTCGAGCTTGAGGAAGCTACCGATCTGCTCACTGAGGCTTTGGATGCGGATTTCCTAGAGCTTCATTGTTATGGCGACGAATCAGTATTATATGAGACATTAGATGGCACCTACATCCATGCAAATTATAAAGTCGAAGGCGGGAACTTGACATTTGAAAATGTTCAGGAACTTGTTGTGGATGAGGATACCGAAAAAGCAGAAGCCAAAAAGCTTCTAGGCACGTTATTAGATTCCATTCTTGAAGATGAAGAAGCTAAAGCGGGCAGAGCCTTTGAACAATACCTAGCACTTCCCAATATTAAACGGGATCTTCTTGAAGGAGAGACCGGAGAGGAAGACGAGGAATTAAACGAAGATGTCAGCCAAAGTCGCGGTGGCTTTAGAATTCGCAAGTCCAAACCTACTAAGCGTGGTTTTGGCAGAGGGAAGAGACAGTCAAGAGCATTAGTCGCAAAGCGAGTTCGTGGGAGAAAAAGGAGTCTTAAAAGAATAAGTCCAGGCTTGAAGCAACGTGCTTCACGAGAGCGCAAAAAGTTTAGACGAGGATTAGGCGGAAATAAAAGAGCACGAGTTGTTGTTCGCTATAACAGGCCAACTGGATTGGCAGCTATGAAAACAGAACAACGTATTGCAGTGTCAAATCTAGTAGAAAACGTAACTGATTACCTTAATTACAAGGAACTTGGTCCCGTATTAAAAAACCTTCTTGTTAAGCATGATGATAAAGGCAATGTCATTGCTCTTCGTGTTCCCACTACTGAAGCCAGAAATCAATCAAGACTACTGAGCTTTAAGTGGAATGTTTTAGATCACGAATCCAAAATCATGCGTAGCGCTAGTAAGAGTCTTGGTGAAAATCAAGATTTTTGTAAAGCAGTAGCTGAATTAAAGCGCAATAACGCATTATCAGACAATGATGCAATGACTGACAATTTAGAAGCCATTGCCACTAACTGGCCTGATGTTATCTATCTTACACATGCTGAGTTATCTGAAGTTGTATCAACAGCCTTAAAGACTGCTGGCGTAACTAATTGGGATGACGAAATAGCCGCATTTCTTGCAGAAGGCATATTAAGAAAGATTCATTCTTCTTACACAGATCGCGTTGACAAGATTCTTAAACTTGCCGGTGTGAGTGCGGAAACTAAAGACGAAGAAGATGCTTTTGAAAAATTCCAAGAAGTAGTTGAAAGGTTCTATCCAACCCTAGATGAGAGTGTTGTTAGCGAAATGCAGGTCTTTGTTGATCTCTATAACAGTGTTCGCGACATTCACGAAATAGCTGCTCGTGCTGGTGACGAAATTGTTGCAGAAGAAGCAACTGGTTATCTAAGGGATTTACATGCTGTTGTTTCTAAGGACGTGGAAAGTGATTTGACTTTAGCTGAAGAGGTCACTCTTTGGTTAGGCTTGATCATTGAAACCAATCTTGAAACTCAGTCTTGGAACGTCAACAACAAACCCCATATGACTGTTAGTGGCGATCATCCTGATATGGCTCAAAAAGCCGGCAAAAGTTACAGCCCACGAGCAGACGGAACAGGAGATTGGGGTGACAAAGCTCCCGTCAGTGATGGCAAGAGTTATAGAGGTGGTTTAGCTGATGAAATGAGAAACCGAAGTTGGGGCAATATTGGTGGACCAGACACTTACCCGTCTGTTCGTAATCCATACACACCGGAACCTTTTGGTGATTATACCATGAAAGGCGAAAAAGGTGTTGATAAAGCCAACTCTGGATTCTCGCTATATCGTGGCCAAACGTGGCCAGAACTTCAAAATCCATATACACCGGATGCACCGGGACAAGATGGCTGGAAAATGAAGGCTGATAATTTGGTAATCGATAAATAAGGAGCAGTTTATGGAACGCTTGTTAGAAGACGAGCAACATAAACAGTTGCTTGTTGATTGGAGTAATGGCGCTTTTGAGTTGCAACTTGATGAATCTTCCTCTAATGGTCGAATTAAATTCAAGGGAAAATTTCAAGAGGCAGACGTCGTCAACAAAAATAAAAGACGTTATCCTTTTGATGTTCTTGATGAGAATGTTCAAAAGTTAAAGGAGGTTGTGGGCAACCGTGGCCTCATAGGTGAATTAGATCATCCAACTGATTCTATTATTCATTTTGAGAAAGCATCTCACCTTATTACTAAACTATGGTGGGAAGGAAATGTATTGATGGGTGAAGGAGAAATCCTTAATACACCTCACGGAAAAGTTTTGAAAAGCCTAATCAATGATGGTGTCAGAATCGGCATTAGTAGTCGCGGTGTTGGAAGCGGCAAAGCTGATGAAAACGGTGTTTTGGTTATTAGTGATGGGTATAAACTTATTACTTTTGACGCAGTAGCGGACCCAAGCACTTTTGAGGCATTCCAAGAAAAGGTGGTAGGACGTAAGCGTGAGAACGTCCAATCACAACAACAGCCTAAAAATGAAGACGAGAGCATACATACAATTAACGCCGATGCTCTCAAAGCCTTATTAGGCGGTATAGTTCGGGAACACACTGACGAAATTAAAGCGAGGTTAAGCTAAATGGATAAGGTCATTGAAGCTCTTAAAAAACTGCTCCCCGAAGATCAGGTAAAGGACGTTACGGAAGCCGTACAAAGCACACTTGAAGAAGCTAAAGTTGAACTTGAAAAAGAGTACAACGAAAAACTGGAAGAGGCTTACTCCGAGCTTTATCGTGAAAAACAGGAAGCAGAAACCGTAGCAGAGAGCGGCTACGAACAAGCACATGGTATTATCGAAGACTTACGATTGAGACTTGAAACTCAACGCGAAGAATTTTCTTCTACCTTAGAGGAAAATTATGAAGAAGCATATCAAATGCTAATCACTGAGCGTGACAAGAATAAAAATATCGAAGTCGGAATGTATGAAGAATACGATGGCAAACTTGCTGAGATGAAGGAGTACATGGTTGATAAAGTTGATCAATTCCTTCACTACAAAGGCAAGGAAATCTATGAACAGGCACGACGGGATATCATCAACGACCCGCGCATGGCCGAGCATCGCGTTGCATTAGATAAAATTGTTGACGTAGTAGCTAGTTATGTGTCTGACGAAAATTGTTCAATTGCTACTACTACAAAGCTAGAAGAAGCAGAACGAAGCGTTGATGCGGTCAAAGGCCAAGTCAAGATTCTTGAAGCCAAGAATATTAGATTGTCTGTTGACAATAAAAAATTAAATGAAGCTGTAATAGAAGCCAAAACTCTGATTTATGAATACGCAGAATCTGAGGAAGGTAAGCAGCTTAACGAACAGAAAGAAAGAGCTAAGAAAGCAAAAGGCGCTGAAGGCAAGGGCGAAAAGGTAAATACCGCTAGTCAAAAGACAGTGGTAATACATGAAACTACGGGAGAGGCTGTCCTCGAAGACGATGATAGTGATGACAACTTGTCTGAACAGGTGACGGGTGTGGACTATGAGTCACTCTCGGTACTTGCTGGACTCCGTACACTAGAATAAAAAATTAAAACAATCCTATGCTATAAAAGCGAGGCAATTAAAAAATGGAAACTATTACTGGCAATGCCAAATTCCTAAACGAAGCTAGGGAATTGGAGAAGCGCTGGAAGAAGACTGGATTGTTGGAGAATATTGAGGATCGTTATATCCGCTCTACAACCGCCGTTCTTTTAGAAAATCAGCGTCTTATGAATGAAGTGAGCACTGACACAGGTGATGTTGCTCAGTTCAAGAGAATTTCTATTCCTCTAGTTCGTCGAATTTATCCGCAACTTATTGCAAATAAGCTCGTAAGTGTTCAGCCGCTATTAGGCCCGACTGGTTTAGTTTATTACCTTCGGTTCCGTTATAGCAGCAACAAGGGTGCAACTCGTGGTGCTGATAATAACGCTGGATTCCCTGGCGATGATGTAAACACACTACAACAGTTGGCCTCTGGTGATGGGAACTTAGATATTTTCTATTCTCATCAGTTTGTACAAAACGAAACATCTAGTACAGATCCAGGTGGTGCAGCTTCTGGTCATGTATCTGTTTATGCTCCTCTTGAGCACACTCCGGTACTACCCGGTACTTTGACAGGTACTATCTTTGACGGTTCAACGGCTGTTCAAACATTTGTCGTTGATACTTCTGGTATTTTTGCGTTCACAACGATTGGTGCTCCTGCAATTTTAGTCGCAGGCGGTTCACTTGATGTTAATTCTGGCGAAGTCAACCTAACTTGGAACACTTCTGGTGATCCTGGGGATAATAGTATGGTTGCTTCTTATGAATACAACATGGAATGTAACCAAGACCTCCCAGAAATTAACCTGGTTATCGAAAGCGAAGAAATCGCTGCTAAGACTCGTAAATTAAAGGCCGTTTGGTCATACGAAGCACAGCAAGACCTTCGTTCACAACATAACCTAGATGCAGAGGCTGAATTGACTGCCGTTCTCGCGCAAGAAATCAACCTTGAAATTGACCGCGAAGTTTTGACCGACTTGCGTAACAACGCTGGTACGGTTGCAACCTGGGACTTTAATACCGCACTTGGTGACACGATTAAAGAAAAGTATGAAGCTCTTTACGTCAAAATCGTAGAAGTTTCAAACGTCGTTCACCGTAAGACCCTTCGTGGTGGTTGTAATTGGCTTGTAACCTCTCCTGAAGTTGCATCTATATTTGAAACCGCTACCGCTGGTTTTGCCCCGGCTCCGTCCGAGACATTCACCTCCAGCTTGGGCATTCAATATGTCGGTACTGTTAATAACAGATGGCGATTATACAAAGACCCATTGTTCCCAACGGGACAACTTTTGATGGGTTATAAGGGCGACAGCTATATGGATAGTGGATATTTCTACTGCCCATACGTTCCGCTAACACAGACTCCAGTTGTACTTGATCCTGAGAGCTTCTGCCCTCGGAAGGGTATTCTGACTCGATACGGCAAAAAGTTGCTCCGTGAAGGTGCCAAGTTCTACGCCCGTGTTAGCATCGCTAATTTTGTGATTTGATTTTACACAATTAGATAAATAAAAAGCCGCTGTATCTTTGTGATATGGCGGTTTTTTTTATATCTTCATCTTTATCTCATGGCAAAATTTTGGTATATTTTAAATTATGAAAAATGTAAAAATTATTGACCTGAGCGATGCTAAAAACTATGGCCAGAAAGAACATCTTAATGCTGATATTTTGTTCTTTTCTGATGAGTGGTTAAATCGAAAAGATCAATGTAAAAGTTTCATCAATGCAGCAAATGGCGAATTTACTAATGTAGTTTATGCTCGTAAATGCAAAATCAAAGAAATTAGCAAAGGTGTGGCAAAAGATTTTTTAGAACAATATCATATACAAGGCCCCAACAATCTGTCGCTGATATATTTTGGCATTCTTTTCAAGGAAGAATTGTTAGGGATAATGTCTTTGGGAAGACATAGTAGGCAAATTTCTCAGAATAGGATTGTCTTAGATCGTTTATGCTTCAAGAAAGAAACCATTGTTATCGGAGGCAGCAGCAAACTGTTTAAGGTGTGCATACAATGGAGTAAAAAGTTAAACTATAAAGAGATTATCAGCTTTAGTGATAATCGTTGGACAAAAGGAGATATTTATAAGCAGCTTGGTTTTTCATTGGAAAAACAATATGCCCCAGATTACAGCTATGTAGATATCGCAAATCCTTCTGTTCGCATTTCTAAGCAAAGCCAAAAAAAATCATCTACTAACTGTCCTGCAAATCTTACCGAATATGAATGGTCTAAATTAAGAGGATTAGAGAGAATTTGGGATAAAGGTAAAATACGATGGGTATATTTGCTTGATCCTTCCGCAAAATCATGGAAAGAAAAGTTGTCGGAAAAATGTGCCAAACAACACGCATCAGGCTCATTTAAACACTCGCATATAAGAGGCTATTTTGAATCTGAGAAAAATAACAAAGATATTTATTATAGCTCTTCATACGAATTAAGGTGTATGTATTTGTTAGAACAGGACGAGAACGTAATATCATTTGATCGAGCGATAGCATTTAAGGACTGCGAAAATAGATGGCGAAACCCAGACCTTAAAGTAATTTATTCTAATAAAACGATTATTGTGGAGATTAAACCACAAAAAAGATTAAATGAACCAGAGGTAACAAAACAAATAGAAGCTTCCGCTACATGGGCCAAAAGCAACAACTGGGAATTCGTTGTTTGGACAGAATGTGATGCCAAATTAAAAAATGATCAAGCGATCATTAACTGGTCTAAGAAATACATTAAAGAAACAACAGGTGATGAAAAGTGGATAGAACGACAAAAAAACAATTCAAGAAAAAGAGCTAACAAACACTATCAAACTAAGATTGCTAAAGACAAAATAAATATATTTTGCAAATTCTGTCAAAAAGTTCATAACATCCTCCGTATCTCCTATAACAAAAATCTAACTCATAATGGAAGATACATTTGCGGACAAGAAAATGGATGTTTAGTAGGCAAGAAACCGGGCAAAAAAAAGATAAATCCTTATGCGCATCAAGGTAAAAAACAATGCAATAAGTGCAAAGAAATAAAGTTGTTCAAAGATTTTTCGCCGGATAAAACCAAATCCGATGCTATGTCCACAAGATGCAAAACGTGTCGAGCAGAAATTTATAAAGAAAGATATCGTCTCAACAATGAAAACTCTTAATCTACATGGAATCCGGTATAAAACGGTAAGAAGTTGCTCCGTGAAAAACTAAGCCCGCCTATGGCGGGCTTTTTTTGTGCGCTCACTATCTTAAAGCATGACTATATGCGAAAACATCGGTAAGTTCCAAACAACTGTTAAAGATAGATTCATATTTGGGTACACAGAACGCAAAATAGAACTTAACATTACGTGGATTTCTAGCGGCGTCTACCAAATGGATGCCACACGGATAGATGAAAAGGAAGAAGACGAAAATTCGCACATTCAACCGAAGACGGATTTCAAAATTTCGCTCACCCCTGAATGGATACAAAAGACAGTAGAATTATATCCAGAGGCGGAACGGCGACCAAGGAACGAACTTTATAAGCCTTTCTACGAAGATTTTAGGACAGATCAGGGGATGTTCGACATGGGTTGCGACACGCTCTTTCAAGCCTTTAAAGATCAACTGGAAGAACGTGTGATACTTACAACCTACCACTTTAATTACGGAGTTCCCGCTGGTGTTGTCGAGGTGTTAAATCTCGAATTTGATGAATTCAAACTACTGAAAGAATATCTGGATAACCCAAATGGCCGTGGTTCAGAAATTTTTTATTCAGGAGTCCAATTCTGTTGATATGAAAACTCTTAATCTACACGGAATCCGGTATCATAAGGTTGAAATTATGGTGGAGGATTTTATCCTTTTAAATGAAACCCCTTTGAAAATTATAACTGGTAATAGTGCCGGCATGATTAAACTCGTTAAAAATGTGATAATTAAGTACAAATTAGCAATGGAACCAGAAAGCCACTACAATTTAGGGGCGTATATTATTACTGAAGCTACATAAAAAATAAAATAAAAATTACATAATTATCAGTTAAAATCAAAAGCTATTACTATATATGAATAGCGTTAGTTAGAAAGGAGTGGCTGTGATATGTCTACTTATACTCCCCCGGAACTAATTAAGGACTTCCAAGAAGACCCTTTAATTTCAATTGAAAAGGCAGCAACCCTTCTCAGTGTCTCAAAACAAACTTTAAGAAACTGGGAACATGGCGGTAAACTGCATCCGAGTGAGCGCACGAAAGGCGGTCACCGACGTTATAAGCTAAGTGAGATCAATAATTTGCGAAAGTCGCAAATGGCTCAACTTAGCTTTCTTATTCAGCGCATTAAAGTAGCTGATCTTCTAGCAAAAATAGATGATATTTGCAGGCTATTTGATCCGTTAGAAGACGTAGAAATAGAATGTGTGAAAGACGACTTGAATGGAAAGGTACATTTCAATATTCGTGCTAAGGAAGGCGATTTATCTGTAAGTCAATCTATGAAAATTGTATAGGAGATTTGAATGAAAAATATATGGCTTGAATTAGCAATGGAAAAACGAGGGATACCCCCCAACGATATAGACTATAGTAAAGTAATGGCTGAATTTATCAATCATTTTAAGATAGAAGAATCAAGAAAAGCTGCATTGGCCATCGTATTAGAGAACGAAAAAGCTCTTATTGATAACAGAATATCTGGCAAAATCCGTCAAGACTTCAGTCTTGTGTTTAAAGAATGTGTTATGCCCATAATTGCAAAGGCTTATGGAATCGCCATGACACCTGACCTTGTATCAGTTCAAGCCGCAAAAGGACCATGTGATAATATTTTTTATCGAGGACCAGGCCATGAAAACAAAGTTGAACCTTGTATAACAAGCACAAGAAATTTAAAAATGGTTTTTAATTTTGATAGTATGCAGGATTTAAAGTCAGTTTTTAACATTGATTCTAAAACAGTAATAACAGATTGTTTAGCACAAGAGTTTGCAATTGAATGGGACAGAGAAGTTCTTGTAAACTTGAAAGAACATTGTAAATTCAAATGGAATTTTGGTCGCAAGCATTGGCCTCGCGGGGAGCAGTATAAGGGTTTAGTATATAGCATCTGGGAAATGAGCCGGTACATAGGCGACTACGTTTCCAATTATTACGGTGAAGAGAACGAAGGAAAGAGAGATGGCAATTGGATTGTTATGAATAGTGATTTGGCCGATAAAATATTTCCCAGAGGTGAATACACTAGTCCCGATGTCTGCCCTTACAAACGAGGTGAAATTGATGGAATTACTATCTATTGCGGCGGCGATAGCGACTGTGATTTTCCTCACAATGAAATAACAATGGGTTACAAGGGCAGCATTTTGGAGGCAGGATATTTCTTCATGCCTTATGCAGAAATTATACCAATACGAAAGGGTCAATTACCTGGCCCTCAACAGCGAGCATGGCGTCGTCGTGGCAAAAAGTTAATAAAGAATGGTGCCGGTTTCTATGGTCATATAGATTTTGAGGAAAATTTAAATGAAAAATAAATGGCTTATGTCAGCAACTGAACGGGGAATTATGGATTTCAACAAACACGTTATTGAAGAGTATGAAAAGGTTAAAGATAAGTGGCAAAAAATCAGCGGGCTATTTGACAAAATAGAAGATGGCCCAACAAAAGTAGCGCTGACAATAGCTTTGGAAACTGAAAGGTCGTGGATTGATATTTGTGACAAAGACAAGAACAAAAATAGCTTTCATACAGGAGTTATAAAATACGCCATACCAGTTATTGCCAAAGTATATCAGCTTGCATTAACGCCCCAAATTGTGTCTGTTCAGCCGACATTGCACCCGACTGGTGTGCCAGCCACGGGAGTAGTTGACTTTCGAGGACCAGGCCACACCTTAAAAAGTGAAAACTATATTTGCAAGACAAGCAAAATGAGATTCGGCCCTAATTTCGAGACAATGCAAGATTTAAAAACCGTTAATGGAATTAGTCCCGAACAGGAATTAGTGCATTTATGGGGACAGGAATATGCAACAGAATGGGACAGAGGGGTTTTTACTGATCTGAGGCATATTGCCGGTCATTTGGAAAGGTGGGATGCAAAAGATTTTTCCACTCTTAATGATTGCGTTCAATTATTGCGAATTGCAATTAAAGATATGAGCAAGAAAGTAGGTCAGAATGTTTCTGATTATTATAAAGAAGAAAATGAAGGAAAAAGGGATGGCAATTGGGTCGTCACAAGTGGCAAACTTGCAAAGGAATTATTCCCAAAAGCAGAGCACAGTCAAATGTGGAACAAAGTCTATGTTTCACCAATTGAGGCAGGCAAGATTGACAACATCAAGGTTTATACCGACCCCCTCTTCCCCCGCAATGAAATGGTGATAGGATATAAGGGCAATAATTTAGAGGCAGGATATTTCTTTATGCCTTATATTGAAATGGCAGCAACACCAGTTATGCCCGATATTGATCTTGGTAATTTCTGTCCTCGACATGGTGTGATACGTCGTTATGGCAGAAAACTATTGAGAGAGGGTTCTAATTTCTATGGTCGCATTGTTTTTGATAATTTACCTGAAAAGGAAGAAAAGTGAAAAATGTATGGTTAGACAATAAAAAGGTAATTGAGATTATTGATGGCAAGATCAAAAATTTTGAGGAGTTATTGAAAGATATAGAATGGTTTCATTTTCCCATAGATGAGGCTTGTGTTTGTGGTTCACATAGAATAGGGAACTGCCAGTTGTTGGAAAAAGATGCAGTATGGGGAGTAGATTCTTCACACAATTTTAACGAAGAAACTAAGAAATGGCATGAAAATACTGATCGTCATTACCGTAAATATTATGGATCAGTTCGATTGTTTCAAAAGGCACACTGTCGGTCGAGACGACATAGGATATCCATTTTACCTCTTCCAAAAACTATTTTCAGTGAAGTTATAAGTTGCAAAGACATCATTAAAGACCTTGAGACCGCCCCATTCCCCACCCCATTATTGACATATGTACCATTATTGACATATATAAACAAACTAAACTTGGATTATGGTTATAATCCACATTCTGGCACTCGTATAACCGACTTTAATTCAGCTTTGTTTTAATATGAGTACATATAAGAGTAAAGGATTACAAAGGAGATTCTTATGTTTACTTTTGGCATTCTGCTGATACTAGCTTCACTCTTTTTCCTTGGCAGATATTTTTATCTTAAGAAAAAAGCGGCAAAAGAGCGAAATTTTTTAGTCATTGGAACAACCATATTATTATTGTGGATGTTTCCTGGCATGGCACTGTTCATTCTAGGTGTATTGATACTAATAATATTACTCTGAGAAAGCAATTAAATTAGCCGAGGAATAATCCTCGGCTTTTTTTATATAATTTAGGAGGATGTATGAAAAATGGGGGACACTTGGTCTTTGTATTGCTTGGATTTATCTTTCTTATAGGGCTGGCCATCTTCCTTTCGCGTAAGACTCCCCCTCAACCAGCAGTTCACTATCCGCCAATTTATGTACCGCTCGTTATTGCTAACGAGCCACTATCATTAAAGCTTCCCACAACAAAAGCTCCCATGCGATATTTGGATTACGCTGGAGTGGTTAATTTAATGAAACAATGGCATCAAGAGGCCCCAGAAATTACTGAAATGGGCACCTATGGCAAGAGCAGTCAGGGTGAGGATATTTGGTATTTCAGGCTGCACAATCCTCGTTTATCGGCCCCTAAACCCAAGGTTCTAATAACGGCGTGCATTCACGGAGATGAGAAAATAGCCACCGCAACTGTTTTAGGTTGCATGAGCAATATGCTGGCCAATTACGATAAGGTAGATTTAAGCATGAGGGACGTTTATTTTATACCTATCGTATCACCTGATAGCTATAAAGCGCATAGAAGGCACGTAGACGGCGTTGATCCCAATAGAGACTTCCCACACCCTAGAAACCCTACTAGGCGTTCTGTACCCCCTGTACAGGCTCTCAGAGCATTTTTCTTACAACACGGATTCCAAGCGGCTGCATGTGGACACGCATACGGGCGCGTGTTGATATATCCCAGAGGCCAAAATGAAGCTGACTACCTCAAAATTTGTGGGGCAATGACTAGATTGGCCGGATACAACAATCCTCGCAAATCCAACAACATAGGAACATCAAAAGACTTTTATCACAACAATGGTGCTTTTGGCATAACCTGGGAATTTGGCCGGTCTAAAAAGCCTTCTGAGAGTGCTATTCCAGAAGAAATTAGAAAAGCCTATAAGGCCATGCTGTATTTCATCAAAGAGGCTTCGCTAATCAAGATAGGATAAACTCTACATTCTTTTCCGTTTGTTCCCAGAAGCGGGCTTTGGCTGCTTGAATTTTGTTATGAATTATCTCGCGATCTTGAATCAACAATTCAAACCTGGCCCTCAATCCCTCAAAAATGTTTTCCGAAACATCTACGCCCCAACTTTCCCCTACGTCATCTAAGAACCATTGAAGTTTATTGTGAGACACCAATGAAATGATGGCGTTTCCCAATCCAAATGGGATTAACTGGCCATGGCCCTTCATTCCCACAGTAATTGCTGCTTGCTTATAGCCACTTATTATTTCATTGAATTGCTTGCCATAAAGGGCAAGGGTGGGAAATTTTAATTTCAAATCTTTTTCTATAGGGGTATTATGAATGACTTGTACATCCCATCCTAATTGGGCACAATAATGGCCTAATTTATCAAGGTCTACAAAGACTTCCTTGCCATTAAATCTCATTTTAGGTCTATCGCAACCAGGGTTTATCGCCAAAGTATTGTTTGTTAGCCAGACTGGTTTAATGTCGGTTAATTTATCTAAATGAACGGAAGGACAGGGTTGAAAATCAATTTTGCTTTTTAACTCTGGCTTGAGGTAAGATTGAATCGCACTAATGCTGCCATGGTTTCTGAGACCGACAAATTTAGCCTTTTCAACAACTGCATTGATATGTTCCGTAAAGATAGGCTCAAAGTCTGGCTGATTTCGGAACCGATTGTATCCTACACCGAACAAGACGAGGGGCGTTTTTATTTTATGCAGGAGATGAAGAGGTATGGGCCATTGCCAACCGGAATGAGAGTTTGCTCCGGTATCTCTTAAAAATAACCCCCCGCCGCCAACAATCACAAGATCCGCTTGGTTTATTTCCGTAATGATTTCATCATTACATTCGGTTTGGACATGAAATATTTTCCAGACAATATCTGGAACGTACTGACCAAAAACTGCTCGCAAACACCATGACAAGACGTGATCTCCACAATTGTTTGTAGAGTCTGTGTCAAAGTGAACTATTTTCATTTATCAGAAAGATCACTTCTTAATGCAACTTTTTTAATGCCTAGATCAACCTGTATGCGAATCCAACCATTTTCATCTACGGCCACGGAATCCATGATAAGTTTAATTTTATCTGGATCTATAGAAGCGAGGATTGCTTTGATTTTATCTACAGTTTCAGCATCGAACATGCCAAAAATGTCAAAGAGTCCTTGAGCCGTTACTTCTGGCTCTTTCTTTCTGAACATGGAGCGTAATTTTTTAAAAGTCATCTAATTCTGCCAATGGGGATTTAGGGGATTCTGTTTCTTCGTTTAATTTAGTCAAAACATCTGTTAAGGAGGGGTTCTTGGCTTTACAGGCTTGATGACACGCTTTTGCGCGTTCTAGTAATTTATCTTGAAGGCGAGACAAATACTTGCCAGGCACACCAACTCCACCAACTGAAAAGATTTTCAATGCGTCTCTTTGCAAAGCTCTTCCATAAGAAAAGCTTAACGCCCAAGGAGGATAACGGCCTGCCATTTTATTCATAAGCTTTAGATGTTCAACAGCATTATCATCAGATTGGCCGCCCGAAAGAAAGGCAATGCCAGGAACTGCAACTGGCACATTTCTTCGCAGTGCGATTAGTGTATTGCTCGCAACTACATCAGGATCTACTTGCTCCTTCGCATCATAACCGGGCATCACCATGTTTACTTTTAGAATCATGCTATTCAGGGCTGTCCGGCTTGATTTGATGGCATAAAAAACCTCTCGCAAAACCCAATCTATTGTTTCATAAGCTTCAACCAAACTATGTGTACCATCCATAAGAACTTCTGGTTCAACAATAGGGGTTAAACCTGCTTCCTGAGACCGTGTGGCAAATTCCGCCAATGCCCAAGCATTAGCGGAGACAGTAGCATAATGAGGATTGACCGTAAAGACGGCTCGCCACTTTGTAAAACGAAGTCCCATCTCTTTATACTCAGACAACCGTTCCCGTAGTGAATCCAAGCCTGCTGTTATTTTTTGGCTTGGGTGATGTCCTGCCATTGGTTTAGCGCCTTGATCTACTTTAATCCCTGGGATAATTCCTTTAGACGAAAGAAATTCAGGAATTGGAGTTCCTTCAATCGTTTGTCTAGCAGTTTCATCAAACAGGATTATGCCACTAATATAATTTTCAAGATCAGGCGTAGAAAATAGTGCAGAACGATAATCCAATCTATTTTTTTCTGTAGACTCTACACCAACAGCATTAAACCTCTTTTTCATTGTTGGTTCGCTTTCGTCTGCTGCCAAGATTCCTTTATTATTTGCAACTAATTCTAAAGCCGTTTTATTTGCTTCATTCATAAATTTAATATTTCTATCCTTGTATTATCATCGTTTATAGGAATAAAAATTACCGGGTGAGTTATTGGCAAAGACTTCATTAAAGTTTTTCCCCAACCTTTTTTTATTTCGTCCAATTTAGCCGTGATTTTAGACGTTGGTAATTCACCTACATTTACATAACAAAGAACCAATGCTTTTGTAAGAGTGTATGACGATTGTTCCTCTTCATTTAACCCAGCCAAAGTCAAAATATGCTCAGTCGGTTCAAAGCTGTTATCAGCAAAGGAATTCTGCTTCATTGCCTGCAGGTCAGGCATCTTGCACCAGTGCTTCGGATCATTTGGGGTGTCTATTTTCTTTGCTTCATTACCTGCCTTCTCCCAGAAGGGGATTCCACAATATTTCTTAACTACATCTAATACTTCTGTTTTTCCTTGAGTTGAAAGTTTGGACATTTTGTCTAAAATAGGTTTCATTTTATCTTCGATATATTTCTCTTGCCCAATCCAGTCTCTTACTTCTTGAACATTAAGTTTAGGTTTCCGTGTATCAGACACTTCCCCACCAGCTATCACCGACTCTTTGCCAGGTGCATCTCTTGCTATTTCTCTTGCTGCTGTATTTTTGACCCAACCTTCTTTCTTCCAGCCCGCTGGAGTTGTTGCATTCTCCTTTGCTCTCTTTATGATATCACGTCCAAATGGTTCCCATTCAAGTCCAGCTTCTCTATCGTCTAATTCAAATTCAGATTTATCATTCATATTATATTCCTTATAAAAAGTATATCTTAAATTAGAAAGACACTGAAATTTATTAAAGGTTCAAAATTAAATTGATTTTTTTATATAACTTATAGCAGTATCCACATCTTCTTTAGAGAAAGTAAGGTGAGGACGAAATCTAATACTTCTTGACCCGCATTTAAGTGCTAGCATGTTTTCGCTCAGCCTTGTCATCACTTCATCCCGTATTTGCTCAGATTTCAAATCAAATGCAAGCATTAACCCTCGCCCGCGTGCATTCTCAAGGCCCAATTCCCTCAGTTGCTCAAGAAAGTAAGTACCTACCTCACCAGCATTTGCAACTAAATTTTGTTCTTTAATTATCTGGAAAATATGAGTGGCACGAATCATATCAATAAAATTACCGCCCCAAGTTGAGTTAATGCGGCCACTAACATTGAATACATTATCTTCTATATCATCAATACGATTTGTGGCTGCAAAGCCACAGACTTGAGATTTCTTTCCAAAACATAAAATATCTGGCACGATGTCAAAATGCTCATAACACCACATACGACCTGTCATGCCCACGCCAGTTTGAACTTCATCTAAAATAAGCATTGCCTCATATTGATCAGCTAATTCTCTTAACTTTTTAAAATACTCAATTCTAAAATGGTTATCACCGCCTTCTCCTTGAATGGGTTCTAAAATGATGGCGGCAACATTACCTTTCTCAAGGGCTTTTTCCGCATCTTGTATACTCCTATGCTCAATATGATGAAACCTTTCATATCGTATTGCAGGGTTACCTATTCGAGTCCAATTAAATTTGGGGAACCATTTTGTTTTTAACGCCCCGGTATTGGTTAATGATAGTGTATATCCGGTACGACCATGAAAAGCTCCATAAAGATGAATGACATCCAATTCGACTTCCGTATCATAGACGAATTGTTTATGTTCATTCTGCAACTTCTGGATCTTCCAATCAAATGCAGCTTTTAAAGCATTTTCAACTCCCAAGGCACCGCCCTCAATGAAGAAATAATGCTCAAAATCAGGCGTAATACTGGCAAACTCTTCTACAAAGGCGGCATATTGCTGCGAATACATATCTGAATTTGCGAGTTTATGAACACTAGAAACTCCAGCCATACGTTCTTTAAGTGCAGGGCAGTTCCACCCTAAAGCCTGCGATGCAAACTGACTGTAACAATCCAGGTATTTCTTACCTGTTTCTGCATCCACCACCCAACTGCCCTTTGACTTTTCTAAGTCTGCTACGACGTGAAAACCATCAACCAGTATGTGTTTGTCCAAAACTGAAATTACTTTGTTCATTCTACCAACCTCTCATTCTATTCCATATTTCTTGGTTTAGTTTCAACGCTTCGTGATCAACAGGATCAACATTATCAAAATGACAACTGTTAAAGCATCCAGGCAACCCTTCCAAGTATAGGTTGGAGTGACAGTTATGAACGTCTATTTTCTCAATAATATAAATAGAATTAGATTCTAAATGCTTGGCTGCAAAATCAACATCACATTGAAAGCCAGCATGAGGTCGCGCAAAACGAACCCTGGTGCCAGGATCAGACCAAATGCTAATTTCGTCAATTTCAGGCACCGTGCTTATTTCCTCAATTTCTGGCATCCAACCCCGTATGCAATTGGGAGGATCAAGATTAGGCCAGTTCTTAGTCATTTTAAATCCAACCTGTTTTTTCAGCTTTGTTTATATCTTGCTGTGAAATCTTTCTGCCGATAAATTCAGAAAGGCTATCAAGAAAGTGTGCTTCAATGTCTTTTTTGGTTGCTTTAATTAGAAATTCATCGCCCGTTGCCATTACCCGCGAAAGGGACTCGAAATCAACAGACCATTCAAATATTTCATTATCAATGAATAGTGCATTTTCTTTTTTGCCACCAGGCAAATTACGATGCCTCCATTCAAATTTTTTTTTATTGCTCATAGGATAAATAAGTAAGGAGACAATTATAATGGATTTCCGCCAATACCTCAATGAGACTTCGCTGAATACTTTACACAATTCAGCTATAGACGCCTTTCCGCGCACGCGAAAACGGCAGCACGCGATAGATGAAGTTCGCATTGACAAATTGAATTGGACACCATATTTAGGTGTTAAAACATTATATGTAAAAGGTTTAGCCCACAATATTACCAATGGCAAGGAATACAACCCATCCGTATTATTTAAAAATGTCCGATATCATCCTGATAATGATATTGAAGGGCTTGTTCCTTTACGCGATAATGCTGGTCGAGAACATCTGCTAGAACAGCTTTCATTTGAAGAAAATGATGTTTTGCTTCGCTGTAATTGCAATGATTTCTACTGGCGGTTTAATTATTTTGATCACACAGATGGCTCATTGTACGGGCGCGTGCGAGTTCCTTATCAAGCTCTTCATAATCCAGGTTCTGCAAATCCCAGGGAAATGCCTGGAATGTGCAAACATTTGATAAAATTGATGCGTGTTTTATCCGAAGCGGGGATCATACAATGAAGTTTAATGATTGGTTAAAACAAGATGAAGCTTTATTAGCCACACTTCCACCAAAAATAGAAGAACTTGATGGAGTGTCAGTGGATGATATGTCGCCTCAACAACTTCTTCTATTGGCGAAGTGGCACGGCATTGAACCAACTGATGATTTAGAACAACTGAAGTTTCGCATCAGAAATTCAAGGCAACAGGCTGGAGATAATGGCAGAACTGATATTATAGACCCGTCTCCATATGACGTTCGTAAGCGCGTTCATTCTAATTTATTGAAACAAGGCAGATATGGCGACAGATGGCTGCCTCGCAAAAGATTTTAAAAAATAACATGCCTCGAAAAGCAACGAGTTTTTCGAGGCATGTTTGCGTTAATTAGAAAGGAGATTTCTTAATTATTCATGGCCGATTTTAACGACCATCCAGTTAATCACGTCAGTTCCTTCCCCAGCAATAGTAAACCCTTGAAGATCAAAGGCTGAATAACTAGGAACGGTTGTTGCGCCACCATCGGTGGCGTCAAACAAAAACAGCACATAATCGGCTATGGCACCACCAAGGGTTCCATAATTAACGACTTTTGCGCCTGCTACTAACGTGGATGTACCGGAAACAACTACTTTCGGGCCAATTAAATTGCCCACGCCCAACGTCATATGCTCAGAGCCTTTATTAAGGCCATCTGCACTACCTGGACCTACACCTGTTACTGAAGTTGCACCCATTATATCACCTCGAATTTAAATTTGTCTTCTAAGTGTAGATATTCATTGGACTATCAAATTAAAATACTTTTAGCCCATATATATACAGGCATGGAAAATGATCAAATACAGTTAGTAATGGGCACATTGCTGGGAAAATCTTATTTATCTAAACCTAAACTGGGCGTTAATTATTTTTTAACTATGCCAGATACAGAAAATCCCAGATGGCTCAACTTCAAGGCGGCAATGTTGCAAGAATACTCGCGCAACAGCCCTACTTTTGCAGAAAGGGGCAAAAGGAAGTGGCGGTCACGAACTGACGTGATGTGGACTGATTTATATAATAATTTTCAAAAAAAGCTTACAATGGATAGTTTGAATCACCTTAATCCTCTGGCATTGGCGGTCTGGTTTTTAGACAAAGGTTTCTTTGTAACCAAGAAGAAGGTCTGTCTTCGCACAACGTCATTTGGGATGAGCGGCAACAGAATTATCGCTCGCTTCTTTGATGAGGTGGATATGCCATGTGAAATCAAAAAAGAGCGAGACACTGGCAAAATTCTATTTACAGAAAAGGGGACTTATAATTTTTTAAAGTGTCTTGCGAGCTATATCCCGCCTTTTATGATTTATCGTCTTGAGGAACGCGAGCCAGTTTATGAACAGCTTCGAGAGGCTTGTTCAAAGCTTCCTTAAATAAGAATTACTGATTTCCAAACATATTAACCCAGTATATCCTGCCTCTATTGTCGGTGGCAATACCAATACCTATATGTTGAAAATCGCCTAACATATTCTTATTATGTCCCCAGGAATTTGCCCACGTCCTTACCACTTCGGGTACGCTGGTCTGCCCATATGCTATATTTTCTGCAATGGCAGTCCATTTATATCCCTGCTTTGATGCTCTCATAGCTGGGGTGCTTCGTCCTTCGCCACGGTGACTAAAATTGCCCGTGCGGGCCATATAATTTGCATGATTTTGAGCGGCATTTGAAAGTGTTTCATTTGTATGAACGGCACTTCTACCTTTTCGTGATCTATAAGCATTTATTTCATTTAATAAACTATGTTCGCTTGGTTTTAATGAGCCACCATTATTCGTTGGCGGTAAATTATATCTACGACAACCCGTGAAGCTGCCGAGGCCCATCATTCCCAAAATTACCAATAAAACAAATATCTTTTTCATAGAGATATTTATTCTTGTCTCTTCGATTTTCCCCAACCTGTGTAGCGATAAATTCCCTCAATAGAAACAGCAGTTCCAAACTTACTTCCATTTCTGTCTCTCCACCAAATAACGATTCCTATAATTTCTTTTCCATCTTCATCAAATACAGCCGAGCCGGATCGTCCTTTGTGCGGGCAAGGCACTAAATCAAATGTAGTGTCTGAAACATTCTTAATGTGCCCCATAAAGGTGGTTGGCCAACCACCCTGTGGACAGCCGGTAGTAAGGATGGTTTGGAATTTTTTTAATTGTCGTGTGCGTGGAGCAACAGGCACAAGTTTTGGCATATGCCATCGTGAAAGACTGGCTTTTTCTAAGGCAAGAACGGCTAAATCATTTGGTGCCTGACTTGTATAATTTACCCAGATTCGTTTAACCTTAAATCGTGTGGTTCTAAATCCCTTTGTAAAAAATGCAACTTCAATTTTTTCAATATCTTTTTTAGAAACTACATGCCCGGCTGTTAAAATCCAAAAATTCTTCTCATCTTCTCGGTAAATAACACCACTTCCTATTGTGTATTTGGTGACTTTTACTTTAGAATCACTCTTTGACGGCTGTTTGTAAGTGACCGTAACACGACAAACAGCTTGCATGGCATTTTTAATATCCGCGCAAGCTGAAGAGGGAAATCCGATTAAAATAGCGAATAAAATGTATCTGTTCATATCCTTGAATGAGTAATCTGTGTTTTAAAAAGATGAATTTAGGCTTAAAAAATCCTAAATTCTCTATCATATATAAGTCAAATGTATTAGAATAACTAAGTGTAAATTACTAATGAATTTGCAAGAAGGATTTATGAATGCCCACATCAACAGATGAAGCCGCTACTATCCAAGGGATTATCAATGAATTTCTTTCACCGGAGCAAGCAAAGGAAATTACGCTACGCCTAGATTCAGAAGTTGGGTCAATCACAGACAATGATTCATTGAAAGTTAGTCTCCAAATGCTAAGAGAGTTGTATGATGTTAAAGAGATGTTGCCGACCAGAACACAAAAAACAATGTTGTTTGCGGTTATTGCGAGCCACATGATCATCTTGGCAATTGATTTGGTAGCAATATTCGTACTGCCATTTATTGCACCGTGGTATATAGCAGTGCCTATAATAACACTTATAGTAAATTTGATGTTCTCGCCAGTTTCTTGTCCATTGACGAGATTAGAATGTAGAATGAGACGGTCTATGAATTATCCAGAGGTAAGATTTTTTATTAAATACTACCTGCTAGATCCAATTAGAAGAAGAAACAGCAGACGAGCACAACCAGCTTAAATTTCTTTGATTTTTTCTTTAAATTTATTTAATATCAAATTATAATCTTTGGAACTGGTCTGAATTTTTGTATCATGTAAAGATTGAAGACAGGTTTTAACGATTCTATAAAAATAACCAAAAGGATCTTCATTCATCTCTGCGCCGTCTAGGCGTTTTATTTGAGCCAAGACACACTCTTGCATGACATCAGCTTCATCATAGTGTCTGTCTTTGGCTAACAACACTTTAAAACGATTGAAAACAACTTCTGCCATGGCATACATGGCCTTGGCCAGCCTTAAGTTTTCCTTTCTAGCTTGGCCTCTAAGACCGCCCACGATGACGGTGCGCAACCATCTATTGACAGTTTTTCTATGATTACTTTCTCGTGCTAAGTCTATCCAAATATTTTTCATATTGCATCCACATATTACTGTATGTATGAAGCTGGGTAGTAAATGATACATATTAGAAGAGCAAGGAGGCAAAATGACCCATGAAGTAGGCGATATAGTTTATATTAAATCCTCAGCGAGTAAAGGATTTCTTGAAAAGATATCAATCAAAAAAATAGTTACAGAAAATAGCAATCGAACAGGTTTGCAAGATTACATACTCATTTATGGCACATTAAATAGACGCTTCTTTCCTGAAGAGTTGATAACTTTGGCAGCCGCACAAACCATTGTTGCAGCGGTTGTAAATAAACCGTGTTAAGGAGATAAAGATGAGACTTGATCATGTCGCATATCGAACAAAAAATCGTCACAAGACGGCTGAGTTCTTTAAGAACTGTTTTGGCTATGCTCTTGGCGAGGGCGACGAGCTTACAGATGGAGGGTTTAAATTAAAATTCCCCGATGGAACTACGGCTGATTGTTTGGTGCTTGTTCCGCCAGAAAAGACGTGGAAAGAATGTTCCTATCCTACTGACAGAACGTGGCAACCGCCTTGGGTTTCTTACGGTTATCCGAACATAGAATTCACTGACATAGAAATACAATACCATTTAGCCCCTGAAATCTTCATTTCCGATGGAGGGCCAGGAAGTATTGTTGGCAAGTGGGTAGACGCACGCGGGGGCGTGGGTGGCATTCACCATATGGCTTATCAGGTTGATGATGTCAAAGCTAAGATGACTGAGTGGAAAGATAAGGGATATGCTGAGTTTGCTTCAGAAGAGCCTTTAACGTGCCCAGGATTAACTCAGGTGTTCACTAAGCCCTCTGAGCTTACCGGAATTATATACGAGCTTATACACCGCGAAAAGCAAGGATTCTGTAAAACGAATGTTGTAGACCTTATGACTTCTACAAAAGATTTTTAGGTCACACGTCCACTAATTTCTTCCTTGCTTTTGTCTCTTGTCCTCTTTTGGATGATGACAACGCATCAGACCGTTTCCATTCATCACCAACATGCTGCTGTCTAAGAGCGTCTAATTCGGCTGGGTCGAGTGATGCCCCTGGTGTTGCCGCTGGTGCTGCCGCTGGATTTTCTTCGCCGTTTTGACTCGAAAAACCTCCTGTCAAATTTCGAGTAGGCATTTGACCAGCTTGAGACCTTAAATCCCCTGCCGTCTTTGCAAGCCAATCCCCCAAAGGTTCGCCAGAAGTTGTCATTGCATCTGGTATTTGTTGTTGAACAAATTGAGCTAATTTAGTCAGCGTTTTAGCGGCTCTTCCAAATCTGGCTTCAGGTCCAAAAGCAGGATCAGTTATATGACCAGCCCCTTGTGCCAGGCCGCTTCCAAGACCGGCTGCAACTGCCGCGCCAGCTTTTCCGCCCGTGCGTAAACCGCTCAAGCCAAGCCTTCCGCCAGCGCGTAAGCCACTCATGCCAAGCCTTCCGCCAGCGCGTAAGCCACTCATGCCAAGGTCTCCTAGTTTTCCTGCGCCCCATCGTGCAAATCTTCCGCCGTGTCTCATGGCCCCTTGTCTGGCGTTGTAGCCGTGAGCAGCCATGCCTTGTTTTGCGGCATCCCACCATTCTCCTTCTACGAGAAGAGCATCAAGCTCAGGCCATTCCTTGCTGATCTTATCTTCTATATAATCCACCGGGTCTTCTTCTCGCTCAGCCAGGAGGGCTGCAATCTCCAAAATCAATGGAGCATATTTCGTCTTAAATTCCATGTATTGATTAAATGTTTGCTGCGTCATTGAAATTTCCTCTTGGGAATTGCATATTTTTTACTGTGAATAAAATCTTTATTAACATCTTGCTCCCTAAACCACATTCTGCACCGAGCAATACTAGGAAGCTTTGTCCCTTTATATACGAAATCTAAACGATTATTTTGAAATTTATTCCAAACTGGTAAATTGTTAATTTTGCTCATATAGCAAATTGTGAAGATGGGGAATTGTCCCATCATTCGGATACATGATATTATCCCTTTGAGCTTGTAGTTATAAAAAACACCACCACCGGAATCACCGGGAACGGTATGCAAAGATAATCTTGCTCGTCCTTTATCTTTAACGGAATGAAATGTGGGATTTAGTGATGTAATTATACCGTAATCTAGTCTAGGTTGGTCGCCTAAACCACAACCTATTCGCATAACTTCTGTTCCAATATAGAGTTTAGATTCGCAATCAATATCTGCGGTGTGAAGTTTTCTTGGAGTGCGGAAAACCAAAATGGCCAAATCAAACTTATCATCTACCTTATACACATGAATTGGATATGTTTCATATTTTACAAAGGTAGACCAATCTTTATAAACGGCTAGACTTATGGTAAATTTCATTTCTACCTTGCAATTACCTAAATTGAACGGATTATCATTAACGACATGACTGGCGGTAATTGCAGTATTCCAATAAATGTCACCTATTTTTTTACTGCTGAGAACAACGCCTGTTCCATGGACTTCTGCATTTGGTATTAGTTTATTATTCACAAACAGTTTTCCATCAACTCTAACTGTGGGATAAAGACATTTAAGATGCAGCTTTTTATCGAGAGGTTTAATTTCTGTATCATCTTCGCTAAATACAGGTACAGAGGTTAAAAGAAAAAGAACGGTTGATAAAATTAGTTTATTAGCCATAATTTATGTATAGGGGAGGGATTCTAAAAATGAACAATAATTTTATGCTAGCTATTGCCATAATTATGGGCATAGGGTTGGTAATGGCGGCTGCGGTAAAGTCAAACCAAACCGTAGCACAACCGGCTGTAAATACTCAGCCATATCCCACAATGCCACCTCCTAGTCAACAAGTGCAACCACCAATTGTTAGACCTCCAGTAAACGCACAGCCTCGTACTTATCGAGACGCAGTTGCTTTATCGAAGAAACAAAGTAAACAAATGTTTTTATACTTTGGCGCTTCATGGTGCCCTCATTGCGAAAAGATGAAGAGCCAAACCCTACAAGACCCCAGTGTAAAATCTGCTTTGAGCAAATATGTTGTTTATTATGTTAATACCGATAACGAAAAAGAAGTTTCAAGAAAATATAGAGTAAGCTCTATACCAGCTTATGCAATCGTAGGCAGCAACGAGCGAACAATCAAATCAGGCAAAGGGTTCAAAAACTCTAGGGATTTCAAGCGATGGTTAAATTCTAATAATCGATTTCCAAACCTTCGGCCACCAAACCTTCGGCCAAATATGCCAAATAACCGACCCAACAGTCCAAATAACGGCCCACAGCCTATCATTCCAAATAATCCCACTAACCCTAATAACAGACCAAGTACCCCTGGCTGACGTCCATGATATTAGTTGCAGTTTGCAACAAATAACCCTATAATATAAGACATGGTTTCAATCTAAATAAGAGGTTGCCAATGTCAATGCTTGAAGAAGCAAAAAAACAATTAGATGCCGCTTTTGAATATGCTGATATTGATCCTGAAAGCTGGACCAGACTTCAATATCCTCAAAAAACCTTATCTGTCGCCGTTCCCATGAGACACGATGACGGTACGCTTAAAATGTACAAAGCGTATCGTTGTCAATATGATTCCACTTTGGGTCCAACAAAGGGTGGGGTGCGGTATCATCCTGCTGTGGATCGAGATCATGTTGAGGCTCTAGCCTTTTGGATGACATTTAAATGCGCGGCGATTAAAATTCCTTTTGGTGGTGCCAAAGGAGGAATTTGCATTGACCCGCACAAACTCTCACATCGAGAATTGGAGAGAATTAGCAAAGCCTATATTGCCGCCTTTGCGGACTTTATAGGTCCAGATGTAGATATTCCAGCGCCTGATTTATGCACTAACGAGCGAGTAATGGGATGGATGTATTCGGAATATAAACGAATTAAAGGAGGCCATCCAAAAGATATCATTACGGGCAAACCTGTTGCTTTAGGAGGTATTGAGGGCCGTAAAACAGCTACTGGATATGGTGGTTATTATGTTTTTCAAACTCTGATAAACAATTATCTTGACAAACTCAAAATTCCTGTCAAAGAAGATATAACGATGGCAGTTCAGGGATTTGGAAATGTAGGCTATTGGTTTGCCGAAAAATGTACTAAAAATGGAATTAGAGTAGTTGCAATTAGCAATGAATTCGGTGGAACCTATGATCCAAAGGGTTTAGACATTCATAAAATAAAAAACCACCTAGATCAAAACAATGAACGAGAGTGGGGCCAAGGAGATAAAATCACTAATAAAGAACTTCTAACGATGGACGTAGATGTATTAGCTCCTGCGGCTATTGAGAATGTTCTAACAAGCAAAAATGCCAAAGATGTTAAAGCAAAAGTAGTTTTTGAACTTGCTAATGGACCCACTACTAATGCTGCTGATAAAATTCTTCAGGACAGAGATATTTTTGTAGTGCCCGACATTCTCGCTAATGCGGGCGGTGTGGTGGTTTCTTATTTTGAGTGGTTACAAAATAGACATGCGGAAGCCTGGGATTATGAAAAGGTTGACCAACAACTTGCTCAAAAAATGCAATACGCAACCCAAAAGGCAATGGCCCGTCGTATAAAGCTAGGTACATCATTAAGAACTGCCACCTATGCGTTGGCTTTGAAGCGTATTGGGGAAGCTGTTGAAAGTCTGGGGAATAAGACATACTTTCAATGAACTGGAACAATCAGCGTATTGCCATACACGTCGAATGATTCGACTAGGCGTTTCATTACATCAGGCAAATTACCACTACCGCCACAAGCATCACAATTACCGAATGGTCCCGGTAAATTCCATAATTTGCCATCGCCGCCACACACCGAACACAGAAGGGACATTCTATTTCCTCGCATATCATGTGTAAAGGCCCATGCACCTTCAAATTTTTTTCTGGTCATCTTTCTGGCTAAACCCCAACCTGGGTCGGCTACAGTAATAGATTTAGGATCATAGCCAATTACTACAACCCAATGCCATGTTAGCCGACCACTTCTCACTAGAACTAGAGGTGGTCTTTTTTCATTGATGTATTTAATGATATCCTGAATCGAAGTTACTTTCATTCTTGATTTTACAAGAAAGTGATT
>Ga0114950_10000466_pt1 | contig 27707 bp, 26 predicted proteins | sample N075metaG_FD_83503 | JGI IMG/M metagenome (GOLD analysis project Ga0114950, IMG submission 83503) | Deep subsurface microbial communities from Kermadec Trench to uncover new lineages of life (NeLLi) - N075 metaG | ecosystem: Environmental > Aquatic > Marine > Ocean trench > Sediment | place... | reverse complement strand
GCCCAGTGGACACTGAATGGCGATGGCCCCGCACTCCTCCGAAGAATAGGCATCGAACAGGGAGATCTCAGCGTCAAGCTCAGCGACACGCCCTCGCAGCTCTTCGGTCAGCGTTTCGCCCATGGTTTTGATGTGCCTGAGCTTCGATAAGCCAAACCCTTCATCGCGCCACCTGTCGAGCAACCCGTTCAGGTTGTTGGGGTAGATCAGCAGCGTCTCGGGCTGAAACGCCTGCAGCAACTCGATCTGCCGATCGAGCGGCGTGGTGATCGGAATGAGTTGCGCCGGACCTGTTTCGTACAGCAACACAAAGGGCGCACCCCAGGTTGCACGCTCGTGATATTTATTGATGCTTGCCCGAATAGACGTATAGCGGGCGGTGAACGGAAGGTCGTTCCAGAGGTGGTTGCGCACCATGAACGCTTGGCGGAACAATTGCGAAATTCCGGATTTGCGAACCCGCACGGGCTCGCCGGTGGAACCCGACGTCTGGCTCTGGGAGATTTTCCCCTGGTCCGCGGGTACATCGTTGCAGAAAAAGTCATCGCCCGCGGATTGAATGTCCTGGCGCCCGAGCAGAGGCAGCGCTCGCAGCGATTCAAAGGACTGAAAGTCGCTTAGCCGCGCGCCGCAGGAAGCGAACCGTGATGCGTAAAACGGCGAGTGCTCGGTGACGAATTGCAGCAACTTGTTGAACTGGCGCATCTGCCGGACTTCGATCTGCTGCTGGGTCAACCACTGTGTCTCAGCAAGCTCGGCTGACAACGCGCAGATCTCAGAGGCCAATCCGAGCCGAACAGGAGGCCAGATGTGTGCGCTGGTGTTGGATACCGCGACGTTCTGATTGCTCAAGAATTTCTCGCAACGACAATCGGACAACGTTCCGCCAGGTCATAGGTACCGCAGGAACTCCACTGAACATCGTCGAAGTGCGGTGAGATGTAGCGATCGAATTCCTGACGGTTCGGGAAAACAAGCGACATGCCGGATTGTTCGTATACGTCGATGGTGTTGATTACCTCGAGCGGCCAACCGGTTTGCTCGGCGATGGCGTCTCGATCGGGAAACAACCGATCGAACTTGGCAAGAATATCCGCCGCTCGGACCGCAGCACCCTGCTCCTGCGCCAGACCCATGGCAATCTGCCACTTGAAAGCATGAAAGTTACCGTGAGCGCCAGCGGCGATAATCGAGCGCAGATCCTCGTCGGTGATGGGTTCGTCCGGGCGCTCGAACACCCTGGAGGCGTACACCCCGCCGTCGACAAGCCGCTCATTCACGATACGCATCAGCGTATCCATCTCCTCCAGAGACTGCAGCACATTGATGCTGCAGTCTCCAACGGCGGCCGAATAGCTGCCGAAGGCATCATCCATATGCAGCCAGTTCGCTTGCCGGACGATCTGCGTCGACGTGTGCGGGTGCCACAGCGCGCCGATCATTTCCGGACTTTTGTCGACCGCAGTGAGATGCTCAAAAGCGCTAGCCAATTCCGGTGTGACACCCAGCAGAAGAACGCTCGACAATCGTTCGCCAACGGCGGCGACAATCGCGTCGACTACTTCCTGATTCGGTCGCAGCGGCGCTTCGAGCAGATGCCACACATTTTGAATGTCCCGCCAGTGGTCCTTCATCATCCCCACGCACTCTTAATTCGCCCAAGGCGGCGATAATAGACCGTTTTTCGGGAACGGAAAGTTACGAGACCCTGGATATGAACTCTTCGAACTTGCCATTGGGCTGGTGAGGAAGGTCGTCTCGCTGATCGAGAATCTCCATGTCAAACTCGTACCCCAGCTTGCCTTGAATGAGCCGGGCAAATTCGCTTCTCTGATCGTCGCTCAAGGGTTCGTCTGTCACGAAACGCACGGTAATTTGCTGCACAGTCTCCTGAATCATTTGATACTGCCTGATGGGTGCGATTGCGCGGAAATGGCGAAAACCGACCTGCGGCCAGTGGCGATCGCCGTTGGGTTTCACGACCAGATTGCGTTGTCGGCCGAGGATCCTGTCGAGCTTCAGCAGCCCCCGGCCGCACGCGCACGGCTCACCGAGCTGGGCATAGTCGCGAATGTCGTAACGAATGATGGGCGAGGCGAGGTTGTGCAGGTCGGTGATGACGATTCTGCCGATCTGACCAGGCGCACAGGGGTTATCGTCGTCGTCGAGCACTTCGAGAATCAATGCCTCGGACATGACGTGATAGCCCTCGCCCAGTGGACACTGAAGGGCGATGGCCCCGCACTCCTCCGAAGAATAGCAATCAAACAGGGCGATCTCTCCAGCAAGCTCAGCGACACGGCGTCGCAGCTCTTCGGTCAACGTTTCGCCCATGGTTTTGATGCGCCTGAGCTTCGATAAGCCAAACCCTTCTTCGCGCCACCTGTCGAGCAGTCCGCCCAGATTGTTGGGGTAGATGAGCAGCGTCTCGGGCTGAAACTCCTGCAGCAACTCGATCTGCCGATCGAGCGGCGTGTTGATCGGAATGAGTTGCGCCGGACCTGTTTCGTACAGGAACACAAAGGGCGCACCCCAGTCCGGATGCTCTTGATATTCACGTATGTTGGCTCGAATCATGGTGTAGCGCGCGGCGAACGGAAGGTCGTACCAGAAGTGGTTGCGCAACGTAAACGCATGCCAGAACAGCTGCGCAATTCCGGACCTGCGAACCCGCACCGGTTCGCCGGTGGACCCTGACGTTTGAGTTTCCGAGACTTTACCCTGGTCCGCCGGTACGCCGGTGCAGAAAAAATCACCGCCTGCGGATTGAATGTCGTGCCTGCTGAGTAGAGGCAACGTTCGCAATGCCTCGATCGAGCGAAGATCATCCATGTCGGCACCAGCAGAAGCGAAGCGTTTCGCGTAGTAGGGGGAGTGTGCGACCACGAATCGCAGCAACTTGACGAGCTGGCCCATCTGCCGCGATTCGATCTGTTCACGACTCAACCACTGGGTGCGGTCGAGCTCTACCACCAGGGCCGATATCTCCGCCGCCAGCCCAAGCCGAACCGCGGGCCAGACGTGCGATTGGCTGTTAGACACCTTGATGTTTTGATGACTCACGAATCGAATTCGCCATGGATTGCCGACACGATGATCGTATACATTCGCCCCCACCACCATACAATTGGTGGCTGTTGCCAAGGCTCGAACGCGATCGACATGGATACGGAAAGGATTGCCTCTTGCCATGCGCTTGCGCAACGACACTGCAACACGGGCGCCGACGACTGCCGCTGGTACCACGGCAACTGGCATCTGCTCAAGTCGCTGGGCGTTGTTTCAACTTCCGCTATTCATGAAGCGGGCATCGTCGAGCTACTCGAAAGTGCCATTGGCGACAACGCCGCGCCCCGGTTTCTGGTCACCGGTTCGGCCGATGAAACTCTTCTGCGGATTGTTCACAAAACCTGTCAGGCCCTCGGCGCGCAGGCGAGAATAACGGCCCTGGACATTTGTGCCACGCCATTGGCATTCATGGAATCGTATGCGAGCCGCACCCAGATTCAACTCGCCACGGTTCGAGCGGATATACTCGTTTTTGATGCCGCCGAGCGCTTTGACGTTATTCTGGCCCATGCTTTCATGGGATATTTCGACGATGTGCACAGGCAACGTCTGGTCGGGAAATGGAAGGAACTGCTGTCTGCCAAGGGTCGAATTGTGACAATTCAGCGCGTCAGACCCTTGAAATCCGCCTCGGTCGTGAGGTTTTCTCAGCGCCAGGCGTCAGGTTTCGTTGCCACCGCGATCGACGCGGCCAGGCAACAGGGGATGTCGAGCGGCCCCGAATTGAACCGGGTCAAAGAGGCAGCCACGCAGTTTTCCAACAGGTTTTGCAGCCATGCCATCAGATCCAAGGCCGCGTTGGAAAAGTTGTTCATTGACGCGGGCATGGTTTTTGAGCGCCTGGAATACCATACCCTGGGCCAACTCGAGAATCTGTCGGGGCCGTCGGTTCCATCGCGCGGCGAGTACGCACACATCGTTGCCAGGCGTCCATAGAGAACGTGAAGTGAAGCAAAAAGATGCACCTATCAGCGCGGGGCTGGCCAACCTGATTCAGGCCAACGAGCATTTGTGGGGCGGCGAAGCCGAGATCATCGCAAGCTATTGGGAATCGCCGACCAGAAACCCGGAAACCGACAAGAAGTGGCTCGTTCATCAGATCTACAAAGAATACTGGCATGGCATCTTGCCATCTTTGGATGAGTTCACCCAACAGTTGCCGCATACCCGCGCCCAAAGTGAGCGCTCAAGCCTCCTCGAAACGGCAGGCGTTCTCCATGATGAGACCCGCCACTTCTCTCTGTTAACGGGCTTGTTTCGCGATCTCGAAGGTGTCGATTTCGGGTTGTCGGCGCATGAGCTGAAGGAGCGCGGGCGGTGGCGCGAGGACGATGAATTGATGAACCTGCGCAAGCAGCATCGGGTGGAGTCTGCCGCGCTCGGTCAACGTGCGTACCGCTTCACCGAAGGTGGCTATTGCGCCTTGTTCAGAGAAGGCATGCGGCGAAAGGGCTGTGGCGCGTTTGATGACGCGCTCGCCGAGGTGTGTCGCCGCATCTACGAAGACGAGTTCAACCACATGGTGCTGGGGATCATCGGAGCGGATGACGCGTTGATGTCGCAATCAGACTGGGACACGTTGATCCGCTTTACCACTGAGCAGATGAAACTGCGGATGGGCATGCGTAATGCTCAGTTCAGTCACCCCGTGTCGGACGACCGGTTAGACGAACTGCGTGCTGGAAGGGGCGCCCCGGTCAGGTTCGATATCGAGCGCGCGACGAAACTGATGAGGTGACGCGCTCCAGAAAAGCTCTGAGGCGAAGTTCTAGAATCTCTCCGCTCGACTAGCGCCGCGCCGAATCCACGCTTAGCGCCGTGGTCGCGTTGGGGATGGCCAACGTCAATTCTTCGCTGTCTTGCAAACGCTCGAAAGACGCGATGGCGTCCTTGCAGGAGGTGTATTGCAGAGGATGGCGCCGCTCGGAATGGGAGACTGCGCCGGCTCGTTTCTCCAGGGTCAACGTCAGTCGCTCCATCGGAGCCAAGTGAATCTGCACTTCGACAGGCGGCACGCTGTCGAGTCTCACCCGATAGTCGCCTCCAGGAAGCAACAGCGGTTCCACCGAACCCAGGGCGCCCTCGGCAACGACGCTGGTTCCCTTGAATACGCGATAGCGTGTGGCCACCGTAACCGCCAGAGCCTCTTTGAGCTCCGCGGCGCTGCTGGCGGCTAGAAAGCGGCCACCTGATGCGTTGGCGATCGCTTGCAGGCTGGCCATATCTGCATCCGCGGCGTTGCCCAGCCCGAAGCCGATCAAGTGAATCGTGATGCCCTGTTCGCGCAAATCGCGCGCGACCGCAACCGGATCCCCACCGCAGCTCTCGATGCCATCGGTGACCAGGACCAGGACTCGTTCGCTGTGCAGCGCTGCGAAATCACCCGCCGCCTGGCTCAGTGCATAGGCGATGGGCGTCTGCCCCAAAGGCTGGAGGTTGGAGATCGCGTAGCGAATGGTTTCACGGTTGCCCTCCCCGAACGGTACCAGCAGCGATGAATCGGTACAGTCGTTCGCAATGCTCGGGCTGCTGTTGCCGTAGGCCCGCAGCGCCAGGTTCAGGTCGTCGGGGAGCCAATCCGAAACATCGCGCAGAATCTCTTTAGCAACGGCCATCTTAGATTGACCGTTCATCTGACCCCACATGCTTCTGGATGCATCAACGAGGATCTCAACGGCTCGCTCATCGAGTGACAAGGCCGGCCGGCCCTCATTCAAAGCTGATACTTCCAACGCCGCACAGCTGGGATCGCGCACGGTCACGGTGACGACGGATTGCTTCGTGCGCTGATCCAGGCTGGTCGCCAATGCCACGATGCGATTTTCACCGACCACCAGCGGTAAGGTTCCTGTGAAGGTCCCGGCTGCAAGCCGCGCAGGCACCGGCGGCGAACCGTTGACGCTCAGGGTAACGCTTTCGATGCCGGTCGTTCGAAGGTTCACGAAAGCCTCCGGAAGCTTCGATGGATCCGTCACCTGAAGAAAGCTGCCACCGGTTCCGTAGGCAATTTCCTCGAGAATCGAGGCGCCGGACTTGCTCGAACCCAGCAGTACGGTTTGAATCGTAATGCCCCGCTGCCGCACTTTGCGCGTCGCGTCACGCGCCTTGTTTCTGCTCGACTGCCCGTCGGTGAACAGCACGATCACCCGCGATGACCCTTCGCGCGCGTTCTTCTCGAGCTCATCGAGCGCCGCGAGAATTCCCGCGGCCAGATCTGTTCCGCCAGCTCGCTCCATGAGCGCCAACGCTTGAACGACTTCGTCGCGGTCCGAGGTCAGCGGCAATGTCAGCTCGCTTTGTGTGTTGAATCCGACGACACCGATCTGCATGTCGCTTTTCGGCGAGAGGCTGCGGACCAGTTCGATGGCCCCCATCGAGCGAAAGTCATTCGGATCGGTTTTGCGCAGACTCCCCGAGGCATCCAATACCAGCATCATGTCAAGGAAACGCACGCCGCCGATGGTCGAGGCAACGCCTTCTACCTCGACGGAGGCCGGCAAGTCGCCCTCGAAGAAGTCGCTCGACAGGAGATCGGCTGAGGGAGAGTGAATCTCGATCTTCAGCTCGCCCGATGTTCCCAACCCGGACACCGCGGCAAGAGGCTTCAGCGCGCCTCTTTCGGCGGATGCGGCATAACCACACAGCAGGCAAGCAAACACGAGGGTAAGAGCGTTTCGCATGGCATGACCTCCTTGATTCAACGTACATGCGTAGCAACGGGCGCACGAGACACCGGCCTTCGACGCGCCAATTCGCAGCCTAGACGGCCGACCAACGACAAGCTGGACGTGATGCACACTTTTGGCGTGTTAGGAGCTGAAAACGTGAACTGGAGAACTGGCCAGGCGACCCCAGGTTCGGGGTTGACCCTCGAGTGAGGTGCGGATCAATAACCACGCGCGAGGGAATCGTTCTTCAATCCTCGTCTGTTTCAAGGCCGAAGCCCGTGGGCTCCGGAATGTAAAGCGCGACCAGATTTCCGAGCGTTGCCGCCAGCGCCATGGTGTAGACGATCGGCTTTAAGCTGCCGTCGTAAAACAGCCCTGACACGACGCCGAGCAGGCTGCCAAACAGAAACACCGCCACGTTCATCAACGACACCGCGCTGCCGCTCAGGCGATCGAAATGTGCCAGGTACAGCCCGGTAACCGAGGGGTTGATCATGCCGCCCGCGCCTATGGCGATGGCTAACAAAGTGGCAAACGCCCACAGCGGCAGCTCGACAAGGCTTACGCTCGCGGCCAGCAGGACGATGGCGATGAATTGCAGCAGGCGGCCGGCTCGCCATATCCGGTACGGAGCGACCTTGTATATCAACCGAGACGTCACCAGGGTGAAGAACATCATCGTCAGGATGTTGATGCCGAAGTACAGCACAAACCATTTTTCTTCAATGTCGAAATACTGCAGGTAGATAAACGAGGCGTTGGTAATGAACACGAACACACCCGACATCAACAACCCCTGGGTGAAGATGTACCTGAGCGGAATGTGTCTGCCGTTCACCCGCCTGGTGAGCACCTCGATGTACTGAGGCAGAATCCTGCCCAATTGCAGCTTGCCCGAGGCCATCGTGGCCGTTTCGGGTACCGGCATAAAAGCGATGAGCACCACCACCGCGTAGAGCGCCAGAAACACAAAAATGCTCTGCCAGCCGAAGCTCAGCAGCGCGACCCCGATGGCGGGGGCGACCAGCGGAGCGCCGAGCATCACCAGCATGACGATGGGAAAGCGTTTCGCGGCTTCTACGGGTTCGTAGGCGTCTCGCACCATGGCCATGCAGATGACCGTGGCAAAACCCCCGCCCAGGGCTTGAAACACACGCAACGTGATCAGCGCCGAGATGGAACTTGCCGCCGAGATGAAGAAGGACGCGGCGCAGAATACGACGAGGCCCAGGATCCCGACCCGACGGCGACCGATCTGGTCTGATATGGGACCGCCGAACAGCTGGCCGAAGGCGAAGCCGAACAGGTATGCGCTCAAGGTGGCGTTGATGGAGACGATTTCGACGTTCAGGCTGGCCGCCATGGTGGGCATGGCGGGCAGATACGTGTCGATGGCGAAGGGGCCGATGGCCACCATGGACGCAACAAACACAATAAAGTAGCGGGGCAAGCCCGGCACCCGGGCGGAACTGGCCACGTCAATACCGGCGTTTTTGGGCGAGAATCAAAAACGCGGCCGCCGGCGGTGAACCGCGCAGGCCCGACTGGCGAGCTTCAAGCCGAATCATATGCCGCGGCAAACCCCCATTCGCGCTTGCGCTGAGCGAGCAGCGCGGCGTTGTCGTTTTGCCAGGGGTGAAAATCGCGCCGCCAGAATTCCATGAGCGGCGGCCAGATTGCGCGAACGAAGCCGCCGCGCCCGAAAAGCACCCCGAACCCCCGCGCGATCACACGCGGACGCAACTGCCGGTCTTTGATCAGCAGATAGGTATGGCGGAAGAAAACCTCGGCAAGAAATCCGACGGTTGCATCCGCCATGGCCAGCCGCCGCATCCACACCGACCCTACCGCGTGCTGATACACGTCGAAGGCAACCGCCTTGTGCTCGGTTTCTTCCACCGCGTGCCAGCGCCACAGCCGTTGCATGCTGGGGTCCATGGGCCCGGTCCAGACGTCGGGGTGCGCCAGGATCTGATGCGCGACAACGGCGGTGACATGCTCAATGGCCGTGGTCAGCGCAAGTGACAGGCGCGGCGCGTGCGCGTTGAGCCAGCCGGTAACGACGCGCAGATTGCGGTTGAATATGCGCAAGCCCGGATATCCCTGATCGATCAGCAGCGTAACGTGGTTGTCGTGCTCCTTGCTGTGCCGGCCTTCCTGGCCAGCGAAGGCGGCGACGTCCGCTACCAGTGCTGCATCGGCGATGCCGTCGGCGTAATACTTCACGCTGCGAATGAAGAAGCGTTCTCCGTCCGGAAACGTGGTCGAGATGGCATTGAAAAAATGCGTGGTGAAAGGGTCGCCGCCGAACCAGTAGCGCGGCGTGCACTCGTCGGGGGGCCCCTGGAGCTTGCGAACCTGGATTGGTGGACGCGAGATCGGCTCAGCCATCGTGGTATCTGCCCGGTGTAGATCGGGTCGGCGCCTTTGCCCGACCTAATCTGGTTGTGCCGCCTGTGGCTTGCGGCTGGAAAGGCTAAAGAACAGCATGGTCACCACGTAGATCAACATCGGTAGAGTACCAACGGCGCCCGGCGGGCGGCTGGCGTAATACTCCGGCGTGAGGGGATGCAAGCTACCCGAGACGAACCGGAACGCCATTTCAGCCACCAAAAGCGCGTACATCATTGGAATCAGGGCTCGATAGCGCACCAGAACGATGGCCAACAGGCACACAAAAACCAACTGCTGCCCGCCCCACAGAGAGCTGAACAGGTAAACCACGTTGTTCGGGTCCGGATCGCCACCAAACAGCACGATCGTGGCAATGGAGTTCACCCCGCTGTCATCTTTCAGAAGATGTACCAGGCTGCGAAAGGTCAAAGGAAACATCAGCAGGACCAACCCGTACATCGCCACCTTGCTGCCCTGGTAGTCGTTGTTCACCGTCTCCGGTAACACTCGTTGCCATATTCCCACTGCCCGCTACCCCCTCGCCTCACATCTGAATGGCGACCTGAAACGCAGGCCTTGCCTCCACACGGCCTACGTAGGCTTTCAAATTCTCCATTTCGTCGGGCACGCAGCCAAGTCGATTGCTCATAAAGCAGGCGTGGCCCAGCATGATGTCCGCCGCCGAGAAGTCGCCGATGAGATAGTCTCTTCCGGCCAGCGCTGCATCGACCGGCGCCAGGGCCTTGGTCAACAAACGTTGCGCTTGACCCAGCGCGGTCTCGTCGCGACGCTCGGGCGGCAACAATACCGTTTGCACAACAATGGTATTGACCGGCGGCATCACCATGCCCTCACAGTAGTGGAACCACTGCAGATACTCGGGATACTCGCCGGCATCCACCGCCGGCTTGAGGCCCCCATTTTTATGGCGTTCCAGCACGTACTCAACAATGGCACCGGACTCGTAAATGCGTACGTCACCATCATCAAGCACGGGTATGCGGCCCAGCGGATGGCGCGCGCGATGCTCATCGGATTTGAGATCCTTGGGATGAAAGGCCATCTTGTTGACCTCGTAGGGCAACCCGAGTTCTTCGAGCAACCACACGATCCGGCCGGCCCGGGAGTTGGGCGCAAAGTGAAGCGTTAACATTCTCGTTCCCCTTTTTTTCGAGCATCGAGTATAGCCAATCACAAAAGCCACACGGCCCCATCAATCTGAACAAGGATTCAAGATGCCCAAGCCCAAGCCGTTTCGATTCTCATGGCAGGCCTATGACGCAAACTCCGCCGCCGACTGGCGCGGCAAGGCTCAGGCTGCCGAAGCCGAGGGCTTTTCGGCCCTGCACCTGGCCGATCACTATCTGGGGCCGGGCCCGGCGGCCGATGCCAGCCACCCGCCGCAAATACTCGCGGCGGTGCCCGCCATCGCCATGGCCGCCGAAGCCACGTCCACCCTGAAGATCGGCTGCCGCGTGTTCTGTTGCAGCTACCGCCCCGCGGCGGTGCTCGTCAAGGAAGCCATGACCATCGACTTCCTGTCCGAAGGGCGCTTTGAACTGGGTCTGGGCGCCGGCTGGATCGAGGGCGAATACGATGCCATCGGAGTCGCCTACGATGACATCGGCCGGCGCATCGACCGGCTCCAGGAAACCATCGAGGTGGCCAAGGCCCACCGCGCGGGCGGAGTCATGCAGGTCGCGCGCGAGCAGGCGCGCGCCGTCGGCTTCGAGGGCGCGCCTCGACCGGTGGGCCGGATGCCGATCATGGTCGGCGGCGGATCACCACGCGTTCTGCGTCTCGCGGGGCGCGAGGCCGACATTGCCAGCGTCAATTTCAACAACAGGGCCGGCAGGACAGACACCGACAACGTCGCCGCGCTGTCCAGCGCCGATGGCACCCGCGACAAGATCGGCTGGATCAGGGAGGGCGCCGGCGAGCGCTTCGACGACATCGAGTTAGAGATCGGCATCTATTTCGGGGCCGTGACCGACCGCCAGACTAAGACCGCCGAGGCCATGGGACGCGAGCTCGGCATGAACCTCGACACGTTCCTCGCCTTCCCCCACGCGCTGGTTGGGTCCATCGATTACATGTGCGAGGAGCTGGAACGCCGCCGCGAGCTCTATGGCTTCAGCTATGTGAGCATCCTCGACCGCTGCGTCGACGGCTTCGCCCCCCTGGTTGCGCGGATGACCGGGAAATAGGCGCCACGAAGGCAGCGGCCGGCGTGCTGCGTTTGCTCAGTGGTAGATCACCATGCAGCGCACCTCGATGCTCCAGCGGTCTGGCGCATCTGGCGGGGTATTCGGATCTTCGAAGGCGCTATGAAAATTGAACGAGCAGGGTGCCGCGCGATCGTGCGCGTCCCCCACGCGCCCCTGTGACCGTGCAAGCGGCCCGGCCGAATCCCACTGTTTGATCAGCACGACCTCGTCGCCCGTCATCGCCGGGTAGTAGTACATCTCGTGGCGCGGAGAATACTTCGCAAAGTAGTTTTCACCGATGCGATCCGGGTAATGAATCTCGAAGACGATCAGATCCTCCGGCATGACCGTCTGGCCGTCACACAAGGCGAGCGGGTGCGTGACCACCGGCTCTGCAGCGATATTGCGCCAGACATTGATCATGGAATAACGGCCGCCATCAGCCAATGCTGTTGCAGCGTCGTGTTCCGCAATCAACCCTTTCCCCGCTGGCAGAACGCCCAGCAAGGTATCGTTCCCGCTTGGCGGCTGCGTGAGCTGCTGCAATCGCTCCGGTGCCGAACGCAGCGTGTAGTCACCATGAACGAGGTGCGCCGGTGCCTGGACCTGCTGGCCACCGGTGATGCGTTGCCTGTTTTGTTTGCCCGTGGCCGAACGGACGTTGTGATCGAATGCGTAGGCGCGGGCACCGGTAACCTGTTCAACAATTACCGCACACTGAGGGTAGTAATCGTTGACCACCTGGGCGTGATCGGTGAAGTCGAGCGACCCGTTCGCCAACGGTTGCTTTACAAGCTCAAAGCCGTTCGTCGAACAGGTTGGCGCAACCTCCTGCGCCAGCAGCCGCGCATTGCGCACCAACATGGTGTGCGGCTCCAGCTCGATACCGCTGCTATGCGCAGTATTGCCATCGGCATCCCTGCGCATCATCACGCGCCCGTTACGAAACAGCGAAGCCGTGGTGGATGCGGCCATGTAATTGAACACCCCGGCGCAGGTCTCAGATTTCATTTCGCTCACTTCGAGGGTTACCTGATGACGATCCTCGAACGATCTTAGCGCGTGTCGAGGTGCCAGTCGCCAGATCGGGCGTTGGGCTCGGACTGAAATCTGAGACCAGATCGTCTATATAAAGGCAATGGGGCAAGATAAAGGCAATGGGGCAAGCAAACGCATGACATCCACCGAAGAACTACGCGCCTGGGTGAGTGAGGCCTGCCCCGAAGAGATTCGCGGCCGCAACCTCGAGTTCAACGGAGGCCGCAAACGGCCGATCACCAACCCTGGGTTTCAACGCTGGTTCGACGCCTGCGTGGAGCGCGGTTTCACGGTGCCGGAATGGCCCGAACGTTACGGCGGCGCCGGCCTGGACAAAGCCGGCGCGCGGGCGCTCGGCGATGCCCTGCAGGCTTTGCGCGCACCGGTCCCGCTAACCGGCGGAGGCCCCTCCCTGATCGGCCCCACCCTGCTCGAACTCGGCACGCACGAACAAAAAGCGCGGCATCTGCCCAGAATTGCCCGCGGCGAAGTGCGTTGGTGCCAGGGCTACTCGGAGCCCGGCGCCGGATCCGATCTGGCCTCATTGCAGACCCGCGCCGTGGACCATGGCGACTACTACCTGGTAAACGGATCTAAGATATGGACCTCGGAGGCCAACCTGGCGGACTGGATTTTCTGCCTGGTGCGCACCGACCCAAGCGCGCCCAAGCAGGCGGGCATCAGCTTCGTGTTGTTTCCCTTGGACGATCCCGGCGTGACGATCAAAACCATAGACCTCATCAACGGCGCTTCGCACTTCTGCCAGGTATTTTTCGATGACGTCAAAGTCGCCAAATCCGACCTGATCGGGCGAGAAAACGACGGCTGGAGCATTGCAAAACGTCTGCTGCAACACGAGCGTTCGTCGGTTGGCGATGGCCAGTTCCTGGCGCGCGGCGGTTCGCTGCCGGCCGTGCTGAAACGTTACGCCGGCGACGATCCGGCGGCACGCGAAAACGTTCTGCGCATCGAAATGGACGACGCCGCGTTTCACCTCACCAGATCACGGGCCGCCGAGGAAAATCGGGAGGGCGGCATCGCGACCTTCGCCACCTCCACGTTCAAATATCTGTCCACCGAACTCGAAAGCCGTCGTTTGGAGGCGACCATTTCCATGATGGGGACCCAGGGGCTCGGTTGGACAGGAAACGGTTTCGATCGCGAGGAGTTGAACTCGACCCGCACGTGGTTGATGAGCAAAGGCTTTCTCATCGCAGGCGGTAGTTCCGAAATACAACTCAACATCGTTGCCAAACGCGTGTTGGGGTTGCCGGACTGATCCCGGCGAGCGCCGGCCGCACGACCAGCCGAGACGTGTATATTTCACGAACAACGGGGATGAGATAAGGCAGATACATGGACGAGTTTGAAGGTAAGACCGCCGTCGTGACGGGAGCGGCCAGCGGCATTGGACTGGCACTCGCTGCGCGGTTCGCTGACGCGAGGATGAACGTGGTGTTGGCGGATATCGAGGAAGCCGCCCTGGAGCGCGCGGTGAAACAACTGCAGCAGCGCCAGGCCCAGGTGCTCGGCGTCGTCACCAACACGATGGTTCAGGAGTCGGTGCAGTCGCTGGCGGAACAGGCCATCAGCGAATTCGGCAAGGTGCACATACTCTGCAACAACGCAGGCGTAGTCAGCCGCGCAGGAACCCCCGGCGTCGGCATCTGGGAGATGCCCAACACCGACTGGGACTGGGTCATGGGTGTGAATTTCTACGGGGTACTGTATGGGTTGCAGGCGTTCGTGCCCCAAATGCTCGAGCACGGTGAGCAAGGCCACATCGTCAACACCGCCTCGCTTGCCGGTTTGATGCCGGGCGGCGGCACGTACGGGGTGAGCAAACACGGCGTGCTGTCCTTGACCGAAACGCTGTACAACGACTTGAAGACCCGCAACGCGGCCATCGGCGCGTCTGTGTTGTGTCCTGGCTTCGTCAAAACGCAGATCATCGAGGCCGAGCGTAACCGCCCGAGCGAGTTCACCAGCGGTGGCGCCGACGCAACCGACGAAATGATTGCCCCGGCACAAGCCTTGATTGATCAGGGCAAGGACCCTGCCGACATCGCCAACGCCGTGTTCGAATCCATTGAGCAGGACCGTTTGTATATTCTGCCGCACCCGGCCTGGGACGACTTCGTGCGTTCACGCGTGGAGCATGTGATCGCGCGCGGCGGCACGGCCACTCTCGATCTGGAAGATCTCATGCAGCGGCGCACCGCCGGCGAGCAGTTCTAGTCGGCGCGGGTGGCCACACTCCTAATCCATGTTGTAGCGCCGTATCGCAACCCCGGTGCTGGCGGTGGCGCTGAGATGTCGATGTGGCCGGTGGCCTGGCCTATACTCGCGAGCCCCGTTCCGCCAGGAACGGCCAGAAGATGTGTGTTTGTTTGCGCCCGTAGCTCAGCTGGATAGAGTACTGGCCTCCGAAGCCAGGGGTCGCGCGTTCGAATCGCGCCGGGCGCGCCAAAAACCTCAATTAGAACAATAAGTTACGGAATTCATGCCGCCCGGTATCGCGGCGCGTATTTGCTCGGGGGAGCAGAGGGGGAGCAGGATGCTCCGGCTACGACCCAACCTTCTTCACGGATGGGGTTATCCACTGTTCCAGAATGAAGATGCGGTCGACGAACAACTGTCCTCCCGTTGTTCGTCGATCAAGAGGATCTCGCGCTTACGGCCGCCCGCTGGTGGTCGCGGTCGGGAAGTTCTCAAGAAGCAATCAACAAACTCTATGTCGATGACGTTTCGGGAATTGCGAGGGCGGTGCGACAACGTTTCCCCGACCAGCTTGAATCAACGGCTAAAAGAACTACGCATGCTTCAACTCGTCGGTGCCGGCGGCCGCGACGCAGGCACCACGTCGATCTCATGATCCTCGAGCGGTGCACGGGTCTTGCGTCGAGCGAGCGCGGCCTCGATGTACGGCGCCAACTCTTCCGCCTTGCGCGCTTCGCGCTCCTCCCGACCGTCGGCAACGTCATCGAGCACGTGTGCGTGGAACTGCTCCAGGCTGTCGCAAATGTGTTCGTGGCGATTTTTCCCGCCCTGCTGCAGGAAGATCACCTGGTCGACACCCGAGTCGGCGAATCCCCGCATGTGCTCACGAAAATCGTCGGGGGTGCCGATCCCCGACGAGCGCGTCATGCTGCGACTCGGATCCACCGCACCGCCGCCGTACGCAGTGTCTACGACCTTTGCTCCCGCTGCTCGGGCCGCTTTACGCGCCAGAAAATTCTCCCACAGCCGGCTGCGCCCTGGCAACGCATCTTCGGTAACCAGCGCCCCCACGGCGTACTCGAAAAATCGGAATCCGTCTTCGCCACGGCGAACCGCCTCATCGCGGTCTTCGTGCAGTGAGAACGCCGACACCATCGCGATGTTGGCATTTACCGTGTGGCCAAGTGGCACACACTCCTCCGAGCGGATGATGTCGTAGTAGATCGAAGACCAGTTCTTGGCTTCCTCGGGGTCGAGGAAACTGAACGCCAAAACGCCCAGACCATTCTGCGCGGCGACTTTGATGGTGTCGCGGTTGGTGCACGCCATCCACATCGGCGGGTGTGGCTTCTGCACGGGTTTCGGCAGCACGTTGCGACACGGCAGCGACCAGTCATCGCACTCGTAGCCCGGGTAGGGCTCCATCACCATCATGTCGGCAATCTCGCGTGAGGCCTCCAATGACATGGCTCGCTTGCGCTTTGCCGGAATGCCGAACCCACCCAGCTCCAGCCGGGTGGCACCCTCGCCGATGCCAAATTGCACGCGACCGTGCGATACCAGGTCCAGCATCCCCACCGCTTCCGCGGTGCGCGCCGGGTGATTGTAATTCGAGATGACCTGCCGGATACCGAAGCCGATCTTGATGCGCTCGGTCTTCGCCGCGATCGCCGAGAGGAACACCTCGCTCGCCGAGCAATGGGAATACTCTTCCAGAAAGTGGTGCTCGACCGACCAGGCGTAATCGATACCGAGTTTGTCGCCCAGCACACACTGAGCAATTGCATCGTCCAACAGCCGCTGCTCGCTGTCTTCCTCCCAGGGTTTGGGTAGCTGCAGCTCGTACAACATGCCAAAGCGCATCGTTTTCTCCGTATGTCCCAATTGGGGATTTTGACCTGCCGGGTCCCGGATGGCCAGAAATTAGCGGCGCAGCAGAATAGCCGCCCAGCGCACCTGCGGGTGAAGCTGATCGACTTCGCCACCGTGCAGATTGAGGGTCTGCAAGGAAATTGCCTCACCCACGCAGTGGAGTATCCAGTGGGTTCTGCCGACTACATCGCGCCGGAGTATCCGCTGGGTTGCTTGAACGCAATCCATTGCGGTTCTGGCAAGTGTTGAGTGCGCTGTGATTCGTCTCGTTGCTTGCAAGCTGGTTTGGGTAATCTCAGGAAGGCTTTGCATGCCGGTAGAATACTTACGCAATAGGACCGCCACACACCCGATGGACCCAAAAAATGACCAAATCGACCGGGAAGAAGCCCCGTCAGCCCAAGAAACGGCGCCGGACCGCAAGCATTGGGGGCACCAGCCAGAGCGCCTTTGCCGGTTACGCGCCGAAGACGAGCAATAAACGCCCGAAGTGCGAGCCGTCCGCCAAAACCGAGGTGCTGGACGCCGACGGTTGAAGCGCCGTTGCTGCTTTGCGCGGTGTTTTTCGCGCTGCTCGCGGTCAGCGGGTTCGGCTGACGATCGACCGTCGACTCCCCGGACGCCGTACCGAGCATGCACCAGTGCGCAGGGAAACATTTGCCTTCGCGCACTTCTACCTCGTCAGCGGGGCCGGCTGTGGGCTCGTCTGACGTGCCTGGCACGGTGTGCCGGCTACCAACAATTGCAGGTAGCCGGCCGAGATTTCCGCAGCAGAAATCACGCTGCAGACGTCGAGGAATCCACAGCCAACAGGTTCCTGTTCCCGGTGATTATCAGATAGAGCATCACCAGGATGAGGACCACTTGAAATTCCATGCCGCCCATCGGATGCACATCCGTGGGGACAAAGTTCCAGCGTCCCCAATGAACCAGCGAGATCGCACCGATCATTACCGGGATGTTCAATGCTGCACCAATTCGAGTGGCCAGATCCGACAATACATCGTTACGAAAGCCACCAAGAATCACCAGCACACTTCCCACGTTCGCCAGTGCTACAAACACAACTTGTGCGAACGAAATTGGCAGCATCGTGGCGAAACCGTCCAGGTTTGAGAACTTCAGGATCCCGTGGTAGAGGAACACGCCAACAATGGCGAACCTCAGCAACCAATGGGCGTTTGCATTAATTCGATTTTGTAGTTTCATCATCTTCTCCTTCATTGCTTGGGTTTCGCCAGGCGCCTAACTGGCACCTGGCTTCGGGTTTGCGAGCGCTCGATCTAGTCAGCCAGAAGCTCGTCCAAGTGGCCGCTGCGTTCTACGGTCACGAGATCATCACTACCGCCAACGTGGTGACCGTCGATGAAAATCTGCGGCACCGTGTGCCTTCCGGATCTATCGACCATCTCCAACTCGCGGACAGAATCGGTGGTGACATCAATCTCTTCGTAACCCACGCCTTTGCGATCCAGGTGATCCTTGGCGAGCGCGCAGAAAGGGCACCAACTCTTGGTATAAATCTCTACCTTTGACATCTTTCCGCTCCTCATCTGGTGGCTACTTGTGAACTCTTGGTGTCTACGATAGGCTTCGGAACTGACTCGTTCTATGGGTGTTTGTCTTAAAATGTGCTATCGATCGTCTATTTTTATGCGGATCGTAGAGACCATGATCGAGAGGCTGGAGAGCCCGTGGAGGTCCTGAGCGACATTTTGAGGTCCATGCGAGTGAATGGGAGTGTGTATTTCTGCGATCACCTGCACTCACCCTGGTCCATGGAATTCAAGGACACGACGTCCGCCAGTTTTCACCTGGTCCGGCGGGGCGAGTGTTGGGTGACATCCGGGGACCAGGCGGAACGCCTAGGTACGGGCGACTTGATATTCATCGAGCAGGGCCGGGATCACGAGTTGGCCAGCCAACTGGCCGGACAAGACCCACCGGCCGGTGAGATGAGCACCCTGTTACTTTGTGGCTATTTTAACTTTGCCGACGAAACCGACACGCCGCTGCTGGATGATTTCCCGTCACTGATAATTGTTCGGGAAGAAGAATTGCTGAAACGTCCGTGGCTCAAAAGCACCCTGGATCAACTGAGTACCGAATATCTCTCGCAACAACCCGGTTCCGAATTGGTGGTCAACAAACTCACCGAGGTCGTTCTCGTGGAACTGATCCGAATCAATTTTGGTCGGGGTGAGAATAGTCGGATCATCCAGGCGCTATCCGACAAAAGGATTGCAAAGGCGCTGCAGCAGTTACACAACGACCTTCGCCATCCCTGGACACTCGAGAAGATCGGGGAGGAAGTCGGCATGTCGCGAGCGGCATTCGCAAAACGATTCAAAGAACTGGTCGGGCAGCCCATGTTGAAATATCTGACCCGCCTGCGCGTGCAGAGCGCGAAAGAATTGCTACGGGACACGAAGCTGCCGCTTTACGAAATAGCCGGCCGCGTAGGATATGAGTCGGATCTTGCTTTTACTAAGACATTCAGCAAATACGCGGGCACCACGCCGACGCGTTTTCGAAAACAAGCCGGCTAGGCATGTTTATCGAATCATTTGCTTTGCGTGCGAGACTTCCCAACGCCCTTTCCGATTACGCGATGTTAGGATTGGCGAGAACGAACTGACTCGAATGTTCGAGGCGTTTAGCACTCGGTGCGCTACTACTGCTTGCCGCCTCATGCTGGCGCTACCGATGGTCACGGTCCGAGAGTACCCAAGAAGCAATTAGCAAACTCTATATCGATGACCGTCATGATTCCACATTGACAGCATTCAGATCGTCTTGCACTCATCACCGGACCTCCCTCGAACAGTGCAGTTGCGGTAGCGTTCTCAAGCGCCGGGTATTAGAACGACGCATCCAACAAAACTCAAGCTGGACCGATTTATGGTGATAGCCAACAAGCTGCGTTGGAGCCGTCCAAGCGCTACGAGCAGGCTCCATAGCCTCGATGCGGCCGATAAGCGTGTCGCTCAAGGCGCGGGCCTCTGAGCCGTCTCTGCGGGCGGGTCGGAGATCGAACTATTGAACTGCTGCTTTTGGAATTCGGAGGAAATTACGCCAAGTATCGTCCATCTGTGGCTCCCACCGGGTAAGCAATGTTGACCGCGCGCTATCGTCGTCCACGCCTTTCTCATACCTCAGGTACTGAAATACGAATGCAGAAACACGCGCGTTCACTACACAGTGAACCCATATATTTTTTCCGTCCAATGCCCTCATCACCCCTAGGAAGGTTCGAAGGTCATCCACCGTGGGTTCTTCGAACTTTACAGGTATGTGGAAATAACCCATTCCCAGACCGGTCACGATGCTGGCCTCGTCTGCAATGGCGTTGTCTGATGTTGGTAATGCTAAATTAATGACGGCTTGGTAGCCCGCATCCGCTATAGCCTCGAACTGCCCTCGTTCAGGTTGACCGGACGTACCGAGCCAATCCGTCATCTGCTCGAAATTGTATATCTCCGAAAGCTTGTTGGTTGTATCAGTCATTGTGTGTTGCTCCGTTACATGCTCGCCAGACTTGAACGCTTTGCAACGCCTGCTCCGGAGCATCAACCCTGCCGCCATCCGAGAAGGAATCTTCAGTTACGTTGAGTATGCCTAGTATCTGCACGGCGACCTCGATCCGTTGAGCGTTGGTCGCCCAGGCGAACGGCATCAGATGTTTGCGCGCTTCCGCATGGTTAATTCCACTGATTCGCCAGTTACGCGCAAAGAAGACGTTAGCAATTCCACTTCGAAACCGCCATGAAAATGGTACAGGTTAAGATGAATTCTAAGAGAGGCTCTTATCGGGGGAGGGCCTGTTATGGGTCGTAAGCAGACGAATGCCTACTCAAGCTGGACCGATTTATGGTGACAGTCTGGTGCGAACAACGCGGTTGGCCTGTTAATGGTGAGCCGCGCAACGATGGTGTCACCAGCACTTTGAAACTGACCCACCAGCAGCAACAGCCGGTCCCGCTTTTTTCCGACCACAACGGGCTAGTCGCCGCCGGCATAGACCAACCACGTTGTCGATTCCCGATACTTCTCCACGCCAGCGCGAGTGATGGGGGCGGGATGAAGTTCGCCTCGCGCCCACATTTGCATCTGATCCTTGAAGTGGGGGCTCGAGGGATTCTCGGAAATGCCCGGCGGATTGAGTGACCGGCTCTGGTCCAGATCCGAAAAATCCACGATCTGCGCGTAGTTCTGGCCGACCGGCGACCAGATGGTCTGGATCGCGGAAACCTTGAGCGGAGGCGAGTCGAGGTCATGTTCCGGCGCAAAAGAACCAAGGTCCAGCCAGCTGTTCTGGTAAGGCATGGCATGAATGTGTCCTCCATTGTTTACGTCAGCATCAAATGAAGGCGCCAACGCGATTCCCTTCAAGAGGTATTCCTTGAGCCACGCGCGTAGCTCGGGATCCTGGGGAGCCTCGCCGGTTTCCCGGTATTGCGGCATGAGCTGGCGAAACATGTAGGAAGGCCCCTCCTCGGTGCCCGCGTAGCCCAGCTTCCAGATTTCGGCCACGCCTTGTGTTTCCAGCGCTTTCAAAATGCCGCTGGCGATCGAATACGCCGCACGGTCCACGGCCAGCCGAAAGTCCCACCCCTTGAGTTTTGCCAAGGCCTCTTCGACCGCCGGATCCGCGGCCCCGTCCTCCTCCATCACGGCAAGTGCGAGGATGACGAAGTCCCGAAGGGTGGGATTGACGCTGTCCCGATGGACCTCCGTGAGGAAATCCTCGACGGAAAACTTTTCCTCCCGGCTGAAGATTTCGGCCAGGCGTTCGGCACGCGGCCCGATTCCCCGAGCGGGCCCCAACGGGTAGGGATACCACGACCCGGCCGGCAACTGGTTGGCTGTGTATATCTGACCAGAGCGCGGATTCAGCATGCTGGGCATGAGCTCAAACGGGATCATTGTCCACTCGTCCTTCCCCGACCAACCCTCGCGGGGTAGCCGTTGAAGCGTAGAGCGGACGGGCGTTTGCGCCAGGGTGTGGTAGCCGATGTTGTTCTGGTCATCGGCATAGATAATCAGCGCCGCGGGGGAAGCGTATTGGCTCATTGCCTCGCGAAAGCTGGCCCAATCCGAGGCCCGCATCATCTTGAGCGCGCCTTCGAGCGAGGACCGCTCAGCGGCGCTAGCAGACGTCATCAGCGCATAGATTTCTCCGGGTTGCACGCCTTCGAGCAGGTCGTTGACGACGTTTCCGTGATGGGTCCGGCGCACTTCGAAGGCCACGGAATCGCCGCCCTTGACTTCAATGGTCTCGGTACGCGTCTCGAACTCTTTCCAGGTTCCCTTCCATTCGTATTGATCCGGATTGTCGGGGTTGACCCGCTCCTCAAACAGGTCCGCCTGGTCCCCCAGGAGCGCCGTCGCGCCCCAGGCAATATGGGTATTCCAGCCAACGAGCATGCCGGGCGCGCCAATGGCGATAGACCATCCGCGCGTATTGTAGCGCCCGCCTATCAGGTGAATCTCATAGCCGAAGCTCGGATTCCTGACGTCGACCTGGGGGTCGGATTGCAGAATGGGCCTCCCCGTTGCCGAGCGGGATGCTCCCACAACCCAGTCTTGACTGGCCTTCAACCCCACCTTGCGCGGCCAAAATATCGAAGCCTCCTGATGTGCCTTCGGTATTTCTTTCAGGCGCTCGTACGCCTCGGGGTAGGACCGCTTGAACTCCTCTGCGGAGACAACCTGACCTGCGTCATCGGTACGCGGCCATTCGGCTTTGAGGTCGATTTGTGTTGTCGATCTTGTCAACAGCCCGCGCTTTACCAGGACCTCATCCTGCCATCCTGGCGTGAACCGATCCCCTATGAGGTGCCACAGCGCGATACAATCGGCGGCATGCCAGGGCTCGGGATGGCCGCCATTGCTTGCAAACAGAGGCCCCAACTTGCCACGCTGGCTCTCGAGGTACGCATTGACGCCGGCGGCGAACGCTTCCAGATTAGTCCGGGTATCTTCATCCAGAAGGTCCAGCATCCTGTAGCCGAGACGCTGGAAGCCCAGGATGCGATGGCGTCGGTCAATATGGACGAATCGGTCGTGCGGCCCCGCGCCCAGAATCTCCGCAAGCCGACCCTGGGCGGCCCGGCGTCGCAACATCATCTGAAACATTCGATCCTCGGCCATGGCGTGGCCATATCCGAAGAAGAGCGCTTCCTCCGTTTCAGCATAAACGTGAGCGATGCCCCATCGATCTCGGATGACTTCCACCTCATGTGGGTGACTTGTTTCACTTTGCTGGCACCCGAGGGTTCCAATCAGCGTAAACAACATCATGACCAACAGAGATACGAGCGCACCTGCGTAAAGCCGAGCTGACGCAGAATCGCTGGTCGAGGCCATGTGCAGCAATCAGGGTTTGATCGTCTGGCGAAGCTCGAACTTGAGCACTTTGCCCGTGGCCGTGCGCGGCAACTCATCGACAAACACCACGTGGGTCGGGTGTTTGAAGCGCGCGAGCCGCGAACGACAGTGTTCGATGATGGCTTCGCCTCCCAACGCGCTGCCCTCCCGCAGCACCACCACCGCACAACCCGTCTCACCCCATCGTTCGTCCGCTACGCCAATCACCGCAACCTCGCGGATCTCATCGAGTTCATACAGGATGTTCTCGATCTCGGCGGGGTAAACGTTTTCACCGCCCGAAATGTACATGTCCTTGAGCCGGTCCTCGACGTAGATGAAGCCTTCGGCGTCGCGCGAACCAATGTCGCCGCTGCGCAACCAGCCGTCGACGAACGTCTCGTCGTTCGCCTCGGGTTGGCGCCAGTAGCCGGGTGTCACCACCGGACCGCGGCACCAGATCTCGCCCAACTCCCCCGGCGCAGCGTCGTTGCCATCGTCTTTAACGATGCGTATCTGCGTGTGCCGCAGGGCTTTTCCCGCGGAACCAACGTGCTGCGGTACATCTTCACGACTCAGCACGCAGCAGCTCGCCGTGTTCTCGGTCATCCCGTAGCCTTCCTGAACGATCACGCCGCGTTCAAACCACCAATTGACCAGGGACTCCGGCACGGTTTCCGCGCCCGCGAGAGCCAAACGCAATCCTGAGAAGTCGGTACCGGGATTCTTTGGATGGTCGCGCAGCGCGTTGTAAATCGCCGGCACGCCCAGAAAGTGAGTCACACCCAGTTCCTTGTCACCGATGGCGTCGAGCGTCGCCCCGGGGTCAAACGTCCGCATGATCACGGCGACGCCGCCGGCAAACAATGCCGGGCAGGAAAACACCTGCAGCCCACCGATGTGGAAAAGCGGCATCACTGCAAGGCTCACCATGTCCTCAGAGCATCGCATCGGCGCTCCTGCATTGACGTTCGCCCAGAGCATCATCCCGTGGGTAATGATCACGCCCTTCGGCAGACCTGTGGTTCCCGAGGAGTACATCAACATGCACTGATCATCGGGCTCTAGGTCCACCATCTCGGTAATGCAAGCCGCCGCGCGGACGCGTGCTTCGAAATCGGTGTCGCCGCCCTGACCGTCGGTTTCCACGAGGTGATCTATGGAAACGGTGAGCTCGCTCACGGTAGCGGACAGCTCCTGATCGAAGATCAGAAGCCTGGGTTCGGCGTTGCCGATGATGTAGTCCAGTTCAGACGCTGTAAGTCGGAAGTTCAGCGCCAGATGCACCGCGCCAATTCGCCAGGTGGCAAAGATGATGTCGAGCATGTCGGTGGAGTTGAGCGCCAGCACGCCAACTCGATCCCCGCGCTCGATGCCCAGCTCCTCGAGCCAACCCGCAATTCGCCCCACGCGCTCGTGCATCTGCGTGTACGTTTGCCGGCGCCCGCTCGGCAATTCGATGGTCGCGGTCTTGTTGGGTAGATTTGCAGCGTTATGGGCAATCCAATCGACGATCATTCCCTGCATGACTGTTTCCTTACTTCAACCCGTAGAAGCGCATCGCGTTGCCACCGAGAACTTTCTCCTGCGACTCAACGGGTAAGCTCGCGAGGCGCCGTTTGATCTCCTTGACCACACCCATCGAGGCGTCGATGTGGGGATAGTCTGAAGCCCAGATGACGTAGTCGGCGCCTATGTGCTCCACGACCTGGGCGGTCATGGTTTCGTCGGGATCGACGGAAATCAGGCACTGCCGGTAGAAGTACCTGCTCGGCTTCATCGAGAACGGTACGGAGTCCTTCATCACCTCGTATTTATGGTCGAGACGGTCGAGCCATGCCGCAATCCAGTTGCCGCCCGCTTCGAGTACGGAGCACTTCAATCGGGGATAGCGTTCAAACATGCCCGAGGACAACATCTGCGTGAACGCGGCCATGACGTCGATTGCCAGGAAGGCGAAAAAGAACAAAGAGGACTCGCGGCCATGGCCGGAGTACTCATGGAAGGCAGGCTTGTCGCGCACGATGACGTGAAAGCCCACGGGCATCTCCAGACCCTGGGCTGTTTCCCAGAAACGATGAAAGTCGGGATGCGTGAACTGCTTGCCGCTACGAGCGGGCAGATCGGGCGAGAGATAGATGCCGACACATCCGTCGTCGCGCGCTCGTATCAGCTCCTCCACGGCACCGGCCGGGTCGATCAGCGAGATGTGCGCAACCGGATACAGACGCTCGGGTGCGGTGCGGCAAAAATCGGCTAACCAACGGTTGTACGCTCGTGTGTAGGCGGTGGCGAGCGCTGGGTCGACAACGTGACCTTCCCAACAGATGCCGATGGTCGGGTAGAGCAAAACCTTGTCGATTCCCTCGTCATCCATCACCTGAAGGCGAGCATGAGGGTCGTAGCCCCCCGCGACCGATCCCATTTCGTAGGTGTATTCACCACCGAGCCGGGCAAGCTCGCCGTCCTCGAGTTCGATACCCCCCAACGCCCCCAGGTTTCCCCGCAATGTCTCCATGGGCTGGTTGTCGAACAGCAGAACTTCCCGGCCCTCGTCATCGCGTTCGATGCGAATGGCCCGGTCGCGGAACGCAGGATCGATGTAGTTCAGCCAGGTGTCCGCCGGCTCCAGAACGTGGCCATCGGCGTCGACCACCGGTGCTATTTGTGACATTTAAGCCCTCCCCCCAGTCCCCCTGGGCACCTCCAACAACCTATCACGGGCTCAGCGCGCGCGATAGCCGTGACCCGCGTCCTCGCCGAATCGTCTGCGACGCCAGGCCGGGGGCAGGGGATTTCCAGCGGCTTGTGGATGTAGACTCGTTCGATGCGCCGTAGGGTTGCGTGGTACCGGACTGGGGGTCTCTTCGCTATGGTCCGAAGGACAGTTCAATGACAAAGCCGGTCTTATATATATTTGCCATTTCTCACTATTGCGAAAAAGCGCGCTGGGCATTGGACTATCTTGATATTGATTTCGAAATTAGACACATCGCGCCCGGTCTCCACATCGCGTTGGCAAAGAAGCTCGGGGCATCAGCTTCGTCTGTGCCGATGCTGGTCGCAGACGGGCAACTGGTGCAGGGTTCGGCGGCAATCATCGATTGGGCGGATGCTGCAGCGTCGAACTCAAAACGCCTGACCCCGCAAACCGGCCGCGAAGAATGCGCGACGCTGGAAAAACGCCTCGATGACGTCATCGGTATCCATATTCGCCGGTACTACTATTCAGAAGCACTGGTTGAACACCCCCAAACCGTAAAGCCGATCTTTACCGAGAATTTGGGCTTCCTGCAAAAAATGCTGATTGGCGTGACGTGGGGCGTGGTGCGCAAGGTGATGATCAAAGGCATGGATCTCGGAGCTGAGCAAGGCCAGGATTCTAAACGCATCATTGAAGTGGAGCTGGAATGGCTCGACGGGCTGTTGGCCGATGGGAGGCAGTTTCTAACAGGACAACAATTTTCGCGCGCCGACATCGCGGCAGCGAGTTTGCTGGCACCACTGGCGGCACCGAGTCAACATCCAACTTACGCCAGCATAATCATGCCGCCACACGTGGCTGATGATTTGGTCGGCTGGGAAAACCGTCCGGCTATCAACTGGGTTCGCGAAATCTACAGTCAATATCGTTGAATTGCCCACAAGGGTTATAAAAACCTTTTCCAGTTCCTTACGGATGTCCTTACAGCTGCCGGGAGCGGTGACAGAGATTAGCTGGTGCGAGTTCAACGAGGAACGCAGCCGCCAGGCCCTATTCCGGGTCGCGGGCAATCTCTACATACTCATGCTCGCCTACTTTGTATAGGCGACCATTCATCGCGCAACTGTTTGTTGCCATGCACGCCTTGGGTTCTTCTTTATATAGGGAGCGGCAATCTATCGATGAGACGAGGCAAATAAATCCTCGAAAATCTCGGTTGTGGACGTCGTGGCGAGGACTGTCGCTCATTCGAAGAGAGCCGGTCTCGTATACGGCATTGTTGATACACGATCCAAGCAATAGCATTGCGGCTATGGCGCTCGCCACCGAATATTTGAGAATTAGGCTCCTTCTGTTCATACGGACCTCGATGCATGGCCGATATCAGCGGGAAGACAAACCGTCCGATATCCACGCAAAAGCTACCCCCATCGCTGGGCAAGTCAAGGTCGAACGAACCTGGTCAGACGATCGAGATCTGTGGTTCTGGTCACCACGCAAGGCGATTGGCGTAATGCTCGGGCTTTTCTCTGAATGTCTGGATGCAGTGAGCACAACGGCAGAAGTAGACCTCTTGACCCGCGATATCTTTCTTGGTTGCCAGATGCCGTGGTTCTTCGGCCAAGCAGGTGGGGCATGCAATAAAGTCACTGATCTCAGCCAGGTATTTCTGCGGATCGGTAACAAATATGTCAACGCACCCCTGGCAACAGAGGTGAGGCCTCGCCTTTTCCCGGGGTGAGGTCGTGGCAAGGGCTTAAGCGCGTGTCTAGAGCCTGAGGTCTAAGATCGAGGCTTCGCGAGCTGATCCAAACGTTCCGGCCGTTCGTCATCCGCGCCCAGGTAGCCCTGCAGTAGCGTCTTAGCCTCATCGGCAACGGCCGTGCCGGCGAAGAACTCCGGATTGGTCTTTCCCCAGAAACGGACGGGATTGTCGAATACGAATGCGCGGAAATCCTCACTCGTAATCTTCTCGTTTTCGACGAGCTCGTAGGCTTCCGGTAATACGCCGGCCATGTCCTGCACGTCGAAGTGGCCGATGTCGGAGGCAAAGAGCGTATTCAGGCAGGCACCGTATGGGTTGTTTCTGCGATCGAAGGCCCAGGCGTTGGTCGAATCATCCGCCTCGCAGCCGAAGTAGAACGGATCGACGAAGAGCGATTTGAT
>Ga0114950_10000464_pt1 | contig 27763 bp, 35 predicted proteins | sample N075metaG_FD_83503 | JGI IMG/M metagenome (GOLD analysis project Ga0114950, IMG submission 83503) | Deep subsurface microbial communities from Kermadec Trench to uncover new lineages of life (NeLLi) - N075 metaG | ecosystem: Environmental > Aquatic > Marine > Ocean trench > Sediment | place... | reverse complement strand
TCCACCGACTGGATCAGTTTTATCTGTATGAGTTCTCGCCATTCGCACCCGATTACTACAAGGTTGCCGAAGATGGTCTTTTTCACGACGGGGACTATCTAGAATTCTGGGAGGACTCCAATAAATATCCGTACTTGATCAAACAGCACTCTGAGATTGCGGGCTTTGCCCTAGTGGAAGATTGCGGCACACATTTTTTATTGAACCAGTTTTTTGTCATGTTAAAGTTTCAAGGCACTGGAGTAGCGAAGTCGGCAGCATTCGACATATTCGACAATCATCGAGGTAACTGGCTAGTTGAGTCCCTAATCTCAAATACAAAATCAGAGGGGTTCTGGCCAAGAATCATTGACATCTACGCATCTGGTCAATTCAAAAAGTCAGTCCGAGAGCCTAAAAATACGCACCATGAGTACTCATTTTCAAATGTTGCCCTATAACAAGGTGGTGGAATTCGTGTCGCCACAAAGCGGCGTCACCGGACAGCGCAACCTGCGGTTTCGCTGCCGTTCACCACGGCGTTATGCAATATAGGATGAGGAAAATATGCGAGAACTAATAATAGAATCACTCAAATCGCGTTTTAATTCATATGAAGAATTAGTATCGGAGACTGACGACATGAGATTAGGGGAAAAGCTCGAAATCTCGAAACATAAGTCACTTGGCGAACATTTGTGGTGTGTGATTGGTGCAAGAGAAAGCTATGCCAAAGCAATAGATGCTGGATCATGGGTAGGGTTCAATTGTTCATTACAAGATTTTTCTCAATCAAATTTTAGTGAAAAAATAAGCAGCTCCGCTAACGAAGTCTTGGAAGCAATTAGTAATGTTAAAGACTGGACTAAAGAGAGAGAAGAATTCTTAATGGTACTAGGAGAGCATGAAGTCATGCATGAAGGTCAGATCATTCGGCACCTCTATGGGTTTGAGCGCAACATACCAGAATCAGTAAAGTGGGCGTGACATGAACCTGCATAACAAAATGCTCTTGTCGCTGACGCTCGGACGCGGCTATCGCCACGCCGCAAAGCATAAGCGTTATGCGCCAGAGCAGAACCGGTGCTGAATACAGTGGCTTGCCATTGCGGTGCTGTCGTCTTACAGCTTTCGAAGAAGCCTTCAGAAATCTTCGAATGCAATTGTTCAATTTGCCGTAAGCTCGGAGTACTCTGGGCGTATTATCCATGTGATGACGTCATTTTCAAAAAGGGTGAGGGCACAACGAACATCTACGTTTGGAACGATAAAGTACTTGGGTTTCATAGTTGCTCAATTTGTGGCTGTACTACGCACTGGGCGGCAACCGATTCAAACTTCCGGGAAAAGATGGGTGTAAACGCTCGCCTCATTGAAGACTTGAACCGGACGAACACAACCCTCAAATACGTTAACCACGGCGAGATCAATTGGTTTTGGACACAAGAATCAGGTGCATAACATAATGTTTAAGTCGTTCGCTATCGCTCACTCGGACATGCCTACAGCGGGTTCACGCCGCTTAACTTGGTGTTATGCGTAATAGTTCAAATTGGTATGATTCCTCCTCTTGGAATCAGTCCCCCAAACATATTGTGAGCGCTGCTGCCACTGTCTTGAATGAAGCTGGGGATATATTGTTGGTCAAAGCACCCGATCGTGGCTGGGAGATTCCTGGAGGACAAGTAGAGCAGGGGGAATCTATGAGTCTTGCATTAGCAAGGGAGGTTCGAGAAGAAACTGGTATTAATGTAGAGATATTACGATTCTGTGGCATTTTCCAAACAGTTTCACGGAGTATCTGTAATCTCCTGTTTTTAGCCCGGCCTATCGGAGGTCGCCTTGCAACGAGCCCTGAGAGTATAGAAGTAGGCTGGTATAAACTTCCTGAAGCGCTAGATAAAATCACTTACATTAACTTTAGAGAAAGAGTAGAACTTAGCCTCGATCAAAAATCTGATCCATTTATAGTAGAGTACGATGATTCATAAAATTACGCATAACATGAAGTTTAAGTCGCTACGCTCGGACTGGCTAAAGCGTCACTCAAATTGCGCCGGCAATTTCAGCGCCACTTCATCCAGCCGCTTAACTGGGTGTTATGCGCCCCTCCACTCGGCAGCAGGCAAACACCTGTAATATTTTAATTTTCAAACTATGAGGTTCACCAATGACCAAGATTGATGAAAGGGTCGAAGAGCTACTCGCTAAACATCCTAATCTAACGAAACTTGAGGCAATCAAGATCGTAACTGAGAAAAATGAGCGTAAGAAGAATAAGAGAACGGAAAAAACAGATAGAAGCAACGCCAAGAAACTTAAGAACGAGGCAAACCTCCGCAAATGAATTTGCAATCTATTATGACTACTAAGCACATAACAAACTGTTGTAGTGCGTTCCAGTCGCTACGCGCCTTCCACCGGACCATCCGCTTCGCGGCTGGCCTCTAAACAGAACGTTATACGGCACCAGATGTTTAACCTATTCAGATTGCTTTTCATAATACTGTCTATCGCTTCGGTCAATCTTTATGCCGAAGAACTCGAGGTTCCGTTCATTGTTAAAGACGCTTGTCCTTTTGAAGGTTGCACATTCGGCGAATGGGAGGTTCTCGGAGACACTAATGTTTACCAGAGTCCAAACAAAAGCTCACCGATCATTGGCAAACTAGAGCGTGGTACAAAAGCGCATGTAGTGACTGGAATAGAATACGTTAATCCTGGTGAAGCCAAATTGACTGGGAAACCTTACTCACATGCAGAGCAATTTGACCCAAGTAAAAGCATCTACATTTTGAACTACCTTGGGGAAGGATATTCTCAAATTTTCCACAACGGAAATTTTATAAACACAAGAATCGCGAGAAAAAAAACACGATGCTCGGAGAATCCTAACTGGCGTTACTGCTGGGTCGAGTTGTTGCGAGAACCATCTTCAGATTGGTGGGTAATGTTAAAGGATAGGGGTTGGGTTTTAATTGAGCCGCAATCACTAAAGCCTATTGATGCTTTTTCCTACAAAGCACCTTATAACAAGCAGCTACAAGCGACGCACTTCGTGCGCGCTTGAGCTAGACGTTAGCCTCCGAAGTGCGCGTCGAGTTTATCTAATACAGCGATACCTTTATTGATTTTTCCCGTGGCAGCCAGAGCACGAAACCGGACTTCACTATCAAATTCGGCCAGAGCTTGTGTAGACAATTCTTCAATTAACTTATTGATACTAATTTTCTTATACTGTGCCAATGCTTTCAATCGGCTATGTTTATCATCAGGTAATCTTAAGGTTAAAGTTGCCATCAATTATCATCCTTCAGAAATTGTGCGGGAGTCAAAATTTGAATGTTTTCAAATATCAGTTCGGCAGATTTCAAATCTTTGGTGTTGTTTGTAATTATAGCTTCAGCATTTCCTGCAACAGCCAATTCTATTAAAAAATTATCGTCTTCATCTCTGAGGTTTGGCCTCCAAAGATAATAAATTGGTACCCAATGGCACGTAGTATAGAAAGCGTGTAGTAAGTCGGCAATTTCGCTTTCTGACAAAGGCGATAGCGTTTGTATTCGTGGTCTAGAGCTTACATCCTCATACTCTTGAAACAGTGCATTACTAATAATAGGTTTGCATTGCTTCTCAAGACACTGACGTAACACAGCACGACCAGCACCTCTTTTGCCAATTAATGCACCTATTAGTACACTGGTGTCAATTACTACAACCTTCATTTTATTATGGTTGCATATATGCCACCAAATATCAAGGCTAACAAAACGTTTAACTCATTCGCTTCGCTCATTTGGAGCACCTTATTCGCTGCTTCGCATCGAAACGGCGCCCAGTTAACGTGGCGTTAGGCATTACAAAAAAGGAAGTTAGTAGATGATCTGGACATTCAAGATAGAATTATATTTTGGAATATACGCAGAGGAAGGATGGCAAGCAACCGTTGAAATTGATTCCACTTCAACACTTGAGGATTTGCACTTTGCTATCCAGAAAGCAGTGGAATTCGACGATGACCACTTGTATGAGTTTTATATTTCGAGAACTGAAAGAAGTCGGGACCGAGTTGGCTTTGATGATGAAAATGAAAAGATATACAGCGTAACTTTGGAGAATCTTTACCCGTTGGAAAAGGGGAAACGGCTATTCTACATGTTTGATTACGGAGATAGTTGGTTATTCAAGATCACAAAAAGTAGGAAAAGCCCACAAAAACATCGGCAAGGAATAGAATATCCACGAGTGGTTGATGAAGTTGGTATTAAACCCGAGCAGTATCCAGAATGGGAAGAATAAGTGCCTAACAAATGCATTAATTCGCCCACTTCGTGGGCTGGGACTTCCGCACTGCTTGCTCCAGGCCATTATGCCAAGCGTTAGAGTGATCTATGCAATTTATTATAATTTTCATTATTGTTGCTCTTGGTTATCCAGTATTGGCGGCCGATGAAGAAATCCCATCTGAAGTAAAAAGATTTGTTGCAGACCGCAATCTATGCGACTATTTTCGTGGGGAGCCCTTGGAAGGTAACAGTCCAGAACAAACACAACGTCGCGATTTCTTAGCAGAAAGCATGGAAATATACTGTGCTGGAACCGATCGACGACTCACTGCTTTGAAGAAGAGACACAAGGGTAATAAGCTAGTAATAAAGCTATTGAATAAGTATGAAGAAAAAATTGAAAGTGTGGCAATCCTACCCTAACAAGTCAATTAATGTTCGCTCCATTTCGTTCCGCTGGACCTCCAAAAGCTACGCTTTTCCCGGCCCATTATTGAAACATTAGGAGTCAAAGTAGGCATTGATATATGAGGTGCATAATCATTTTAATATTGTTTAGTATGGTTGCGCTTAGTGCCATCCTAAACTCAAGGGTGTTTGCTGACGCATGCTCAATCATGATTGAAGAAGGACACACAACATGCACTGTAGACACCGAATGCATTTCAGTTAATGAAACCTGCGGTTGTGGCTGTGGTGTAGCCGTTAATAAGGCATTTGTCGACTACTATGATGTTATGCGAAAAAATAAGTGTGAGGGGACCTTTTGTGAGTATTGCGAGATGAACTGTCCGAAAATAACGTTTAAATGTATTGAGGACCGATGCTTGAGAGTACAACAAGGACCAGACTCCTAACAATGCAAATTCACTCAGACGGTTAAAAGCGTTGTTTCTTTCGCTACGCTACAGTCACAACACTTTTAACCGCCGGTGATTTGCGACGTTACATATAGGATAAAAAATGCAACTAACACCTTTTCACGTAGCGGTGCAAGTTCGTAATATTGATGAGGCTAGAGACTTCTATGGAGTTAAGATGGGCCTTTCTGAGGGCCGAAGCGCTGAAAGTTGGATTGATTTCAATATGTTTGGTCATCAGCTTGTAACGCACCTCAATCCACATTTGGGAAACGCTGGAAAAATAACCAACATTTCAAATCCAGTAGACGGATATGGGGTTCCAGTGCCTCATTATGGGGTTGTACTTAACTTTGACGACTGGGAAATTTTCGCCAAAAAAGTTAGCACATTCATCGATGATTTTATCATTGAGCCCTATGTGCGGTTTAAAGGAGAGCCAGGAGAGCAAGGCACTATGTTTTTTTCAGACCCTTCTGGAAACGCCCTAGAGTTTAAGGCATTTAGAAATATTGAGTTGGAGTTATTCGCAAAGTAAATGTTGTGTAACAAGTGCGCTACACACCGATATGCAGAGAAATATAAGTTTTCGATACATACCGAAACAGTTTTGCTCTAAAGTCTACCGGTACGCTGAATGCTATCAGGATGCACACACAAAGAGAGCCAGCATGTAACAAATGCATTAAGCATCGGCAGCAAGCTGCCTGGAACTCCACTGGCTGCGCCAGTTCCGTCCGCTTATGCAGGCGTTACATCGGAAGTTATCGTTTATATTCGAACCGGTGAATTCGGATACCATTTTTTAATTTTCACCAACAACATGAGTAAAGAGAATGAGTAAAGGTACGGTAAAGTGGTTCAACCCAGATAAAGGTTTTGGTTTTATTACTCCCGAAGACGGTGGCAAGGATCTTTTTGTTCACCATTCAGAAATCCAAAGTGGCGGCGGTTTTGCAACACTAAATGATGGCCAGGCTGTAGAGTTTGAAGTTGGTCAGGGCCCAAAAGGCCCTTGTGCAAATAAAGTCGTACCGCTATAGAGGCAGAAACATAACAAGGTAGTCATGTCTTCGCATTCGCTCACTCGGATCTTCCTACTCGCTGCTTGTGCAGCGATCCGGTCGGCCGCATATTACGACGTTCTGCAGCTTGCTAGATTTGATGGATGTGTTGCGTTGACCAGTTGAACTCGCAACTCGAAGCGCTTGCTGGTGTTGAGACGGGTCAAATAGACCTAAAAGGGCGTTCCATGACGACTGATAGAACAAACAAAACGGGCGAAGCGAATAGCCGCTTGTGGGGCGCGCGTGCCGCTGATTGGGCCAACATTCAAGAGAGACAATGTCGTGCCGTATATCTTGCCGCGTTCGACCGCGTCAACATTGGGTCGGGTATCTCCTATTAGATGCAGGGTGCGGGTCGGGCATGGCGGCGCAAATTGCCGCCGAAAGAGGGGCTCACGTATCGGGTTTGGACGCCACGGCGAATTTGATTGCCATCGCCAAAACAAGGGTACCAGACGGTGATTTTCATGTTGGTGATTTGGAAAACTTGCCTTTTCCTGACGGTGCCTTCGACGTGGTTACTGGTTTCAACTCATTCCAGTACGCCGGTAATGCACGTGCTGCGCTCGCCGAGGCGAAACGGGTGGTTAAGACCGGTGCACGCGTCGTGATTATGACCTGGGGTGTGCCTGACGGAATGGAGGCGGCAGCAATACAGGGAAACCTTTCGCATATGAAATTACTGATAGTGTTTTCAATCCTAGCCGTACAAAATTCAATATTAGTAAGCCTGATTTTTCAAAAGCACTGGAACTCGTACCAGATGGAGGGCCAGGCGAAATTAGCAATCTTGTGCGAGGGCCTGTGTATATTTGGGCCGTGCTTCATGACTCTAGAATTAGAATAAATGATTGGTAATTTTCGTGTAAGTGGTGAAATTGTCTTTATGATTCATGTAAAAGAATAGGAGTAGCAAATGGCACATGATGTGAAGTTTTCGATTCCTAAGAGGCCATTAGGCAAGTCTGATGTCGAATTTGATGTAAACAGGGACGGGTCTAAATTGGGGTACTTTGAAAATATCAAAAGGTACATTAGTCTGGTTTCCTTCCGGTACTAGCTATGGTCACAAAGTAGGCTGGAAAAAATTCGATGAGCTTATGCAAGAGCATGCAACGCGCTATGAAATCAGATAATCTCATAACAATGCATTCCACCGGACTCGCTTGCTCCGCCGTTGTGCCAGGCGTTACAGTCCTCTTACCCGGCCTTGATCCCGTAACGGGATCGCGCTAAACTTCAGGAATGCGCGTGATAGCGAAAAGGACATTACGTGAGTTTTGGCAAATCCACGATTACAGTGACTCTAAAGCACCCCTGGAAGCCTGGCATGCAGAAGTATTACGCGCCAGCTGGTTGAACCCTCAAGAAGTGAAAAGACAGTTCCGGAATGCAAGTGTTCGCAAGGGAAGTCGTATAGTTTTCAATATTGCAGGAAATAAATACAGATTAGTTGTTTCCATCGATTACAAGCGACAAGTCGCCTTTGTCAAATTTGTTGGAACACATAAACAATACGGCCAAATTGAGGCAGAGAAAATCTAATGAAAATTAGGCCAATCAAAACCGACGCTGATTACAATGCTGGGATGGAAGAAATAGAAACACTTTGGGGTGCTGGGATTGATACTCCAAAAGGGGCTAAGCTTGACGTTCTTATCACGCTTGTTGATGCATACGAACGTGATCACTATCCTATTGATCCACCAGATCCAATAGATGCAATCAAGTTTCGAATGGAACAAAATAATCTTAGTAGGAAAGACTTAGAGCCATTCATTGGCTCACGAGGCCGAGTATCCGAAGTACTCAATCGTAAACGTGAGCTATCAATCAAGATGATTAGAGAGTTGCACACAAATCTTCAGATCCCGTTAGAAAGTCTGGTGATGAAACCACGGAATGTAACACGTGATTCCAACGGACGCGCTAAAGCGCGCTGTTGAACCAGGCGTTATGTGTTTTACTCCAAAACCATCGTATTTCAATTAAAGTAAGAGAATTTTAATGGCAAGAACTAATTACACGTTTGAAAAGCGGCAAAAAGAGCTTGCGAAAAAGAAGAAAAAGGAAGAAAAACGCCTAAAGAAAATGGGCCAAGGTTCCGTGGAAATTCACACCGAAAAGCCTCCATTAATGAGAGAACAGGATAGATCTATTGATAGTGATAGCTAATACAAAAACCTGAGAATATCGTTATTTCGACTTCAAGACGGTGGGTTGGAGTCGGGGTCTACTAATCTTTCACCGAGACAATTAGAGAAAACAATATGAGTAAAGGTACAGTCAAATGGTTCGACGCCAGTAAAGGGTTTGGTTTCATTACACCTGAAGACGGTGGCAAAGATCTTTTCGTTCATCATTCAGAAATTCAAAGTGGTGGAGATTACGCCACTCTTAATGACGGCCAAACGGTAGAATTTGAGTTGGGGCAAGGACGGAAAGGCCCTTGTGCAACTAAAGTTGTTCCACTCTAGCCGAAACACATAACCAGAAAATTCAGCGGATGGCAAAATGCCGCGCCGCTGATTTAGACGCTATTTGTATTGGACCTAATTCATTTTCCAAGATAACCATGCATCCATGGCCATCACATTCAACACCAACTTACCTGGACTCAAGATTGTCGCCGTGCACCATCTACTGGTTTCTTGGCAAGGCGGTCGCATCAGGGTAATGTGCCACAATGATTCCGGTAAAAGTGATTCAAATTTTGTCAGCTTTGCCAGGTACCACAATGCAATTTTCTGGTGATGTAGTTCGGCTGCAAGATCTGTGGTCATGTGGTTATACAAATAACAAGTGGCAGCAACATTGCCACTACGGGGCTGGACTCCGCAAGCTACGCTTGCTCCGCCGTTGTGCCAGACGTTAGAAGGCAGGCTGGGATATGACAAGACTGACTGGTAGTTGTATATGCGGTCTAGTTTCTTTCGAGATATCGGGAGACTTTAATGACTTCTATTTGTGCCATTGTCATCGCTGTCAGAAAATTACTGGTTCGGCTCATGCTGCTAACATATTTTCGGAATTGAGTGCCATAACCTGGATTTCTGGTGAAGATAAAATCAAGAGATTCACCTTGCCCAAGGCTAAATTTTTCAATCACAGTTTTTGTTCAAACTGTGGCTCTCCTGTTCCACGCAAAGCAAGAAGCGGAGAGTTTTTGATTATCCCTGCTGGTTCATTGGACTCAGATCCAATTGTAGCGCCGCGAAGAAACATCTTCTGGGAAAGCAGAGCCAATTGGTATGATGCTGGTTGTTTGTCCGAAAAACACGGAAGCTACGAAAAGTAATGCTTTCTAACAAAACCATGAATTCGTTCGCTCCGCTCACTGGGACGCTTCGCAGTAAGCTGCTCCGCGCCCATTATGGTAAGCGTTAGAACTCGAAAAATGGATATGAAACTGGAATGGGAAGGACTAATTATTTCAATTCAGCCGAGAATTAGGCTTAGCAGGTCATTTGATGAACGAAGTCACAGTTACCTTGGATACTCATTGAAAATTGACGGATATGTTAATGGTGACAAAAAGGAGTTTTGGATTGGCATTGGTAAAACAGCTCAGTTAAAACACAACTTTCAAGTTGGAGTACAAGTTAAAGGTAAAGCTCTACCCGTCGCGGACTCACGAATGGAAACTGTTGATTTCTACAGGGCCAGTTCTTTAAAAGTGATTGTGACTTCAGAACTAAATGTAGTAGATAGCCCACCCTGGCAGGGAAAACCTCAAGTTCTTGAAATCTACCGTGAACGTGGCCACCGTCGCCTATCGTCACGTACATATAAGGCAAAGTGCACATCATGCATCTGGGGTTGCAATATGCCTGTTGTCATGACCATCGATCATTGGAATCCTCAACAAAAGCGATATCGATTTGAAACATTCTGCTATGGACCGAAGTCCTGCAGTCTCTATAATGCAGGCCAAACTCGCAAGGTTCCTGGCAGGTCTGGTATGTCATGGGAAGAAGAAGACTGGGTAGACGATGATGCCACCAGACATAGGGGATTGGATGATTAACTACAATTCGAGCACTTCTAACAAGGCAATCCTGCCGGACAGTCTAAACCTACGCTTCGCTACGGTTCAGCCTGCTGCAAATTGCAGGCGTTAGGCGTGAAAATATGATCCTGCTTTTGATCGGTACGTCATCTACAGGTAAGACAACTCTCGCCAAAGAGCTACAGAAAACACTTCCAGGCTATTGGCAATACATGGCACCGGATGTATTTTTTGCCGGTATGCCTGAACAATATGGTGGTGGCATAAATGGGCCGCTTAGTGCTGATCCCAATGTGTCTTCTGTACCCACCTGTAACGCTCTTGTTTATTGATGGCTGGCAAATCGATAAGTTCAAGCATGATGCTATTTTACACTTGATCCGGTACATGATAGTTAACCGGTTGTTTCCATTTACAAAAATAACAAGTCACACAGGACAACGATTAAGTCTCTAGTCGGCTTCTACTAATTTTGTGATGTTCGGTCGTGTCTTAACCAGGGAATTTTCCTGGAGGACCGTGATTTCTACAATCACCGGCTGATGATCGGATACAGGATCATCAAGAACCTCGTGGCTGAGAATTCTAAATTCCCGGGATACCAAAACCCAATCCAGGCGTGTTCCCATCTTGGGGAAAGTGACAAGTTCATCACCAAGTGGATTCCACACGTGTAAATCTAGCACAGAGGCCAGATTGGGCAGAAGCGCATGCTTTTCCTTATACTCCATGTTGAAATCACCCATGATGATCCGCAGGTTGTGTCTTCCTTCAAGCGCGACTCTGAGCGTATTCATTTCTTGTCGTCGTTCAGCATGTGACAAAAAATCCAGATGCACTGATACCAGGTCAACCTTCATATTTTCTACTTCTGGCCAGTCAACCGTTGATAGAACAAACCCTTTTTTAGGTCGTGCGAAAGGTTTCTGGAAGCTGATGGATCGCGACTCGGTAAGGGTGAATTTACTCATCAAACCAGTCCCGTAATCCAGAAAACCACTCAGCTGGTGGGAGCCCAGGAACCAGTTGTCATATTGTGTTTTGTCAGCCAGAAATTGTCCGTGGTTAAATCGCCCGTTCCAGATTGAATTCGAGTCTATCTCCTGAAATGCAATGATATCGGGCTGTTCGCGGATGATGATTTCGGCGATGCCGAGCAGATTGGATCGCGCGTGATCCGCCGATTGGAGGATCTGGGAGATACCCTGCCCACGAGCATGCGCGATGTTCAAGGTCATCAATCGAACGCCGCTATAACTGGTGCCGGATTCTGCGTAGGCAGGACTTGCCAGCAAAAAGGAAAGGCTCAAGAACATGTTTCGCAGCGTTAGTTTCATTGGCTGATGCCCAGTTCCGACGCCTTCGTCCTTAGCCAGGTGGCAGATGCCTGACGTTCGGAGTGGTCACAGTCCACATAGTACGGTTTGCCGCTGATCAAACTTTTAGAGGCTGATAATTCGATAAATTTGTCGATGGAATCAATATCATCCCTGAAATATTTATACTTTTTCTTGATATGGGCGACACTTTCGCTGGGCGGATAAACCTTGCCATTTCTGACGAACCGGCAGCCGGATTCCTCGATAGAGACGATTAGCGTGTCTATTCGGGATGCCAGTGAGTCCTGCGCCATTGACGGCAAGGCAATCAACATGGCCAGGCTACTGATCGTAATTGTAAACGCATTATTCTCTGCAATTCCCTGCATTTTCTCGTTTCGGTAATGTTTCACGAAGGTTAAGACAACAAAAAATCGAAATCAGTCCCTGGAAGCCAAAAATCATTCCTTGTTGCCAATATAGCCAAGCGCAGAAGGCTTGGGTTATGCTTTATTGATGGTTTTACCGCAATCTTCTTCATTCTATATCTATCTCATCCAATTCTGGATTGGAAATTACAAATGAGGGTTCGTGCAACCTGTAATCTGGAGTTGCACCTCAGGATCGCAACACCGCTTATCCTGATGCTTCGCCCGCAAAGTGGCGCATCACAGTGGATTTTCCGTGAGGAATACACCTTTTCAGAGCCGGTCAGTGTGCTCGAATATTCGGATATATTCGGAAATCTATGCCAGCGCCTGGTTGCTCCCGCGGGTGAATTCAAAATTTATACTGCGGCGGAGGTAGAGACTTCAGACAGCATGGATGTGGCACTTGGCGCAACTTTCGTCAACGTTCAGGACTTGCCCGAGCAGGTGCTTGGTTACCTTTTACCGACAAGATATTGTGAATCAGACAGACTCGGTGATGTATCGCGAAAAATGGTTGAAGGTGCAAATCTGGGCTACGACCAGGTAGCGAGCATTTGTATCTGGATCAGGAATAATATTCCGTATTCACCGGGAACCAGTGATACGCCCTTGTCTGCTTTTGAAGTGTATAAGCAGGGACATGGCGTCTGCCGCGACCTGGCTCATCTGGGAATAGCATTGTGTAGAAGCATCAGTATTCCAACACGAATGGTCGTGGGTTATCTGTATGGGCTGGAACTCATGGATTTGCATGCATGGTTTGAAGCTTATGTAGGTGATCGCTGGTATACATTCGATCCCAGCCAGGAAAAATTGAAAGGAGGTAGAATTTCAATCGCCTATGGGCGGGATGCTGCGAATGTCATGTCCTTCACGAGGCCGTATTAATAACTTATGTGGCCCCAGTGTGACTTCATTCTGAAAATCATAGATTGTTTCGTGGAATAGGTTGAAGCGTTGCATGGTTAAAACTTCGAAATGTCCGATGGGCTGCGATATTTTTTCAATAGATCCAACACGGCTTCGCTATCTGCGTCCTGTTTGGCTAGAAGCCCCTTGATATGTGTTTCTACCAGCTCCTCCACGGTCGTGTAAGACAGAATGTCTTTGCCATCTTTCTGCAGGATGACTGCCGGTGGGACAGATTGGTAATAAACCCGGGATTTCAATTGATCTCCATTGCAGGTCCAGGTGGGCTCAGATGCGCTTGTGTTAGCGACGGCACTGTAAACAATTTCAGCATGAAAACCAAATCCCGGGTCGAAGTTGGCCGGGGTCTGGGTTAAGGTCGCCGCATGTGAACCAACCTGATTCAATCCGGGACAAGGCCTTTTCTACGGACGGACCCTATTTAAGCGGGTGTACCCGGACATTTAATTCAGAATATCCCTTAACGAAACTGGATTGCACCCTGACCGGCTCACCAACGACTTCTACCTTCTCAAACCGCTTGAGAATTTCTTCCCAGGCGATTCGTAATTGCATTTCAGCCAGGCGATTTCCCATGCAGCGGTGAATGCCGAAACCGAAAGACAGATGATGACGGGGGTTGGCCCGATCTATGATGAATTCATTGGGTTGATCAATAACTTCTTCATCACGATTCCCTGATACGTACCACATGACGACCTTGTCACCCTTCTTGATGGTCTTGCCGCCGATAACAATATCTTCCAGGGCCGTTCTACGCATATAGGCGAGCGGTGTCTGAAAGCGGATGATTTCGGGAATCATCTTTGGTATCAATCCGGGATTGGCCCGGAGTTTGTCGTATTCTTTTGGAAACTGGTTAAGGAAGTAGACGCCACCGGTCAGCGAATTCCGCGTTGTGTCATTGCCTCCAACAATCAGGAGGATAAGATTCCCGAGATACTCCATTGGATCCATATTCTGGGTATCCGGGTTGTGTGCCATCATCGATATTAAATCAACATCGTCCTTGGGATCATTGTTAATTCGTTCATTCCAGAGACCGGTGAATACTTCCAGGCACTCTAACAATGCTGCGCGGCGAACCGGTTCAGGGGTTGGCCCACCAGCGAGTTCGCCACTTGTGGCCATATCAGACCAATAAGTCAACTTGCGTCTTTGTTCGAATGGAAAATCAAACAAGGTTGCCAGCATCTGTGTTGTCAGCTCAATCGAAACCAGGTCTACCCAGTTGAACACCTCGCCAACGGGAAGGCTATCGAGAATAGTTTGAACTCGTTCTCGAATAATAGGCTCCATCTTGGCGAGATTAAATGGTGCGACAACGCTCGTCACCGCTTTGCGTTGTACATCGTGTTTGGGCGGGTCCATTGAGATGAAGTTAGGCGTCTGGAAATCTTCAGGCCGGTCCGGAAGTGTGATACCGGGGTCGGAAGAAAAAACAGCATGGTTTTTGTCCACCTGCATAATGTCGTTGAATTTGGTCAGAGACCAGTAAGGACCGAACATGCTCTCCTTGCAGTAGTGCACAGGGTCTTCTTTTCGTAGCCTCTCGAAATAACCCCATAAGGTATCGGTTTGAAACAAGGACGGGTCGCTCATGTTGATTTTATCGAGTGGGACTGACCATGGATCTAACGTCGCGAGATCCAGCTTTTCGATTGCTGCTTCACTCATAATAGTGTCCTCAAATGTTGGAGAGTTCTCATATAGAAGAGATCCTCATAATATTAATTGTGTCGTTGCTCTTACCAATCCTGCTTCCTCTACGGACGCTGAAACTAATATTGAAACTCTGGTAACTGAACCACGATGCCATCAAGGTCATCTGTGAGTGCGATCTGGCAACTCAGGCGAGAATTACTTTCTCGATCAGGGTTAAGATCGAGCATGGCGTCTTCTGCATCTGACATTTCACCCGTCTTCCCTAGCCAGGCCGGGTCGACGAGCACATGGCAGGTTGCACAGGAACATTCCCCGCCGCAATCAGCGTCGATGCCTGGTACAAGATTACCGGTTGCAATCATCATCAGGCTGTCACCTATATCGCCTTCAACGACATGTTCTGTGCCATTAAACTCGATGAACTTAACTGTTGGCATGTGTGTTCTTCTCCGTAGGTTGGATTTCGCATCATATAGGTATGAGCAGTTGTTGCGAATCGCCAAATGTGCCAGTATTCTTGTCATTAAGTGACACAACGTTACTAAAATGCACTGGTGATTACCCTGGAAATGCCAACAGCCTATGCCGTGATGATGGTTCGTGATGCTTTACAGCAAGGCGAAAACCTCTTGTCAGGTCTTAATATAAGTCTGGAAGTTCTTGAAAAAAAAGAATATTTTTCTTATACGGACTATCTCGCTGTTCTCGGGCGGTATACAGATTGGAACAAGGAACTGGACTGGGGATTTAGTTTTGGCGATCGGCTTGGCATCGCCAGCCATGGTGTGCTGGGCTTTGGGGCAATGTCCGCTCCTACCGTAAGAGATGGGCTGGCACTACTGGCACGTTATATTGGTATCCGAACACCCTATACGCGGTGTTGCCTCAGCGTTGTCCCTGTGGGTACGGCAAGTGGTAACACGGTCGATACCAGCGCAAGTATGGGTGCCAGCATTGATAGCAGTCTCGTCAATAGTCATTCCGGCAGCGAGGCGATCAGGCTGACCTTCGAGCTTGATGAGCAGGTTGATATTTATCGCAGGAGGGTTTGTGAAACCCTGTGCATGGTTTTCCAGACGTATATTGAATCGACAGGTGCAAGCAGTACACCGACCCTCTGGCATTTCCCTTTTGACGAACCAGGAAACGAGACTCATTACGCCCGCTGGATTCACGGGGGTTACATTTTTTCGTCACATCGTTTAGTCCTGGAAGTCCCGGGTTCTGTTGCGATGGTGGTTTCAGCATTTCATGATGAATCTGCTTACCAGTCCAGCATCACCCAGTGTGAGGCAATACTTTCTGCCAGGGAACAGGATCCTGTGCTGACGGCAGTAAAGAACAAACTTTCGGCAGCCTATAAATCGAGAATAGGGGAACTGTCACCTGAAACCATCATCCCGGATGCTAATGCTCTTGCCGCCGATATGGGGATGTCCAAACGCACCTTAATGCGGAAACTTAAAGAGTGTGATACAACATTCCAGGGTATCAGGGATGAACTGCTCAGGGAGCAGATTCACATGTTGATTGAAGATGGTAAATTATCCCTCGCCGGGATAAGCCACAGGTTGGGCTACCAGGATGCAGGGAATTTTACCCGCGCCTGCAAGCGGTTATTTGGCCTGTCCCCCAGTTCCTTGCGCGCTCAATTGGCGAACTCCCGGCCTATCTCTTCAACAGGGTTTTAAGTTCAAACTCACTGTCAGCGAGTTGACTCGCATCGACCTGCTTGCCATAGAGTTGCTTGGCAACCATAAATTCACGCGGGCTGTTTACAGCGTCAACCGCGACCACGGCATTATCCTTTAAATAAAATACGGCGAACTGATTTGCTTCTTTGTCTCCGCGAACAACCTGTGTATCGCCATCGGATGAAAAGCCGACCATCTGTAGTTTCAGTTCATATTGATCTGACCAGAACCAGGGTACTGACGCGTAAATCTTGTCACCACCGAGCATGTTGACTGTCGCCGTCCTGGCCTGCTCCATTGCATTGGGTACCGATTCCAGTCGCAGCCGTCGATTCAGGATAGGGTTCGGGTGATTGGTGCAGTCGCCAGCAGCATAGATATTCTCGTCGGAAGTCCGGCAGTGATCATCCACGACAATTCCATTGTCGCAGTTCAAACCTGCGTCCTGTGCGAGTTCAATATTGGGGATGATGCCAATACCCACGATCACCAGGTCGGCTTCGATGGATTTATCACCGCAAAGTACGCGCTCTACTTTTCCGTCTCCCTCAAAACCTGAACATCCTGTATTCACATGTATTTTTACACCACGGCTGGTGTGTAAATTGTGATAGAACTCGCTCATTTCCGGCGTTGTGACACGCTGCAAAATGCGTTCTTCCATTTCCAGTACGTTGACTTCCAGACCGGCGACAATAGCAACAGACGCGACTTCCAGCCCGATGTAACCGCCACCAACGATGCACAGACTCTGTGCTGTCTTCATGGCCTGGCTTATGCCATCAACATCAGCGATTGTGCGCAGGTAATGGATTCCGGGCAGGTCACTCCCTTCAATGTTGAGCTTTCGGGGTCGACTGCCGGTTGCAATTAGCAGTTTTGCATATTCGTTTGTGTCACCGCCTGCCAGGGACACGGTTTTGTTTGCCGGATCTATTTTGCTAACGGTTACATTTGTTCGGAGATCTATGTCTCGATCGTTGTAGAATTTTTCAGGCCGTAAATATACTTTTTCCAGTCCATGCTCACCGGACAGATACTGTTTTGACAGGGGAGGGCGCTGATACGGAGGATGGGATTCATCCCCAAGAATGACGATTGCACCTTCATATCCTCCTTGCCGGAGACTCGCTGCTGCTTGTCCCGCTGCCTGTCCCGCACCGACTACTACCATTGCTGCCATTTGGTAAAATTCTCGTATTTGTTAATAATTGGGGGCTATTCTACAGAAGCCACAGGATTAGGGGTACTGTGTCGATGACCGTGGTTTACAGGTAGAAGAGTAACACGTTCATTCGATATCATCGGAGTAACATACGCCGCTACTTAAAAACTGACTGGAAGAACGTGATGCCTTATTACTACAGGTTTGATTATTTGATTCGAAATGCCGATGGAGAAATTGTTGATGGTTCTGAAAGTGGTGAGGCGCTTTCATTTGTCGAAGGGGATAAAAACACGATCGTTGGCTTGCAAAATGCGTTAGCAGGACGTATGGCAGGTGATGAGTTTAAGGTGACCATTGGGCCTGATGAGGCTTATGGATGGTCCCAGCGTAATCTTGTCAGGACAGTTTCCCGGGAGGTGTTTGACGTTGGTAAACTGGAAGTCGGCATGATTTTCCAGGTTGAGTCAGGAGAAACAGGCGAAGTCGGCAAGGTTCTGAGTATCACGGAGCATGAAATTGTCATCGATTCTAATCATCCATTGGCTGGTCTTACCTTCAATTTTGATATCAAGGTGCTTGAAGCAAGGGAAGCGACAACAGACGAAATTAACGCTGTCTCACCGGAGTAGCAATGGCCAGTAATCTGGGTGGACTGATGGAAATATTGCTGGCAAGAACGTGGCAATCTGGTCAATCCGATATCGGCGTTCCAGACGGGAAGTCACTAGGCACAAATAAGCACGCGAACAGCATCCATTCTCATCCCTGCTCCCTGAATTGCGTCGTTGAGTAATGTTTTCCTTCGCTTCAGGTACTCAAGTTCTTCGGGTCTGACATTGTTATTAACCTTCATTAGCTGTTCCAGTCGCTCGATTTCCAACCCCATAACGGTTGACATGTTGTCCAGCGCAGATTCGATCAATGTGCTTAATTTGTCGGTTGCAGTTTTCCGGGCGATTTCCAACATGGTCCTTAAGCCACGCGATTGTGAGTATAGGATTTTTTGCAGTGTTTCAGCAGGAACTTCCAGACGGTCTCTAAACTCGTTAAATTTGAACGATTCAGAGATGTCTTTCAGGTCGGGTGTAATCATCGAACGTACCACAAGTGGTGGCATAAATCGGTCTGACATTATTTCTGCCGGGGCGATGCAAGTCACCACATGCAGTGTCTCCAGCAATATGGTGCCCCTCTTGTGACCTGGATGTTTAATAACGATCATCGTGCTGTTACCGGTAACATCAGCCGTGATAGCGTCCAACGCCTGTTGCACCATGGGGTTTTCCCAGGTAAAGAAACTAACGTTTTCCCTGGAGAGTGCTGTTTTCCGGTCGTAGGTGATCGCTATGCCTTCTTCCGGTAATTCCGGATAGTGGAAGTGCCCCTGGGTTTCCAAACTGATGGAGGTATTTCGGATCATGGTCTCTGTGGGTTTTATTGCCTGTACACCATCGCCCAGTGGTTCAGATTCGAGGCCAAACATTTCGAATGACAACTCCATATATTCTTCAAGAGATTTTCCGCCTTCTTGCGCGGCAATGTCTTTCACTATCAGGGAGGATATCCCGGGCTTATGTGAATTGAGTTCCAGCAATCGATCCCGCCCCTTGCTGACATTCTCCAGGCGAGAAGCGTTGAGCCTGGTAGCATTTGCAATGAACTCATCCATGTTGGCAGCATCGTCGAAGGCTTCGAATAAGTCATCGAATAAACTCTGGCCAACGGGATTTGGTTCCGTGAAAAGGTCCATTGCCTCGTGATACCAGCGAACCAGGTTTTCGCTCTGGGAACCTTTCAGGAAAGGAATCGTGATGGTCACGTCCCTGGATTGGCCAATTCGGTCCAGGCGCCCGATTCTTTGTTCCAACAGGTCCGGGCCGAGAGGCAGGTCAAACAAAACGAGCTGGCTGGCAAATTGAAAGTTTCGCCCCTCACTACCGATTTCAGAGCAGATCATCACCTGTGCACCCTTGTAGGTTTCCGAAAAATAATTTGCCGACCTGTCCCTGGCGATCAGATCCATGCCTTCATGAAAAACTGTCGAGCGGATGGTGGTATTGTTCTTCAGATACTGTTCCAGGGTGATTGCAGTTTTCTGGTGGGCGCAGATAACAAGGAACTTTTCATTCGATTTTGAAACAAGGTCTGCGAGCCAGCGTGCCCTTGGGTCAAAGTTAGTCCATGAACTGAATTCGGTTTCAGGGAAGTAGCCGATGACGCTTTTATATTCATCGGGTTGGGGTAGTGGTACCTGAATTGCAATTCTTTTCGGGAACCCTTTAACAGAAGACCGGACATTTCTAAACAACACCCTTCCAGTGCCATGGCGATCAAGTAACGCCGTCATCAACTGTTCATCAGTCCTGGTTGCCGTTACGCCCAGCAAGGCGATAATCTGTTGCCGGGCGAGAATTTTTGCACTTTCGTCGTCTCCGAGTAAATTGTTGACTGCATCGGCGACCTCCTCAAAAGCGGTTTCTTCTGACAGAAATACTTCATAGTCGTGATAACGGTGGGGATCCAGCAACCTGAGCCTTGCGAAATGTCCAGATTTTCCAAGCTGCTCCGGGGTTGCTGTTAGCAGCAGCAGACCGGTAGCGGAATGGGAGAGCTGTTCCACCACACGATATTTTTCGCTGCTGTTTTCGGGTGCCCATTTCAAGTGATGCGCTTCATCCACAACGATGAGATCCCACTCACTATCGACAGCCTCCTGGAGCCGAATGGGATTGTCGATAAATAAATCGAGTGAACACAGGGCGAGTTGTTGTGCCTCGAATGGGTTTTCCAGGTCGAACCCGGTCAAATCAGACTTATCATTATCAAATTCCGGCTGATTGTCTGACACTATTTGTTGACAACGTTCTTCGTCAAGCACGGTGAAGTGCAGGTTAAATCGGCGAATCATTTCAACGAACCATTGAAATGTGAGGGCAGGAGGGACCACAATCAGAATTCTTCTGCATCGCCCCGTTTGCAACTGTTGGTGAATGATGAGTCCGGCCTCAATGGTCTTGCCGAGCCCTACCTCATCCGCCAGGAGTACCCTGGGTGCAAACCGGTTAGCGACCTCATTGGCGATGTAAAGTTGATGGGGAATCAGTGAGACCCTGGGGCCATACAACCCCCTGGATCTCGCCGTTGCTAGCTGGGCGATTTGATCGAGGGTATGGTAGCGAAGATTGAACCAGCGATTGTCGTCCAACTGGTAGGTGAACAGCCTTTCTTCCGGTTTGCTGAAACGTACATTCGGGTCGAGTTCTGTTTCTATGACGATAGTTTCCGTACCCTGGTAATCACCGTGATAAATGTAGAATCCGTTTCGTTCGCTGATGGATGACACCTTGAGGGTAATACCATCGTTGGTTTTTATTTCATCACCGGGGTTGAACTTGACACGGGTTAAGGGTGCTTCTCTGCGCGAATAGATACGCTCTTCGCCCACAAGATCAAAAAACAGGGAAATCTGTCGATGTTCCAGGCGCAGTATACGGCCCATGCCCAGCTCAGGTTCTGCGTTGCTGATCCATTTTTGTCCGGGTTTGAATTCAGACATGGTTAGTGGAATGTTTTTCCCGATGCGTTATTGTATGGGTTATTTTGTTGCCTGAGGATTAGACAAGTGGACCAAAACACTAAAACCGAAATTGAAGCAGCGGCATTCAGACGTTTGTTACAACACCTGGATGAAAATAAAGATGTTCAAAATATTGATTTAATGAATCTCGCCAGTTTCTGTCGAAATTGCCTCAGCAAGTGGTACCGAACGGCGGCAGAGGATAAAGGAATTGAACTGGATTATGAAGAGGCAAGGGAAATAATCTACGGTATGCCGTACAAGGAATGGAAGGCGCTATACCAGACAGAAGCCACGCCAGCGCAGCAAGCGGCGTTTCTTGAGAAAAATCCGGAGCACAAATGAAACAAGTCACGCAGTTATTTATCGTCCTTCTAATATTAACCGGGTCCCTGCAAATTCAGGCAGAGGCGCTAACGGAACACCAACTACTGGCCCTCGAGATATTCAAGGAACTGATTGAAACAGATACAACTCACTCCACCGGAGACACGGCTGTCGCTGCGCAAAAAATGGCGGACCGATTGCTGGAAGCCGGATTCCCGAAGGAAGATGTGAAGGTCATCATCAATGCGCCGCGAAAAGGAAACCTGGTCGCCCGATTGCGCAGCTTGAAACCGACCCAGGAGCCAATTTTGTTGCTTGCACACATTGATGTGGTAGAGGCAAATCCTGAGGACTGGAGCTTTGACCCCTTTACGTTTCTTGAGCAAGAGCAACATTTCTACGGCCGTGGAACACTTGATGATAAGGATGAAGCGGCGATACATATCGCGAACCTGATATGGCTGAAAACCCACGGATTCGAGCCGAATCGGGACATTATTGTCGCACTAACCGCAGACGAAGAAGGTGGGCCAGAAAATGGCGTGCAATATTTGTTGGCCGAATTCCCGGAACTCGTTGATGCTGCCTTTGTCATCAATGAGGGTGGTGGCGGTGCGATCCTGAATGGAAAACATGCGACCAATAATGTGCAGACTGCCGAGAAGGTCTACCAATCCTATACCCTTGAAGTCACCAATCCTGGCGGGCACAGCTCGCGTCCCAGGGCGGATAATGCCATTTATCAGCTGGCGCATGCGCTTATCCGGATCGAATCTCACCAGTTTCCATTTGCGCTGAATGAAACAACACGGGCGATGTTTTCGGCCTCTGCCGCGACCATGCCTGCTGATATTGCCGAAATGATTCCCGGATTGTTACAGAATCCCCCCGTAGCGAAGAGTATTGCCTATATGGAAAAAGACTATGGCGCCCTGTTTAGAACGACTTGTGTGGCAACCCAGCTGGAGGCAGGTCATGCTGAAAACGCACTGCCGCAAAGGGCGAAGGCAACGATCAATTGTCGTGTTTTGCCTGGTACGCCGTTGAGTGAAATAGAGGAAACGCTCCAGGCGGTTATCGCTGATGTTGATGTGTCTGTTACTCCGGTTCAGGAAGCGACTCCAAGCGATCCTTCACCTTTGAAAGATAATATCATGTCACCAATACGGCAGATCAGTGAAAGCATGTGGCCAGGCGTCGCGGTTGTACCATCAATGAGCACCGGTGCGACAGATGGACTTTTCTTCAGGAATAAGGGTGTTCCTGTTTATGGCGTTTCTGGCATTTTCTACACGGTAGGTGAAAATCGTGCACATGGCCGGGATGAGAGAATATTGAAACGGTCTTTCTTCGATGGACTGGAATTCTTGTATCGACTGACCCGTGCTTATAGCAGCCCTATCGATGAAGCGCCGGATAATATTAAGTTGTAAGGATGTTCACAACGAATTGTTGGGAAATGGCTAACTCGCTTCGCCTGCCATGATATCGATAGTGCCGTTACTCTCACGGATAAATAGCTCGGTTATTTCTTTAACAGACTTGGGTTTACTAAAATAATAACCTTGTACCTGGTCACAATCATGGCGCTTCAGGAACTCCAGTTGTTCTTTGGTTTCAACTCCCTCGCAGATAACTTTCAGACCCATGGCATGCGCCATGCGAATCATCACCAGGACAATTTCCTCATCATTTTCTGATACACCGATACCCGATGTGAAGCTCATATCGATTTTCAGTATATCCAGGGGAAGACGGCGGAGATAGTCCAGGGAAGAATATCCTGTCCCAAAGTCGTCTATAGAGATACTGACGCCGATATCGTGGAGTTTGGTGAGCTCTTCCAGGCATCTTTCCGGATCTTCCATCATGCCAGTTTCGGTAAGTTCGAGTTCAACTGCTTCAACTGGAATTTCGTAAGTTCTGGTCATCGCCAGGAATTGTTTCCTGAATTCACTGTCCCTTAGTTGTTTGGTCGATACATTGATGGCGATTGTGGGATACCTGCCGAGCTCTGATTTCCAGTTTTTAACCTGCTGGGAAACCTTGGCCAATACCCATGAGCCGATTTTACTAATCTGTCCGGATTCTTCAGCGATGGGAATAAAAATGTCCGGGCGGATAGGAGCACCATCTTTCGGGAACCAGCGAATTAGTGCCTCACAAGATTGGATCTTGCCATTTTTTAGAGAGAGGATGGGTTGGTACACCATTTCAAATTCATCATTGTCTGCCGCTGTGCGCAATAACATTTGCACACGTTTTTTCTCTTCCGCTCTTTTTTGCATATCGGCATGAAAGAAACGGTAGGTGTTACGACCCTCATCTTTGGCGTTATCCACCGCAGACATTCCCGCATTGATCAAGTCGTCCGGGATGTTATGGGATTCACTCAATTCGGCAATGCCAATACTGACGCTTGTAGACACATCATTTCCATTGATCAGCATGGGTTCGGCTATGGCCTTGATGATGTTGTCTGCTGCGATGACTGCATTTTCTGCGCGATCAAGATCAACCAACATAACAGCGAAATGATCAGCATGCAGTCGTGCAACCATGTCGCCTTCACGAACGGAATCCAGTAATCGTTGCGCAACAATTTTGAGTAATTCGTCCCCTGTATCTTGCCCCATGTTTTCATTTATGACACTGAGGTGGTCGATGTCCACGATCAATATCGCCATGGAGCGGTCTGTACGCCTTGTTCCTGAAATGGCACTCTTCAGAACTTCCTGGAAATTCGCTCGATTGGCGAGCCCGGTGAGGTCATCGTAGTTGGTCAGATACTGAATTCTCTCCTCGTTCTCGCGCTGCTGGGTAATATTCTGCAGCAGTAGAACGGCACCGGTACGCTCGCCGGATTTGTTGACGGTGGCTTCACAGGAATATTCGACGATGAAGGAGTCTCTCCTGACTGTCTGCCATTTGCTTGAGTTATAGACATGCTTTGCATCAATGCCGAGCAGCGCCAATATTTTCTCCGGCTTGAAGCTAATCACCTTGTCATCTCTGGAGTCGGCTTCCCGGGTCATGAATCGTTGGATGTCACTATCGATGAGGTCATCGTATTCAATATCCAATAACTGGCAGGCCCTGGGATTGGCAAATGTCACTATTCCTTCGATATCGAGACCCAGTACGCCTTCAGCGGTGGAAGTGAGCAGGACACTGAATCGGGAATCGGAAAGTTCGAGTTCCTGTCTTGTTTGTTCTGCGATCTGGTGAATTTGGTCCAGTGTTTGCAGTCCCGCGACTTCGACCTCTCTTTCGGTGATCCTTCTGGAAACATGCTGGAAGAAAAAATTAACCATGAAAAAAGCAGTAATGAGTATCGTGACGTGGAAAAAGTGTTGCACGCCTTCGACGGCAACAATGGTGTGAAGGTACACCTCCACAGAAATACTGGCGATCGTGGCCGCTACCGGGAAGAGGAAAGATTTTTTACCGGGTACCATCATGCTGCCAAAGGAGACTGCAAATACGAGCAGGTATCCGAGACTACTGGAGATACCACCACTGGCGAAGAGCAATAGTGACAGGAAGATAATATCCAGTACGACGACTGATGTGATGGTGGCTGTGACCGCTATCCGTGCGTCCCTGGAGACAACGACCGCGAATCCATATGCGACATTAATTGTAAGGTATGCCAGGACGAGGCGCTGGAACCAGCGAGGTTCTAGTGTTCCGACCAATGTCTGGTCTGCGAATTCATAAGAAAGAAAGAGAAGTATGAATGAGAGAATGATTCTGAAATAGTTATACGCACGCAGCACAACTGCCTGCTCGGAATTTACCTTGGCCTGTCGACTGGCCACTTTCTCTTGAAGAATTGCCGCTTCGTCTATTTCGTCCGGGGTGTTAACTGTCCTTTCGATGTTTCTTTCACCCGAACGCTTGCCCACTTTCTTTTGTAGAAAGTTCTCTTCGTCTCTCCTGGTTTGCAAACTGCCTTCCACTTTCACCTACTGCACCTCCAATGCGTGGGCCTGTGGTCATCCGAATGGTTCAAGCTGAAGATCATTGACCACCTGAACAATGACCCTATCGGCAATATATTGGTAAGAATAGAAACCAGAGATGAACGGATGGGGATAGTTGACCAGAGGCGGTTAAAAAGACCAGTGGTCCTACTATTCTACACGGGGGTAGCCAGTAGTTATCTGCAGGCAATCATTGAATGAATACCGGGGTAACGAAGTCGCGCCTGCGAATTAGGGGTTGCTATACGGCCATTTTGGCCTTGATTGCCTCATGGCACTGGTAGTTGACCAGCGCAAAATCATTCATGACGAAATCCCCGATCAGGGCCTGGTTGCGGTCCTTGATGGAAAGCCGCGGTAAAGGCAGGGGTTGCCGGGAGATCTGTTCCCTGGTTTGCTCTACCGCATCGAGATATATGTGGGCATCACCGATGGAATGAATAAATTCACCCGGTACGAGATTGGTGATCTTCGCGATCATATGAAGTAAGAGTGAATAAGATGCGATATTGAATGGTACGCCCAGGAACATATCTGCAGATCGCTGGTACATATGAAGCGATAGTTTCCCGTCCGCTACATAAAATTGGAAGAATGCGTGGCAAGGAGGCAGTGCAACCTTGTCCATGGCTGACTCGCCCGGGTTCCAGGCGTTGACGATAATCCTTCGAGAATCCGGGTTGCTGCGAATCGTGTTGATTGCTTCCTGAAGCTGATCTATCTTCTTGCCCTCAGTTGTCTGCCAGCTTCGCCACTGGGCGCCATATACCCGCCCCATGTCTCCATCGTTGGAGTCAATTCCAAGGCGATGCAGGTAATCTTTGTAATTGGCGTCCCAGATCTTGTTGTTCTTATAGATGCTTTTTAGGTCATTTATATTAGTGGAACCGGAAATAAACCAGAGTAGTTCCGAAGACATCACTTTCCAGGCAAGCTTCTTGGTTGTGACGGCTGGAAATCCATCGGCCATATCGTAACGTGCATTTAGCCCAAAGCACGAAATGGTACCGACTCCCGTTCTGTCTTCGCGCTTGATACCCGTGTCGAGTATCTGCCGTAACTGTTCCAGGTACACTTTCATTCAAGCGCCCACGGCGGTTCTTGAAATAGCGCCCGCGGCGGTTCTTCTTGTTAAGAGTCTATCCACACTTGCTATCACCGCAATTAAGGCAGGTCATGCAGCCATCCATCAACACCATTGCGATGGTATTGCATTTTCTGCAAAGTTTGGCCCCCGGTGGGAAGCCTGCTTCAGTACCTGCGTCGTCCGCATTGGCAGCGACACCTTCGAGTGCGGCTCTTTTTTCAGCGAGGAGTGCCTTGTGTGCATCACTAAGTTCTACACTTTCTATCAACCCCATCTTGCGCATGTGGGTTTCCAGGACCTCTCCTATTTCTGCAACGAGTGATGGCATGAATCGCCCACCTTTTTTAAAGTACCCGCCTTGAGGGTCGAATACCTGCTTCAATTCTTCCACCAGGAATGTTGCATCACCACCTTTTCGGAATACCGCTGAAATGACTCGCGTCAATGCCAGAATCCACTGGAATTGTTCCATGTTTTTAGAGTTGATAAATACTTCGAAGGGAAATTCCTGCTCGTATTCTGTGCCGATGTTTAACACAATGTTGTTAATCGTGATGTACATCGCGTGATCAGACAAGGGTGTTTTGATTTTGTATGTATAACCCTTGAGTTCATCAGGGCGCGCAACGTCCTCGTGCATGAATTCTTTTACTGGCCCTGCCGGTGCCTCGTCGGTCTCTCTTTTGATGCTGTAACCGACGATATTTTTTTCGATCTTGATTGCCATTTCTATCTCTATCTCTCTTCCGGCATCCTTTAGTGGGATACCCGTTCTTGGTTAGCTATTGCTGCTGAGAATAGCCACTGGATTGATTTACCGTATGATTTACTGTATAAAAGTACAGTTATTTTAAACCTTTATATAGAAGTTTCAATGAAAAGAACCGGCTAAAATTTACCGTAATATCCCTCTTTCATCGCGTCGTACAGGTTCGCTGCTGTATGCAGTTCGCCGTCGTACTCAATTTCCTCATTTCCTTTTGCCTCGACGACTTCGCCATCTTCCAGCGTGAATTGGTAGATTGTGTTTTCCAGGTCCTCTTCCTTAACCAGTACGCCCTGGAAAGCCTCCGGATTAAAGCGAAAAGTCGTGCACCCCTTCAATCCCTTTTCATAGGCGTAGAGGTAAATATTCTTAAATTCTTCAAACGGATAATCCGTGGGTACATTGGCAGTTTTCGAGATGGAGGAATCTATCCATTTTTGCGCTGCGGCCTGAATATCGACGTGCTGTACCGGTGAAATATCATCAGCAGTGATGAAATAGTCTGGCAGTTTTTGCGCTTCGTCGTCCGTATAGGGTTTTGCTTCCGGGTTGACCATCGAACGATAGGCCAGTAGTTCGAAAGAGTAGACATCGACCTTTTCTTTTGATTTC
>Ga0114950_10000463_pt1 | contig 27764 bp, 20 predicted proteins | sample N075metaG_FD_83503 | JGI IMG/M metagenome (GOLD analysis project Ga0114950, IMG submission 83503) | Deep subsurface microbial communities from Kermadec Trench to uncover new lineages of life (NeLLi) - N075 metaG | ecosystem: Environmental > Aquatic > Marine > Ocean trench > Sediment | place... | reverse complement strand
TGCTAGCCGTCGTGGCGAGTCCGTCCGATGTCGGCTGAGTTACTTTCTTGAATCCAAATCATTGGATTCAGATCAAATATTTGGAGTGGGACTCGTAAACACCCTCACCGATGGCACCTAGCACCCCTTCGGCATTCGCTTCGACTGGCACGGAACCTGCTGGACACTGAGGTGGACATGTGTCGAAGGGCATCGCGACGATGACGACCTCGCTCACCAGAAAAACCACGGTCTTTGCGGCCTTGGGTCTGGCCATCGCCGTCATGCTGGTCGGCGGGCTCAGTTTTCAGCGAAAGCTCGAGACCTTCCGCGAACCCGGCATGGTGCTGCTCGAGCAGAGCGGCCCCAGGCTAACGGTGGAGTCGGTCGACTCGAGCCTTCAGGCGAGCGTCCTGGTAGGCGACCAGATCCTCCTCGTCAACAACGAAACGATCTCGAGCGCCAGGGGCCTCCTGCGACTGCTCTCGGAGAGTCCGACGAGCGAATTGGTCGTGCTGCGTGGCGACGATCTGTCTACCGTCGAGTACGTCCGACCGCCCTTGCAGATCGACTATCTGTATCTGGTGCAGGCCCTCATCGGAGCCTTCTACCTGCTCATCGGGCTGTACACCATCGTCCGGCAGGAGGGACGTCAGAGCCTCCTGTTCTATCTCTGGTGCCTCGTATCCAGCGCCTTCTACATTCTGGTCTCCACTCCATTCAGTGCGCTGACGGTGGATGGGCTGGGCAGATCGATCTACATCCTCGAAGAAGTCGGCCGACTCCTGCTGCCGCCACTGACGCTCCACTTCTTCATTACCTTTCCGAAGCATCTCAGCCAAGCGGTCTGGATCCGGCGGTTGACCCCCTTCTTCTATCTCCCTGCAGCCCTTCTGGCTACTCTGCAGTGGGACCTGATCTTCAACCGCGGCCGGCTGCTCCTGGGAAGCCCGGACGCCAACGGAATCGGCGCTGCCATCCAGATCACCGACCGGGTCGTTCTGCTGCACCTGACAGTGTTCGCAGTGGCTGCCGCCGCCCTCCTGCTCTACCAGTCCGCTCGCGACACCGACAAGGAGGTCAAGCGACAGCTGCTGTGGATCGCTCTCGGCTCCGGCTGCGGCTATGTACCTTTCCTCGTGCTCTACGGGGTTCCTTGGACTCTTGGTTTCCGAGGACCCACAGCGATGGTGGTCGCAGCAGTGCTGCCGTTGGCGATCGTGCCACTGACTTTCGCCTACGCCATCCTGCGCTACCGGTTGTGGGACATCACCATCATCGCGCGCGACGTCGCCACCTACACACTCACCCTGCTCTTCGGTCTGCTCGGCTTCTCTGTGCTGCGACTGGTCGTCGAGCGCGGAGTTCCGGAAGGTGCCGAGCTGACGCGCAACTTCCTCACCGTTGCGGCGGCTTTCGTGGTCGGCGGGCTGTTGCTGCCGGCGCGGCAGAGAATCGGCGGCACCCTGGAGAGGGTGTACTACCGTAGCGGCTTCAGCAAGCGTCGCACCCTGGTCAGCCTCGGCAAGGAGTTGCTGCACGAGCGTGATCTCGATCGCCTGTGCCGCGTTCTCCTCGACCAGCTCGACGAAGGGCTCGGTCTCGAGAAGACGAACCTGTTCGTCACCGAAGGTGAGCACCTGAGACCGGTTCACCAGGAGGACGAGCAGATCCGCAGCCTGCCGGCCTCGGGTTTCTCGGACGGCTTCTGGAACTCCGAGGTCGAGCCCCTGAGTGGTATCGCGTTGCCGGAAGCAGCGTTCTCGCCAGTGCAGAGACTCTTCGCCCATGGCTACCGCTATGCCTTTCCACTGACCGTTCGCGATCGGCGTGTGGGCCTGCTGACCACCGGCTACGGCATCGGCGAGACTCCGCTGTCGAGCGAGGATCAGGATTTGATCCGCCAGGTTCTGAATCAAGCGGCGCTCGCCATCGAGAATGCGCACCTTCTCGAGAGACTTCAATTCCAACTCGATGAAACGCAGGAGCTCAAGCGCTACAACGAGAGCATCATCGAGGCCTCTCCCGCGGGTATCGCGGTCCTCGATGCGGACGACCGGATCGTGTCCGCCAATCTGGCCTTTTCCGCCTTCGCTGGTGCCGAATCGGGCGCCACGAAGCGCCGCCGCATTCAAGATGTTCTACCCATAGAGCGCCTTCCGGCTCCTGACGAAGGTCTGGTAGAGCTGACTGTGACCGATGCGCAGGGGGGACAACGGCATCTGCAGCTCAGCGTCGCCGGGTTCTCCGCCGGCCGGAGTCGCGACTCGAAGGTTCTTGTTCTAGCCGACATCTCCGAGCGCGTCGCCATGGAAAAGGACCTCGAAGAGAAGGGCCGGCTCGCCGCCATCGGCGTCATGGCTGCCGGCATTGCGCACGAGGTCAACACCCCTCTGACCGGGATCTCCAGCTACGCGCAAATGCTGCTCGCGAGAACCGACCCGGACGACTCGCGCTACGAGCTCCTCAAGAAGGTCGAGCGTCAGACATTCCGCGCCTCAGGAATCGTGAACAGTCTCTTGAGCCTGGCCCGTAGCCGGACCCACTGCCCCGAGGATCTGGAGCTCAGGCCACTGCTCGAAGAGTGCGCCGAACTGATCGTCGACACCCACCAGGCGAAGGACGTAGAGATCGAATGGAATGTCGGAGCCGACTTAGTTGTTACGGCTCGAGCGGGCGAGCTTCAACAGGTGTTCACGAATCTGATCTCCAACTCGATCGAAGCAATGGGGCCCAAGGGAGGGCGCCTGCGGCTTTCGGGCACGGTCCTGGAAGACTGGACCGAGGTCGTGGTCGAGGACACGGGCCCGGGCATCGCCGGAGCGCTCCGCAAGAAGGTTTTCGAGCCGTTCTACTCAACGAAGCAAGACCAGGGCGGAACCGGACTCGGATTGTCGATCAGCGCGGAAATCGTTCATCGCAACGGCGGACAGTTGAAAATCGAAGATCCGAGCAGCGGCTTCGGATGTCGCATCGCGGTTCGCCTTCGTTCAGCAGAGAACTGATATGAATATCCTCATCGTCGACGACGAAGAAGTCCTTCGAGACATTCTGTCCTCGCTGACACGCGAGGAGGGTCACGAGCCGATCTGCGCCGGAACGGGCGAAGAGGCGCTCCGAATCCTCGGCGAGGAGGACATTGATCTGGTCCTGCTCGACCTCATGCTGCCGGGCATGACCGGGCGCGAGGTCCTGAACCAGATTCGTGCGCAGGATCCCGATCAGACAGTGGTCGTTATCACCGCCTTCTCGTCGATTGACGGCGCCATCGAAGCGATGAAAGACGGAGCCTTCCACTACATCTCGAAGCCGTTCAAGAACGAGGAGGTCGTGCACACCATGCGATCGGCCCTCGAGCGCCGCCAGCTCGAAAACGAGAACCGCGATCTCAAGCAGCGCCTTCGCGATCGCAATGGCTTCGAGCGGATCATCGGCAAGAGCAAGCAGATCGAGCAGGTCTTCGACCTGATCCGCTTGGCGGCGCCATCGAAGAGCAACATCCTGATCCTGGGCGACAGCGGCACCGGCAAAGAGCTCGTGGCAAAGGCGATCCACAACAACTCCAAACGCAAGGACGGGCCCTTCGTTACGGTGAACTCCGGATCGATGCCGGCCGATCTACTGGAGAGCAACCTCTTCGGCCACATCAAGGGCGCCTTCACCGGAGCGATCTCCAACAAGAAGGGGCTCTTCGAGCTCGCTCATGGCGGTTCGATCTTCTTCGACGAGATCGGCAACATCCCGGTGGAGACTCAAGTGAAGCTCCTGCGGGTGATGCAGGAGAAGGAGTTCATGCGCTTGGGCGGCGTCGAGACCATCACGGCCGACGTTCGCATCGTCGCGGCGACCAACGCCAACCTCGAAGACCGCGTCGAGCACGGTGAGTTCCGCGAGGACCTCTACTACCGGCTCAACGTCATCACCATCTACATACCCGCTCTACGCAAACGCGCCGAAGACATTCCTCTGATCGCCCAGCACTTCCTCGAGACCTACGCCCAGGAGAACGAGAAGCCGCTCGGGCACATCACTCCGCAGGCCATGGAGCTCCTGATGGACTATCACTGGCCCGGGAATGTGCGCGAGCTGGAGAACGCCATGGAGCGCGCTGTGGTGCTCTGCGAGGGTGACGTGCTCGACGTCAGCCTCTTACCCGCCAGCATTCGCGAGCCTGCCGAGTTCGCCGTGCCCTCGGCGTCGATACCCACCAACGGGCTTTCGTTCAAAGAGGCGGTCGGCGCCTATGAGAGGCAGCTCATCGTCAAGGCGCTCAAGTCGTCGGGCGGTGTACAGAAACGAGCCGCCGAGCTGCTCCGGATGAAGCCAACGACCCTGCACGAGATGATGAAGAGGCTCAGCATCTCGGTCGAGAGCCTGGCGACATGAGCAAGCTACTCGACCGGCTCGGCGAGATCGACCGTCGCTTCGACGAGTTGACTGTCAAGCTCGCTGACCCGGAGCTGCCCAAGAACCAGGACGCTTATCGGAAAACGAACCAGGAGCTCGCGGAGATACGGTCCACAGTAGAGCTGTATCACAGGTACAAGAGCGGACTGCAGGAAGAGCGCGAAACCAACGAAATGCTGGAGGGCCTGTCCAAGGACGACGAGCTCTTCGAGATGGCGCAGGAGGAGTGCGATCGGCTCGCAGCCTCGAATCGCGATCTCGAGGTGCAACTGCGCACCGAGCTGACCCCGAAAGACCCCAACGACTCGCGCAACGTCGTTCTCGAGATACGCGCCGGAACCGGCGGCGACGAGGCGACCCTCTTTGCCGCCGAGCTGTTCCGGATGTACACCCGCTTCGCCGATCGCCTGGGATGGAAGGTAGAGATCCTGAATCTCTCGGAGTCGGGCATCCGCGGTCTGAAGGAGGTCTCAGCCATCGTCGAGGGCAAGGACGCCTACAAGCGGCTCAAGTATGAAGGCGGCGTTCATCGCGTCCAACGGGTTCCTGAGACCGAGGCTTCCGGCCGCATTCACACCTCCGCCGTCAGTGTCGTCGTCTTGCCGGAGGCTGACGACATCGAAGTGGTGATCGAAGAGAAAGACCTGCGCATCGATCGCTACTGCGCCTCGGGCCCCGGGGGCCAGGGTGTCAACACAACCTACTCTGCCGTCCGCCTCACCCATCTACCGACCGGTCTGGTAGTCACTTGCCAGGACGAGCGCAGCCAGATCAAGAATCGGGCGAAGGCGATGCGAGTCCTCAAGTCTCGACTCCTCGAGATCGAGCAAGAAAAGGCAAACTCCGAGCAGACGGCAGAGCGCCGGAAAATGGTCGGCACCGGCGACCGTTCGGAGAAGATCCGCACCTACAACTTCCCGCAGAGCCGGGTGACCGATCATCGCACCAAGATCACCCTGCACCAATTGCCGAGCATCATGGAAGGCGACCTGGACGCTCTACTCGACTCCGCAGCGGCTCACTTTCACACCGAGCAGCAAGAGCTGGCCACCGCCGGCTCGTGACGGATCTCCACTCTCGGTGAGCCGGCGCGTCGGCGACCTGCTGAGCTTCGCCCGCTCCGAGCTGCGCAAAGCCTCTTTCGAACCCTCCCCGCGCGAGGCTCTACTTCTCCTATCACGCGCGATCCAGGCACCCGAGGCACAGCTCCTCGCCTATCCTGAGCGCCTGCCGACACGAGTCGAAGAGGCGCGATTCACAGACCTGCTCACCCGACGCCTGCGCGGCGAGCCGGTGGCCTATCTCCTCAACGAGAAGGAGTTCTGGCGACGCCCCTTCTTCGTCGACGGCCGAGTGCTAGTGCCCCGGCCCGAGACGGAGCATCTGATCGAGACCGTTCTCTCCCTCGATCTACCCTCCGAACCTCGAGTGCTCGACATTGGCACCGGCTCGGGGTGCATCGCCGTCACCTTGGCGCTCGAAGTGCAGCAAGCCCGCGTCGTGGCCACCGACGTCTCCCTGGCGGCGCTGCAAGTGGCGCGGCGCAATGCACTCCGGCACGGCTGCGAGGTACGACTCGTCCGCTGCGACCTCGGCGGTTCGCTGCGCCTGGAGGAATTCGACGTCATCGCCTGCAACCCACCGTATATCGCCGAAGTGGATCGACACCGTCTTTCGCCGGAGATTCTCGACTTCGAGCCTCACGGCGCGCTCTTCGGCGGCACCAGCGGTCTGGCCGCCTACGAAGCCCTTCTGCCACAGCTGGCATCGCTGTCGCGAAACGCCTCGATCGTCCTCGAAATCGGTGCCGGTCAGGCGAGCGCCGTGATCTCTCTGGCCGCGGCTTCCGATCTGGAGATGCGCCAGGTGGTCAAGGACTACGCCGGGCACGACAGGGTCGTTCTTCTCGGTCGGGCTCCGAGCCCCGGAAGCCATCTCGGATAGGCTTCCCCTCCTATGGATCGCTTCGTCATCCAGGGCCCCACCCGACTCAACGGTCGCGTTCATACCAGCGGCGCCAAGAATGCATCCCTACCGGAGCTAGCTGCCAGCCTGCTCACGGATGAGCCTTTGGTGCTCTCCGGGGTGCCGCAGGTGAAGGACATCGCGACGATGCGCCGGCTGCTGGGGGATCTTGGAGTCGACAGCAGCGAGGAGGGTGACGAACTCCGCCTCGATCCGGCTGCCGACGCCTGGAACCAACCCCCGCGTCAGGATGAGGCGCACTACAGCCTGGTCAGAACCATGCGCGCCAGTGTTCTGGTTCTCGGCCCGCTGCTCGCTCGAAGGGGCCACGCCAGGGTCTCTCTCCCCGGAGGCTGCGCCATCGGCGTACGCCCCATCGAGCAACATCTCGAAGGGCTACGCGCCCTCGGTGCTCGGGTGGAGCTACGCGAAGGCTATGTCAACGCCACCGCCGACCGCCTCCAGGGAGCCCGCTTTCGCTTCTCCAAGAGAACCGTCGGCGGCACCGAGAACCTGCTGATGGCCGCCTCTCTGGCTCGCGGAACGACCGTTCTCGATAACTGCGCGCAGGAGCCCGAGGTGGTCGATCTGGCACGACTCCTGTGCCGGATGGGCGCACGTATCGAGGGCGCGGGCACCGATTCGATCGAGATCGAGGGCGTCGAGAACCTGCGGGGGACCGAGCACAAGGTGATCTCAGACCGTATCGAAGCAGGCACCTACCTCATCGCCGCGGCCCTGACCGGCGGTGATGTGACCGTCGAGGACGCCTCGAGCCAGGACTTGTCGCCTCTTCTGGAGAAGCTCAACGACTCGGGTGCCGAGATTTCGATCGACGGATCGTCGATCCGCCTGCGTCGGGAGGGAGATCTCGTTCCACAAGACATCATCACCGGGTCGCATCCCGGTTTCCCTACCGACCTGCAAGCGCAGTACCTGGTGCTGATGACCCAGGCGAGCGGCTCGACAACCGTCTGCGAGAGCGTTTTCGAGAATCGATTCCAGCACGTCCCCGAGCTTGCCCGCATGGGGGCGGCGATCGTTGTGGAGGGAAACAACGCACTGGTTTCAGGGCCCAGCCCGCTCAGCGGAGCCCATGTCATGGCGACGGATCTCCGTGCCTCCGCCTGCCTGGTGCTCGCCGGGCTGGTGGCGGACGGCGAGACGATAGTTCACCGTATCTACCATCTCGATCGCGGATATGAGGAGATGGAACTGAAATTGCAAGAACTGGGCGCGCGAGTCGAAAGAGTCGCGGGCTCCCCATGACACCTCTCTTCGCATTCTTCCTCGTCGCTGTTCAGCCGCCAGCGCCGACACCGCCACCAGACCCTCGAATCGAGCTGGTCGAGCTCCAGGACGCACGGCAGAGTCGGGACGCCCTACGCCTCACCAACAGCCTCCTCGCTGAACGACCCGAGTGGTCGCACGAGATGGGTCTGGACTTTCTGCGTGGCCACCTTCTCGGGAAGCTCGGCCGCCACAGCGCCGCGGCGCGAGCCTACGCCGACGCGATTGGCGCCAGTCCCGCACTGCAATCCCCGGCACTGCTGCGGATCGCCGACGTCCAGCTCCGATTGGGCCACCCGGAGGTCGCAGCCGGCGTCCTAGCCGCACTGCTGCGCAAGCCGACCTCGCCAGCACTCGCCGAGACCGCCGCCGCCGCGCTCGTAAGGAGCCTGGCACAAGGCGGGGACTGCAGATTGCTCCGCACCTTCGAGATCGCCGACCTGCCGACAGAGTCTCGGCGCCGAATCGCGATCGCCCGAATCGACTGCGATGTACGGGCTGGACGACGCGAGAACCTGGCGCCCTCGCTCCTCGGGCTCATCGAGGAAGACCAGCGAGACCTGGCCGCCAAACACGCAGCGGATCGATATTCTCGCCTCGACCCCCAGGCGCTCGAAACTTCCACGTGGACTCGACTGGGCGGAATCTTTCATCAGCATCGCGACTTCCCACGTGCGGTGCGGTATCTGGAACCGGTCGTTCGGTCTTATTCGAAGCGGCTCGGAAAGGACGAGTCCGGGATCTACTACAAGCTCGTACGCTCCTACTACTGGAATGGCGACCTGCAACGCGCTGTCGAGAGCTATGGCGATCTTGCGGATCGAACGACCAGATCCGAGGACCGAGCGCGAGCGCTCTACCAACAGGGACGCTCCTACGAGCAGTTGGGGCTGTGGTCGGAGGCGACCAAGAGCTACCGCCGCGCCTTTCTTGCCGATCGCGAAGGTGAGTTTTCCGGGTCCAGCTTGATGGGCGCTCTGCGCCTCCAGTGGCGGTCGGGCCAGGAGAGCTCGATCAGCGATATCCTCGATCTACTACTCGACGATCGGCGAAGGTCGCAGGAGCTCGGCCGGGCAATGCTCTTTCTCGCCAGCTCCGACATCGTTCGTGGCCGTACCGACCGAGCCGGACGCTGGCTGTCGATCGCCGACACAGGCTCGCGAGCGCCAGTCGAGGTCGCCTACTGGCGGGGTCGTATGGCCGAGTTAGACTCAGATTTTCCGGCAGCCGTGAAGCACTACAGCAACGCAGTTCGAACGGACGCGTACCATCCACTAGCCCTCGCCGCGCAGAGGCGTCTTCAGAGCGAGTGGATGGCGCCGCTGTCGATCGAAGCTGCGCAGCGCCTGGCCGCCTCGAGTCGCCCTCGCGACCTGGCATTCGCGTGGCGAATGCTGGGAGATGACCATCCCGACGGCCTTCGGGCCCGAGAGCGCTTGCAGAACCGCCTGGCGAAGAATCGCACCGCCAAGGCCTTCCTCGATCTGAGACCGGTGGCTCCGCGCGATTGGCCTCTGTGGCACAAGGCGCTCGACGCTCCCGAGGAAAAGCTCCTCGGACTCGGGTTGTGGAGCGAGGCCAACCCGGTGGTGCTCCGCCACTTTCCGTTCAGCAATCTTGCGCTGGCGTACACTGCCAGCGCCCACCTGGCCCGCAACGGTCGAACAGAGCGCTCGATCTACATCGCGGAGGTCCTCAATCAGGGCGTTCCTAAGGGGGTGCCGCCGGCGTTGCTACCGCGGGACTTCAGGAAGCTGCTCTACCCGATCGCCTACCCCGACAAGATCTCGGAAGTCGTGCAACGATATGGCGTCGATCCCTACCTCCTGCTGTCCATTTTCCGCCAGGAGAGCCGCTTTGATCCCATGGCGGTCTCCTCGGCGTCGGCCCGCGGCCTGGGCCAGTTCGTGTTCCCGACTGCAGCGCGAATCGCCAAGAAGATCGGACGCCCGCTGCTGCGCCCTGAAGAGCTTGAAGACCCGGCAACCTCGATCGAGCTGGCGGCTGCCTACGTGAAGGAGCTCGGACAGCAGTTCGACGGCACACCGCATCGAGTGATCGCTGCCTACAACGCCGGCGAGATCCAGTCGCGGCTTTGGGGAATCTACTGCTACAGCTGGGAGCCCGAGGAGTACTACACCAAGATCAGCTTCCCCGAGACCCGCAACTACCTCGAGCAGGTGCTGAGAAGTCGAGCCCACTATCGAGAGATCCACGGGCCCTGGCCCGACCCTCCGCGGGGTATCCTTGCGCCCCAGGATCGGCTGGGGCTGCGCTAGCCAACAGGCAGGCATGGGATCCGAAACCTCCGGTACTCTCTTCGTCGTCGCCACCCCGATCGGCAATCTCGGAGACTTGTCACCCAGAGCGATCGACACTCTGCGATCGGTCGACCTCATCGCCTGCGAGGACACCCGCCGTACCGGACGGCTGCTCGCCGGCCTCGGCCTCGAGAAACGACTCCTCTCGTTTCACGAGCACAATGAGGAGGCTCGCATCGATCGCCTCATCGGCGAGCTCGCGGCTGGAAACGACGTCGCTCTGGTCAGCGACGCAGGGACGCCTCTGGTCTCCGACCCCGGCTACCCCCTGGTGCGCAGTGCCCTCCGGCAAGGCCACAGAGTCATCGCGATCCCCGGAGCCTCCTCGGTTCTCGCCGCCCTGGTGAGCTCGGGGCTGCCGCCATACCCCTTCACCTTCCTGGGCTATCCGCCCCCCAAGTCGGGAAAGCGCCGCAATTTCTTCGGCCGCTTCGCCGAGCTCGGGCACACCCTCGTCTTCTTTGAGGCACCCCACCGGATCCTCGCCAGCCTCGAGGACGCGGAGGAGATTCTCGGTGAGCGCGACGCCGCGGTCTCACGGGAGCTCACCAAGATGCACGAAGAAACGCTGCGAGGAAACCTCGGAGAGGTACGGCGCCAGCTCGAGAAAAGGGAGCGGATTCGCGGGGAGCTCGTGGTCGTAGTCGGAAAGGCCTACGGGTAGTACCCCCGCATCGCCATCACCTCCAAGCCTTTACCATCGACCCGGATCTCGACTTCGCGGAACCTCTTGCTGCCGGTCGCGTTGGAGCTCTGGTAGCCGATGAGGTAGCGCGAACGGAGCTCCTCCTGAATCCCCGAGTAGATGGAAGCGAGCTCGGCGGCATCCTTGATGAAGAAGGCCCGCCCGCCGGTCTCCTCGGAGATTCGGGAGAGGGCCTTTCGCGCCGGGCCGGTGCCCTTGCCTTCGATGTTGAGACCGATGGCATAGATCGCGACGCCCGTGCGGTGAGCGTACTCGAGGGCGTCCTCGAAGCTGAATCTGCTGTTCTCGTCCTTGCCGTCGGAGAGCAGGAGCAGGACACGCTGACCCATGATGCCGTTGAAGTAGTAGAGGCTGAAGATCAGACTGTCGTAGAGTGCCGTTCCGCGCTCCGCCTTGATCCCCGCGAGGCCTGCAGCCATCTCGGAACGGTCGTTGGTGAACTTGACCAACAGCTGCGGGTGGTCGTTGAACGAGATCAGCGCCGCCCGATCCTTGGAAGTGATCGCCGACTCGAAGAACTCGAGCGCCGCGTCGCGGGCCTGGTTGATACTGGACTCCATCGATGCCGAGACGTCGAGCATGATCCCGGCATGAATCGGCAGATCGCGGACGAGGTCGAAGCGAACTATCTTTTGTGGAACCTGATCTTCGAAGGCGCTGAAGGCTTCGACACCGAGATCGAGAACCGGCCGCTTCCGCTTGTCGAGCACCGTCGTGTAGACCTCCACGAACTCGACATCTACCTCTTCGAGGAAGTCAGGGGCATTGATGAAGACGAGATCCTCAGTCGAGCTCCCATCAGGCCGATAGGCGACCGCGCGAACGTAGGCAAGAGCGCCGCTCTCGGGCAGCTCGATCGACTGCACGAAGGGAGGTTGGTAGAGCGTCGCTAGCAGATCCTCGTTGAGGTAGAACTCGACGCGGTGCACGACGGAATCCTTCGGTACCGTAACCTCGGCCGCCGCCTTGATGGTGTCGGTGTAGGTAACGCCACTGCGCGGCTCCGCCAAACGCACCGCAAAGCGGTGGGTACCGGCGTTCAAGACCAGCTCATCGCGCGCCACCTCTTCCTTGTCGAGATTCCTGGCGACAGCCACCAGAGTGTGAGTCCTGGGCACCGCACCGAGATCGAACTCGACGCTGAAGGGAGGGTTGCGCTTGCGCAATGTTGCACTCTCGTTGAGCTTGAACTCGATCTCGGCGATCTGGTCGCCGGTCGTGAGAGTGTCGAAGCGAACCATGCCGGAGAGCATCTCGCCACGCGGCCGAATGATCTTCATCGTCGTCTCACCGAGAGTGAGTGCCGCGGTGGCGGCCTCCAGGATACGGGCACTTTCCGAATCCTTCGGAATCACCGGAACGCGCCCATCGAGGAACGGCACCTCGATGTCGCGCTCTTCGCGGTAGAACTTCTTGGAGCTCAGGTCTTCCACTCGGATGATCAACTTGTAGGAGCCCGGGCGCAGCCGGCGCTGAAACGTCATCGGCACGACTCCGCCGGCGACCGCGGATGCCGGAAAGTCGAACTTGTAGCGGAAGTTCTCGAACAGCCGGGTGCCGCTCAAGATCTCCCCGGCGACCAGGAAATGCAGGGTCTCGGTACCGGCCAGCTCGGTGATTCCGGCCTCCTTCAAGTCGACCTGAATGGTACCCTCCATGATCGTCCGACTCTGGTACCGCTGTGTGAACTCGAGATCGAGAGTCGCCGCGAAGACCGAGGCACCTTCCGGGAGATCGGTCGAGTACGACTCGAAAGTGGCAACCCACTCCGGCGAGGGGCCGTTCGGGGAGTGGAGGATCTTCGACATCAGGAGCTCGAATTCGATCGCCTCCCTCATGAGCTTCTGCAGGATCGCCAGTACCTGCCGCCCGTTCTCACAATTCTGCATTCCCTGTGACAGGTTGCCGCGTCGCGACCCGGCACTGAAATTGTCGACGATGTCGCTGAGCCCGTCTCCTGGATACCAGAGCACCCACCGCCGACCGCCGAAGCGCTGCACGAAGACCAGGAAGAACTCGAACGGAGTCTTGTCGCTACCGTCGAAGAACCACACTTCGAGCGGATAGGTGACACCCGAGCAACGAAACTCGATACGAGCATCGGGCAGTCCGTTCAGTAGCAGCATCTTGGCGCGATCCTCCTCCAGGCCCCCGAACAGAGCGTTCGCCTCTTCCATCATCGAGTACCAGCGGTCTCGGTACTCGTTGCGAGTCGTGTCGGGGTAGGGATCGCGAATACGCCAGAATTTCTCGATGAAGGAATCGCGCTGATAGTCCTTCTCCAGGCTGAGGAAGGCCTCCACCTCTTCCTCGGAGATGATCAGCTCTACTTCGTACAGCCAGGTCTGATACTTGGCCGCCAGCGCCGCCAGTCGAGGGTCTTCCTTCTTTCCCGCCGCGCCCGCCTCAGCAGCGAGGACGAGGCCGAGCAGGCAGCAGACCAGCACCGCCGCTACCGGTGCCAATCGAGCCCCTGCGCGGGAGGTGAGGATCCTGATCATCGCGTTCCGGTGCCCGTTCGGCGGCGTCAACACTCTACTACGACACTTTCGGGAACCCTGGGCTCACAAACTGCGTAGTGATCGGTAGCGCAGCCACTGCTAGAATTACGCCCCCGTGAAGAGCGTCTACTTCGACAACAACGCGACCACGCCTCTCGATTCCCGAGTGCGCGACCGTATGCTGCCCTGGCTCGGGGATCGGCACGGCAATCCGTCATCGGTGCACCGGTTCGGCCAACAGGCCAGAGATGCTGTCGAGGTGGCGAGGTCGGATGTGGCGGCTCTCCTGGCCGCTCGACCGGTCGAGATCGTGTTCACGGCCTCGGGCACCGAAGCCAACAACGCGATCCTATGGAGCGTTGTCCGACGCGCCGGTTTCGAAGGCCATGTCATTGTCTCGGCGCTCGAACATCCGTCGATCGTGGAGGCCGCCGCTCAGCTCAGCGAGCTCGGGGTCGAGGTCACCCGCCTGCCGCCTTCGCCGGCAGGAGTCGTCGAGGTGGAGGCCGTCGAGGCGGCGCTACGTCCCGACACGCGCATGGTGTGCGTCATGTCGGCGAGCAACGAGATCGGCACTCTGCAGCCCGTCGAAGCAATCGCCGCCCTTTGCCGAGAACGGGGCGTCTGGATGCACTGCGATGCCGTGCAGTCCGCTGGGAAAGTAGCCGTCGACGTAGGCGCCCTCAACGTCGACAGTTTGGTTATCGGCGCTCACAAGTTCCACGGGCCGCTCGGAGCGGCCGCCCTGTGGATTCGCCAAGACGCCGAGTTCAGCGGCGGCCTCGTGGGTGGCTCGCAGGAGCGAGGCCGGCGAGCCGGCACCGAGAACGTCGCCGCCATCGTCGGCTTCGGAGAGGCGTGCCGGCTCGGCCGACTCGAGCTCGACGAGAGATACTCCTTCCTTCGCAGGCTCCGAGATCGTTTCGAACTAGGCATTGCCGACATCCCTGACATCAGGATCCACTGTAGAGACTCACCGCGCCTACCGCACACCTCCCACCTGGCGATTCTGGGCGTCGAGGGCGAAGCCCTTCTGATTCGCCTCGACCTCGCCGGGTACGCGGTGTCGACCGGATCGGCCTGCGCCTCGGGAGTGGTCGAGCCCAGCCCGGCTCTGATGGCGATGGGCCTCGAGGCGGAAGAGGCTCTGGCTTCTCTTCGGATCAGCTTCGGCATGACCAACACGATGGACCAGGTGGACGACTTCGTGGGCGTCTTCGCCCGCGAAGCGGAGGCGCTGAGGCAGCTCGCCCCGGCGATGCGGGCATGAGCGGATCGGTCGCTGTCGCAATGAGCGGCGGCCTCGACTCTTCGGTCGTGGCGGCCCTGCTCGCGAGCTCCGGCGAGAAGGTCGTCGGCCTGTCGATGCTCCTCTGGGATCGATCGGCGAGTAGCCGGAACGGACGCTGTTGCGGCTCTCTCGACCTTGCGGATGCCCGCCGAGTGGCCGCTCAGATCGGCATTCCTCACTACACACTGCGCTTGGACGATGCCTTCGCGAAGCGGGTAGTGGAGCCCTTCGTCGACGACTATCTCGCCGGACGCACGCCGAGTCCCTGCATTCGCTGCAACTCGTGGATCAAGTTCGATCTCTTCGTCGAACGAGCCCGCAGACTGGGCGCCGACCACATCGCCACCGGCCACTACGCGAGGATCCTCGAAGGGGAGGAGGGTCTCGAGCTACATCGAGCCCTGGACGAGAGCAAGGACCAGAGCTACTTTCTCTTCGAGCTCAGCCAGGAGCAGCTCGCCGCCAGCCGCTTTCCCCTTGGCGAGCTCACCAAGCTGGAAGTTCGCGAGATCGCTCGCAGCCACTCCTTGTGCGTAGCCGAGAAGGGCGAGAGCATGGAAATCTGCTTCGTCGAGGACGGCATCCAAGAGTTCATCGAAGGGCGACTAGCCGCTCGAGGCGTGCCGCCGATGGCGCCGAGCAGCGTGGTGGACAAGGCAGGGCGAAAGCTTGGCACGGCAGCCCCCTACTACCGGTACACGGTCGGCCAGCGGCGCGGGCTCGGGGTGTCTTCCTCACGCAAGCTCTTCGTGCTCGGAGTCGATCCTCCCACCAATCGAGTCTTCGTGGGCGAGCGCAGCGACCTCCTTGCCCCCGGCCTGGTGGGAGAGAAGGCTCATTGGATCGGTTCACCACCGAGCAGCGAGCTCGAGGCGTCGGTCAGGATCCGCTCGCAGCATCCAGGAGTTCGTTGCGTCATTCGGCCGCTGGCAGACGGATTGATTGAAGTCGAATTCGAGGATCCTCAGTATGGAATCGCCCCGGGGCAGGCGGCGGTGTTCTATGACGGCAGCCGAGTCTTGGGAGGCTGTTGGATCCGGGAAGAAACCAAGCGCGCTACTCGTTGCGTAGCATGACTGAGGTCTGATGCCTACACTGATTCGAACCGAACCGGAAACGCGACGCCGACGCGACGCCGACGCCACGCGCTCGTCCATTCTCGACGCCGCCGAAGCAGTGTTCGTCAAGAAGGGCTTCGCGGCAACGGCGATGACCGAGATCGCCGACCGCGCGGCAGTGACCAAGAGCTTGATCCACCATCACTTCGGTTCCAAGAAGGCCTTGTGGCAGGAGGTGAAGCGGCGCCGGATCGGAGTGCTCTCGCAGATCCAGCGAGACGTGGCGGCGGGAGGTGAGCCCGAAGCCCAGCTTCTTGCCGAAGCGATTCGCGGCTACTTTCGCTTCCTCCAGGCCTACCCGAGCTTCGTTCGCCTCAGCGCATGGATGAATCTCGAGGACCCCGATCTGAGTGTTCCGAGCGACTCTAGTCTGATCGACAGGACTCTGGAGCAGATCAGAGCCGCGCAGGCCTCGGGAGAGCTGCGAGATGACGTCAAACCCTGGAACGTGTTCGTCGCTCTCACCTCGATCTGCATGCACTGGTTCCTCTCGCGCCATGCCTTCGACCACGACCTGCACGCCGATCCCGATCCCGATGTCGCGGACGAAGAGTATCTGTCGGATCTGTTGAAAATCTTCATGGATGGAGTGAGAGCCCAAGGCACAAGAGGCGCCGAAAGCCGAGAAGTCTGAAGTAGCTTCTGGAACCAAACGAGCTCTCGGAGTCCCCTCCAGGCTCCTTGATCCCGGCACGGTACACTCACAGCCGCATGTCCCGGCTGTTCCGCGTTCTCTCTCTGCCTCTCCTGTTCCTCAGCGGCGGCCTGCTGGCGCAGGATTCCGACAGCGCCGACGGTCAGGTCGCGGAGCGCCGGCATCGTCTCTTTCTCGAGGAAGTCGATCTCCTGATCGGTGACGAAGAGCGCGAAGGGTTCCTGAACCTCAAACAAGCGTACCAGCGCGATCGCTTCATCGACCGTTTCTGGCGACTTCGAGACCCCTTTCCGCAGACGACGCGCAACGAGCTGCGCGTACGCTGGCAAGAGCACGCGGTTATCGCACGAGGCCGATTCGACGATCTGAGCGACTTCAGGGCGCAGATGATCCTCTTCTTCGGCGAGGAGAAGACCAACTGGCGCAGCTTCTGCTCCGAGCTTCTGGTGCCACTCGAAATCTGGCACTTCGACTATGTCGCCGGTCTGCGGCCCGAGTTCTACCTGGTCCTCAGGCGCTTTGGGCAGCGAGTAGAGCCGTGGAGCCCGAACGATGGGCTCGATCGCCTGCAGCAGCCCGGCCGGTCCAGCCAGCTCAACCCGGACCTCTTCCTCCGCCGAGTACGAGACGAATGTTCCCGAGGAGACCAGTTGGTGAGCGCCCTGCTGACTACCACCGACTGGCGCGAGCTGGCAACAGAGCTTCGCACGTTGCCCGAAATTCATCCGGAATGGGTCCTCAGTTTCCTCGGGCGCACGACCGATCTACCTGAAGGCGCCGCCTCACTGCCGGCGGAGCTCAGCTGGGACTTTCCGGGGGCACACCAGAGTCGCACCGTCGTTCAGCTCATGTTGAGCGTCAACAGCGACGCTGCCAAACTGCGGACCATCGCCGAGCGATCCTCGTTCAACTTCCTGGTCGACGGCGACGTTCTTCGCCAGGGCGAGTTCTTCGAGAGCTTTCGCTACAAGTTCGATATACCTGTGAGCGGGGCTGAGGAGGCAGCCAGGATCGAGCGGCTCCCCCTGGCTGTGCAACGCTATCTACGGCCCGGCCGCTACACCTGGGTAGTCAGGCTCCAGGACCTCAACGCCACCACGTTCTTTCGGGACGAAATCGAGATCGACGTTCCCAACCTGCGCTTCGTTGGCGAGGAAGGGGCAGAGCAGGCGTCGGTGAAGGTCGGCGATCTCGTCCTCTGGGACGAAGCCAACGCCTCCCTCGACGAGAGCCCCCTCGGAGATCACTCCGTCACCCTGCGCACACCCACTGACCGCCTGCTCACCGGCATCATCCGCGTCTTGGCCGAGTCTACGGGTGAGGACATCCACAAAGTGTCCTTCACCCTCAATGGCAAGGAGATCATTGCCAAGCGTCGCGCTCCCTATAGTGTCGAGATCAATCTCGACCGAACACCTCGCATGCACACTCTGGCGGCAACAGCGTTTGACTCGGACGGCAGACTGCTGGCCCGCGACGAAGTGCTCCTCAACGCCGGCCCCCACCGCTTCGCAATCCGACTCGTCGAACCGCAGCGAGGCCACCGCTACAAGAACAGCGTTCGTACCCGTGCCGAGGTCGACCTCCCGGCGACCGAAATCCTCGATCGCGTGGAGTTCTATCTCAACGAGACACTCGTCGCGACGCTCTACCAGGAGCCGTTCGTCCAGCCGATTCTCATCCCGGAGTCGCAAGACCTCGGATTCGTTCGCGCGGTGGCGTATCTCGTAGACGGCACCTCAGCCGAGGATCTCGTGTTCGTCAACTCACCCCACCCGATCGACTCGGTCGACGTCAACCTCGTCGAGCTCTACGCCTCGGTCTTCGACTCCAAAGGCAATCCGGCAAGCGGTCTGAGTCGTGACGACTTCGTAGTCAAAGAGGATGGGGTAGAGCAACATGTTCGGCGCTTCGAGGAGGTGCAGGACCGCCCGCTTCACACCGGGATCCTGCTCGACGTTTCGGCCTCGATGACGAATTCGATGAAGGAAGCCGAGGAAGCGGCACTGCGCTTCTTCCAGTCGGTGATCCGCGAGAGCGATCGCGCTTGCCTGGTGCTCTTCAGCGACGAGGCGGAGCTGGTGGTGCCGTTCACCAACGATGTGAGTGTGCTCGCCGGGGGGCTCGTCGGGATCGCCGCCGACGGCGAGACCTCTCTGCACGACAGTCTTATTTTCACCCTCCACTACTTCAACGGGCTACGCGGCAAGCGCGCCTTCATCGTGATTACCGACGGTGCGGACTCCAACAGCGAGTACAAGTTCTCGGAGGTCCTGGAGTTCGCACGCCGTAGCGGCGTCGGGATCTACACCGTTGGCTTGAACATCTCTCCCCGTGAGAACCTGGTACGCACCAAACTGATCCAGCTCGCCCGTGAGACTGGCGGCAACCACTACTTCATCGACAGCGCCAGCGGACTCGAAAGAGTCTACGAGAAGATCGAGAGCGAGCTCCGCTCGCAATACCTCTTGGCATACCAGTCGTCTCAGACCACAGACAGGGAGTCGTTTCGAAAGATCGAGCTGAAGGTCAAGCGCAAGGGTCTGCGCGCCAAGACCATGCGCGGCTACTATCCATGAGCCCGCCACCGAAACTGGTTCTTGCTTCGGCCTCCCCGCGGCGCTCGGAGCTTCTTCGCGGGCTCGGCGTCTCCTTCGAACGTCGCCCCGTGAACATTGACGAAACGCCCCTCGCGGACGAACAGCCCTCCGACTACGTCCTGCGAGTCTCGGCGCTGAAAGCAGCGGCCGGCGGCGAACCCGCTAGGAGAGGTGAGCTCGTCCTGGCCGCCGACACGATCGTCGTCCTCGACGGCAGGCTGCTTGGCAAGCCGGCCGACGTCGACGACGCTCGCCGGATGATTCTGGCTCTCGCCGGGAGGAGTCATACGGTGCTCACCGGCGTGGCACTGCACGACGCAGCCAACGAGGCGCAGGTCGCCGACCTAGCCGAGAGCCGCGTCTTCATGCGGCCCATCTCGGAAGACGAAGCCGCCTGGTATGTCGCCACGGGCGAGCCCATGGACAAGGCGGGAAGCTATGCCCTCCAGGGCCTCGGTGCCCTCTTCGTCGACCGAATCGACGGCAACCCCTCCAACGTCATCGGCCTACCGCTGCCGCTCGTCTACGAGCTCTTCGAGCGGTTGGGCTACGACCTCAGGGCGATGGTCACGACACCAGGTACGCACTCGTCCGAATCTGAATCCTCGAGCGTGGCTGAAACCCCCGTCCCGCCAGGCTGAAGGCAGTTCGCTCGGCGAGAACCGGGAGCACGATCCAGCCATCGAATCGATCCCCGGCGTTGTAGGCCGGAACCACGGGCTCGACCTCCGCCAACTTCGTCCAGTGCTCTTCGTCGGGATCGAGCGACGCCCGCAACTCCAAGTACGCACGATCGAGGTCGATCGCCTTCTCGGGGGCCGGGTACCACATAGAGATCACGAAGCGGATCTCGTCGTAAGGAGCCGTGGTGAGGCTTGATTCGGAGTCGGCCTGCAAAAGAAACGTGAAACAGCCACCGTTGTCAGTAGCAAAAACCTCCGAAGGCGGATCAAAAATGATCTGCCGAGGAGGAGTAGAAGAATTCATAAGGCCGGCAGTGTATCAACGGCGTACGCTTGCGCCCGCGCGGTCAAAGTCGAATGTGAAATACCGAACCCAGCACCGGTACGGAATCTCGTCGACCTGACCGTGGAACCCTTCGACGCCGGCTAGGCGGTCAAGTGTGCGTGAGATCGTCGCAGCGCAGGAGCGATGCGCGGAGGCGTACTCCGGGTACGCCGCACAAGCAGAGCGACGAGCACGCGGCGAGATCGCGTGCAATTGGCCGCCTAGCGGAAGCCGCGGCGGAGTTCCTTCTTGAAATCACCAAAATTCTCTTCCCCATTGAGGCAGACCACGACTCGTTCGAGCTTGGTGCCGCCCTGAAGGTAGCGATGAACCTCGGTCAGGAGGATTCGGGCACAGCGATCAACCGGGAATCCGAAGACTCCGGTCGAGATCGCCGGCAGCGCGATCGACTTCAGCCGATGGCGGTCGGCCAGCGCCAGCGAGGAGCGTACGGCGGCAGACAGCTTGCGATCCTCGTCGCCTTCTCCCATCCTGGGGCCCACAGCATGAATCACCCGCTTGGCGATCAGATCGCCAGCGCCGGTCATGACAGCAGTGCCAACAGGCGTACCACCGATCTTGGAGCACTCTCGCTGAATCGACTCGCCTCCCTTTTCGAGGATGGCCCCCGCAACGCCGGAGCCCAGGACGAGGTCCTCATTGGCGGCGTTCACCACCGCATCGACCTCGAGGTCAGTAATATCCCCCTCGAGAAGCTCGAGAAGGGTGTCGTTCATCTTGAAGGCGATACGATTCTTGTTCATCGGTCACTCATTTTATCGCAATCGAGGCCTTCGGGGGCTTAAAGCCGATGAGATACACTTCGACAGTCATGTTGGGGGCCGTCAAGGCAGATCTCGCCGGACGGCTGGCTCACACCATCCGGGCGATTTTTGATCTAGAGCACGCTCCGATCATCGAAGTGCCGCCGCGGCGCGAGCTCGGTGACTTAGCTGCTCCCGCCCCCCTGCACCTGGCCCGGCAGCTCAAGAGAGCCCCGCGGGAGATCGCCGCTCAACTCCAGGCCAGTCTCGAGGTACCCGATTCGGTCGCGAAGGTGACGATCGAGGGCGCCGGATATCTGAACTTCTTTCTCGACCGGCCCACCTTCGTGCGCCGGGTTCTGAGCGAGTCTCGATCGTTTGAGACCGGGACACAGGCCACCAAGATCGTCGTCGAGCACACCAACATCAACCCCAACAAGGCCGCCCACATCGGCCATCTTCGCAACGCGGTGCTAGGCGACGTGCTTGCAAGATCTCTGCGCTCGCTTGGCTACCCGGTGGAGGTGCAGAACTACATCGACGACACTGGAGTGCAGCTGGCTGACGTCGTCGTTGGCATGATCGATATCCGGGGCCTGTCACTCTCCCAGGTCAAGGACCTGAAGGAGCCCTTCGACTACTACTGTTGGGACCTCTACGCCGAGGTCGGTCGTTGGTTCGAAGACAGCGAGGATCGCCAGGCTCTGCGCCGCGAGACGCTCCATGCCATGGAGTCCAACGCGGGCGAGCGCGCCGAGATGGCGCGAGTCGTCGCCTCACGGATACTCCATCGCCACCTGGCAACGATGCAGCGCCTGGGCATCGGCTATGACCTCCTCACCTACGAGAGCGAGATTCTGCGACTCGACTTCTTCGCCGAAGCCTTCGATCAACTGCGATCTCAGGGAGCCGTCCAACTCGAAAAAGAGGGGCCCAACACCGGGTGCTGGGTCATGCCACTCTCGGACAGCGCCGAGTTCGCGGGGCTGGAGGACCCCGACAAAGTGATCGTACGGTCCGACGGCACCGTCACCTACGTCGGCAAGGACATCGCGTACCAACTCTGGAAGTTCGGACTCCTGAGCCGCGACTTCGAGTACCGCTACTGGGACGAGGAGGGCGTTTGGGCTACCGCTTCAGGCGGCTCGGTCCACCACAGTGGAGAGGTGCCGAGCTTCGGCGCAGCCGACCGCGTGATCAACGTGATCGATGCGCGGCAGAGCTATCTCCAGAAGATCGTTCGCGTGGGCCTCGAAGCCTTGGGCCACGAGGCGCAGGCCGAGGCCAGCGTGCACTTCGCCTACGAGATGGTCGCCCTCTCCCCGAGCGCCGCGCGACGCCTCGGAATCGCAGACGGCTCTGCAGGCAACGACGCCAAGGCAACGCTGATGTCGGGTCGCAAGGGCATCGGGGTGAAGGCTGACGACCTCCTGGACGAGCTAGAAGCCAAGGCGCGCGAAGGTATCGCGAAGCGCAACCGCGACCTTGCGGACGAAGAGCTCGATGAGCTCAGCCGCCGAATCGCGGTGGCGGCGCTGCGCTTTCTGATGGTCAAGGCAACAACCACCCGGGTCATCAACTTCGACTTCGAAGAGGCGCTGAACTTCGAGGGTGAGACCGGTCCCTATCTGCTGTACTCCATGGTGCGAGAGCGCAACATCGAACGACGGCTGGAGGAGGCTCGAATCTCGGTCAAGATGGACGACGACACGCTGGCCTCACTGCCGCCAGAGCTCTGGCAGGACGATCTCTGGGACCTCGTGCTCTCCGTGAGTCAGATTCCGGAGTCGATAGAGAACGCGGCCAACAGCTTGGAGCTGTCCCTACTGGCGCGCCACGCCATCGACCTGGCACGCAAGTTCCACTCCATCTATCACCGCCATCCCATCCTGCGCGAAGAAGACGAGCAACTACAGACTGTCCGCCTGACCACGGCAACGATCTTCCGCCAGGGCTTGGCGCATCTGCTCCAGATTCTCGGAATCCCGGTGCCGGAGAAAATGTAGGGACTCCCCGCCGGGTCTACCCCTCTGGAATCCGCCTTCAGTCGAGTTGCTTGCGCAACACCGTCGGAATGTCGTAGTCGTCCACGTTGGACCAGTTAGGGCCGAAACCGCCTTTGTCGCTCTGGTGGGTGTGAGCCAGGACCTTGCGATAGAAGGGCACCTTCTCCTGCTTTTCTTCGGGCTGCGGCTCTTCTGCATCCGCGAAGGCAGAGTGCTGCATCGGGTTCGGCTCGACCACCTGCTCCGCCGGGAGCTCTTCGGATCCGCGGCGCCACAACGGCTCCTGGGTCTCTTCGACGGGGGCCGGAGTCGAGTCGGCGAGACCGGCGGAGACCTCTCCGGTGGTGTCGTTGGAGCCGGTCGCGATGACCGTCACCTTGATCTCGTCGACCATACTCTCGTCGAGAACGAGGCCGGAGATGATGTTGGCATCGGGGTCGACCGCATCGGCGATCGCTTTCGCGGCCTCCGCCACCTCATGGAGAGTCAGGTCGGCTCCACCGGTGATGTTTATCAGAACTCCGCGAGCACCCTGAATCGAGGTCTCTTCGAGGAGTGGCGACGACACCGCCGCCTGCGCCGCCTCGAGGGCGCGGTTCTCGCCCTTGGCGATGCCTGTTCCCATGAGCGCCATGCCCATTCCCGACATGATCGCCCGCACGTCGGCGAAGTCGGCGTTCACTTCACCGGGGATAGTGATCAGGTCGCTGATGCCCTGCACTGCTTGGCGCAGCACGTCGTCTGCAGTGAAGAAGGCTTCCTTCAGCGGAGTGCCTCGTTCAACGAAATGCAGGAGGCGCTCGTTGGGGATAGCGATCACGGTGTCCACACACGACCGCAGCTCCTCGAGACCACGCTCGGCGAGCTGCATTCGGCGCCGGCCTTCAAAACCGAATGGCTTGGTGACGACGGCGACCGTCAGCGCCCCTATCTCGGCGGCCAAACTCGCAATGACCGGCGCAGCACCCGTCCCGGTTCCTCCGCCCAGACCGGCGGTGAGAAACACCATATCCGATCCTTCGAGGAGCTCGAGAATTCGATCCGTATCCTCGAGCGCAGCCTTGCGACCGATCTCGGGATCCGAGCCGGCGCCCAGCCCGCGGGTGATGTTCGTTCCCAACTGGAGCTTGATCGACGCCCGGCACCTGGAAAGCGCCTGCATATCCGTGTTGGCCGCGATGAATTCGATGCCGCGAAGCCGAGCATCGATCATGCGGTTCACCGCGTTGCCGCCGCCACCACCGACTCCGAAGACCTTGATCGTCGCCGGCAACATCTCCTGGCTCTCCATCGAAATCGGCAGAGAGCTCTCTTGCTCTTGCTCGTCTAGCAGGATCATGCTGTTCCCCTTTCTGAGGGTTATATCCCGAGTCTGCTCCTGGAGTCCAGAGGTTCGCTCATGGCTTACCTCGGATCACTACAACAAGTCCGAAAACATGTCTCGAATGCCTCCCACCATCGCCCGGACACCGAACCTGGAACGCGCTCGCCCGGTCCCGACTCGATCTGCACGGTGACCGTGGAGGAGCAGTCCGGCGGCCGTCGACCAGGCCGGACTGTGAAGGACGTCAACGAGCCCTTCCAGGCCAGTCGGCAGCCCCGAGCGTACCGCCGCGTCGAAGATCTGTTCGGCGAGCTCGTTGAGCCCGTCGAGCTGAGCACCGCCGCCGGTCAACACCACACCGCCCCGCAGATTGAGCTCGCCAGTGCACTTGACGAGGTCGTCGAGGATGAGCTGGAGGAGCTCTTCGGCACGCGGCTGGAGAATGTCCGACAGCTCTCTTCTAGCCACGATCCGGGTTCCCGCACCACCGACGCTCGGCACCGACACCCCTTCATCTGAGTCCACGAGGCTCGCAAGACAGCAGCCTCTCTTGATCTTGATCTCCTCAGCCTCAGCGAAGGGTGTGCGTAGCATGAGGGAAAGATCGTTGGTGAAGTGGCTGGAGCCGATCGGTAGCACGGCACTGTGGTAGGGCTCGCCGTTCACGAAGTAGGCATAGCCACTCGTGCCGGCACCGATGTCGATCAGCAGCGCCCCGAGCTCACGCTCGTCTGCGCTGAGTACAGCGCCCGCCGTGGCCAGGGGCTCGAAGACGATGTCCTTGACCGCGATGCCCGCCCGGTTGACGCAGGTGAGCAGCGTCTTGTTGCGAGCGCCGTGGCCGGTGACCAGATGCACTGTCACCTCGAGCCGCCGACCGAGCATTCCCAGAGGATCGACGATGCCGGCCTGGTCGTCGAGAATGAACTCCTGGGGGATCGCCTGAAGAATGCCGCGGTCGCTGGGCAAGGCCGCCGATCGGGCCGCCGTGAGAACTCGCTGGATGTCCTGCCGGGTGACCTCGCGGTCCTTGCGGGCAACCGACACCATTCCCCTTGAATTGACACTCCGCACGTCGCCATTGGCAACGCCGACGTAGGCCTCCGAGATCTCGATGCCGGCCATTACCTCTGCCTCCTCGGTGGCAATGCGCAGGGCCTCTACCGTCAACTCCACGTTGACGATGCTGCCGCGACGCGCGCCCCGATTCGGAGAGACGCCCTTGCCGACGACCTCCAACGTGCCCGTCTCCCCGCCCTGACCGATCAAGACGAACACCTTCGACGAACCAATGTCGATACCCACGACGTAGTTCTGTTGTTTCGACATGCTCCCTTACCTCGTTTTCAGATCGCAGTCGCCTCTGGACGGACCCGCGGTCGGACGACGATGCGCCTCTCGATCCGCAGATCCACTTCATCGATTTCCTCGAACCGCTCCAAGATCTCGGGAGCCACCCGCGAGAAGGCTCGCATCGTCTCCCCCAGCCGATCGAGCCGCACCAGAATCGGGAACGGCAAGGCGGCCTCGAAGAGCCGGAAGCTGCCGTCCTCGAGCACCTCGATGGTCTCGAGCGACGTGCTCCACTCCGGAACTTCGCTGCGCAATACTTCCTGGACCGCGAGCGCAGCAGTTAGAAGCGCGCGCTCGTTCTCGGAGACGGCACCCCCTCCGCCCGCGACCCCGTCGCCTGGAAGCCGTAGGAGCGGAAACGCCCCCCCGTCGCTCGAAGGAGGCACTGCGGCAATCCGCCGGCCCTCCCGGTCGACAAAGAAGCGCTCCTCGACGCCCTGGAAGATGGCGACCGCCTCTCGATCGACAACTTCGACGAAGAGTCGGCCGGGCAACTCCTTGCGCGACACCACGCTCGCCGCCCACGGATGAGCCAGGAGACGATGCTCGATGCGGTCCAGCGGCAGCATCAGCAGATTCGAGCCTAGCTCCGGCTCCAGGGCTTTCTCGATCCAGGAGGTCGCGACACGCGAGCTGCCGGTGGCCATCACCTTCGTGAGCCGGAGACCTTCCGAGCCGATGAGCCACCACGTCACCAGAACTGCCGGAGCAAGGAAGAGGCTGGCTTTCGCGAACAACCAAAGCAACCGCAGACCGGTCGACGCTCGGTGGTGTCGGGTCCTCTGGTGAGGCCTGAGGAAGGGACGCTGCTCTCTCACGCCCCGTCCTCCGCCAGGAGCCGCCCCAGCTTGTAGATGTCACCGGCGCCGATCGTCAAGATCCCGTCTCCCGGTTGCACAACCGACTCGAGCAGGCGCGGCACATCACTCCAGTCGGGGCACAGTTGAACGTTCCGGTGACCGCTCTCGCGGGCCGCGCGCACCACCAACTCGGAGGTCACTCCTTCGATCGGCGCCTCCCGAGAGCCGTAGATGTCGGTGACGATCGCAGCATCGGAGTTCAGCAGGGCGCGCCCGAAGTCTCGCGAAAAGTGCTTCGTCCGCGAGTACAGGTGGGGTTGGAAGACGACGTACAGGCGCCCCTTTGGAAAGACCTGTCGAGCCGCCTCGAGCGTCGCCACCAGCTCGGTCGGATGGTGGGCATAGTCATCGACGACCGCCGCACCCCGCCAAGTGCCGAGGCGCTCGAAACGTCGGTGAACACCGGTGAAGGCGGCAAGAGACGACGCCATGGAGTCGAACTCGAGGCCCAGGCCCAGGCCCACCGCGATCGCAGCCAAGGCATTGCAAACATTGTGGCGCCCGGGCATCGGCAGCCGAACCTCCCCCAGGTCGCCGTGAGCCGAGTGGCGCACGAGGAACCGACAGCCCTGCTCGTCGGCCTCGACATCGAGGCCGGCAACCTCTGCCTGCGGCGAGAGACCATAGGTGACGATCCTGCGGTCGGCGAGCTCCGGGAGGATTTCCTGGATGTTGGCATCATCGAGGCAGAGAACGACCTGGCCGAAGAACGGAACCCGGCTGGCAAACTCGACGAATGCCCGCCGGATATCGCTCATGTCTCGGTAGGTGTCCAGGTGCTCCAGGTCGATCGTCGTCAGGACGGCGATAACCGGAGCCAGGCGGAGAAAGCTGCGGTCGTACTCATCGGCCTCGGCGACCAGGTACTCACTCTTGCCGAGGCGCGCTCCGGTACCTGTCACCCGCAACCGACCGCCAACAATCACCGTCGGATCGAGGCCGCCATCGGTGAGTAGCAGGCCGACGAGCGAGGTCGTCGTGGTCTTGCCGTGCGAGCCGGCAATCGCGATTCCGTACTTCAGGCGCATCAGCTCCGCGAGCATCTCCGATCGCCGTACGACCGGAATCCCACGGCTTCGTGCGCCACAGATCTCGGGGTTGTCGGGAGGTACGGCTGAGGAGACCACCACGAGATCGACACCTTCCAGGTTCTTTGCATCGTGCCCTTCGAAGAAGCGGATGCCCTCCTTCTCGAGGCGCCTGGTGGTCGCACTCGCCACCAGGTCGGACCCGCTGACGTCGAGGTCGTAGTCGAGAAGCACCTCCGCGATGCCGCTCATCCCGGCGCCTCCTACCCCGACGAAGTGAACATGAGAGAGATTGGCGAAGTTGCGAAACATCAGGTCGCCTCACTCAAGGTTTCGACCAGGTCTGCGATGTCGTCGACCGCTCGAGGGCGCGCCAACGAACCCGCGGCCTTCGCCATCCCGGCCAGCCGGTCACGATCCAGGATCTCGCGCAGGCTCGACGCCACCGCTCCGACGACCGGATCCTCGACTATCTCCGCAGCTCCGGCGTCGCGCATCTGACGAGCGTTCTGCAACTGGTGCTGAGCGACTCCGGGCAGCGGGAAGAGAAGGGAGGGTCGGCCGGCGGCGCAGATCTCAGCAAGCGTG
>Ga0114950_10000462_pt1 | contig 27784 bp, 22 predicted proteins | sample N075metaG_FD_83503 | JGI IMG/M metagenome (GOLD analysis project Ga0114950, IMG submission 83503) | Deep subsurface microbial communities from Kermadec Trench to uncover new lineages of life (NeLLi) - N075 metaG | ecosystem: Environmental > Aquatic > Marine > Ocean trench > Sediment | place... | reverse complement strand
GGCGTCGATCATGCGTTCGCTCGCCCGAGATTCGTCCCAACGCCCAGGTGCTCTGTGGGTGTCCCGAGCTAGACCAGCGCGAGACCCCCATCCACCGGCAGGATCGCGCCAGTCACATAGGACCCACCCCGCGAGGCCAGGTAGAGAACGGCGGCCTCGATATCACTGGGCTCCCCGAAGCGACGCATCGGGACCGTCTCCGTGACGGTCTCTTCGCCCCACTCTTCGAGTGCCGGACGCAACATGTCGGTGGCAAAGGCCCCGGGTGAGATCGCGTTTACGGTGATGCCCCTTCGCGCAAGCCTGCGCGCAAGATGAGCCACCAGATGATGCAGCGCCGCCTTGCTGGCCGCATAGGCGTAGACATCCATCTGCGGCACGCGCGTGCCGTCCGCGGATCCCAAGGCGATGACCCTCGCCGGATCGCCGGGCTGAGCCGCCGCCTTCAATTCGGGTTGAAGTTCCTGCACGAGCCGGAACAAGGCCTTGACGTTGACGGACCAGACGTTGTCCCAGGCCTCGGGCGAATGTTCCTCGAGAGGCGCGACATGATGGGCGCCCGCCGAGTGCACGAGGATATGCAGCGCGGGCTCGGCGGACCGGAACGCCTGCACGATGCTGTGAATTCCAGCCTCCTCCGAGAGATCCGCTGGCAGGGGCAGGCAGAGGCCTTCCTCGGAGAGCTCGCGTGCGGTCTCCTCACACGCCGTGCGTGCGGTGATATAGACCTTCGCCCCGGCCGCGACGAGCCCTCTCGCGATCATGCGGCCGATTCCGCGCGACCCACCCGTCACGAGGGCGACCTTTCCTTCGACACCGAAGAGATCGCTCAAGGTCGGCACTTTCCAGCGGATGTGAAGTTCCACATGCGCCATCATGATGAGCGACCCGACGTTCAACTTCAATTCGTATTCGGGTGGCGCTCGACGGCGACGGGCGACGGGCGTGACGCCATACGGATGATTCTGCAGGATGGAGCCGATCGATGACACCCGGACAGGCCGATGACGGCGAATTCGACGACGAACCCTTCGACCTCGAGGCCGTGGCCCAGGGCGTTTGGCTACCGAGCCGCTACGGTCCGGATGATCAGCGCGGGACCTACAACGAGGTCACTCCGAAAAAGACGGCCGAGTCGCTCGCGCGGCTGGACTTTTCGCGCCCCGTCGAGACCTACGACCTCTCCGAAACCCTCTTCAACGGTTTCCCGGCCAACGGCGATCGTGACTACGAACAGACGCTGTCCGTACTCGGCTTCACGCCCGCGGACGATTTCGAGGGCATCTGCCCGGATACCGAGCCGCTCGGCCCCTGGCTGGGCTGTGCCCTCGAGGAAAGAGTCTCGTACACCTACAACATGGGGACGAAGATCAACGGCCTGCAACATGTGGGAATCGCCGGAAAATTCTACAACGGCGTCGATGGGATCGAAATTGCGAAGACCTGGGGGACCACGCAGCTCGGTCAGGAAACGCAGGGCCCGATCGTGACGCGCGGCGTGCTGGTCGACGTCCTCGGCCTCAAGGTCGCGGCGAGCGAGGAAGGCGACCTCGAGAGGCTCTCGAACGGTCGGGTCATGTTGCGCGAGGGATATCGGATCACCGTCGAAGACATCGTTGCCGCGCTCGAGCGGCAGGACGTGACGGATCCCATCGGCCCCGGTGACGTCGTCCTCCTGCGCTCGGGCTGGCGCGAGTTGCTCGAACTCGACCCCGTCCGCTATCTCGAAGGTCGGCAGTCGGGACCCGGATTGCGCGAATGTCGTTGGCTCGCTTCAAAGCGACCCGCGATCATCGGCGTCGACAGCTGGTTCTTCGGCGTCGGGATCGACGATCTGCCGACGACACTGCTCTGCCACCAGGAGGTCGCCGTACATTACGGAGTCCGGGTCGGCGAAGCGATCTGCTCGGACCGGCTGGCGGAGGACGGCGTCTACGATTTCGTCTTCTTCTCCAGCGGGCAAAACGCCCGTGGCGCCGTTTCGTGCAACACGCCGCCCATCGCGATGGGGCAGCCCGCGGCCTGAACGCCACCCGCCCGCGCGGGAAGCGCTCACCCTTCACCCGAAAAGGCTCGCCTCCGGACCGATCCGCGCGACGAGTGGCGCGAGCTTCTCGGTATCGAGGTCGTAGAACGCGGCCGCGCTGCCGCCGAGCATCGTCTCGATCTCCGCGATCGGCACACCCTGAAACGCCTCGACCATGGCCTTCTGCGTGTTGGGCCAGGTGCCTTCAGGATGCGGGTAGTCGCTGGCCCACATCATGCATTCGTGGCCGACACCGTGGCGCCGATCGACCTCCCTGCGTTGATAGAAGGTCCCGAGCCGGATATTCCGATGAAAATAGTCGCTGGGCTTCATCGACATGTGGCTCTTGTAGTCGCCCAGCTTTGCCGTCACGTGCCAATCGACATAACGGTCATCCAGATGTTCGAGGTAGTTCTCGGCCCAGGTGGTCGTCGCCTCGGCCACGACCACCTTCAGCTTCGGGTAGCGTTCGAAGACCCCTCCCCAGATCAAGAAGGTGAGCGGCCGTACGACCGCCCACACCGCTTCGCACACGTAGATCCCCATGCCGCCCAGCATGTCTTGATGCCCAGGCTTTCTCGGCATCGGGCCGAAATATTCCTGCGAGGGCCCGGGTCCCGAATGGAAGTGGATCACGACGTCGAGTTCCTGGCAGACGGCCCAGAGTGCATCGTATTTGGGGTGGTGGTAGGGATCATGGGGCCCCCACAACACCGGAATCATGATGGATCTCAGCCCGTTCTCACGTGCCCAGCGCACCTCGCGAACCGCTTCGTCCACATCCCAGGTGGCGGGCACGACGGCCACTCCGAGATGTCGTTCCGGGGCGGATTGCGAGAGTTCGGCAATCCAGCGGTTGTGGGCCCGCGCGCCGGCCCATTGAGTTTCGTATTCCCCGCCGAGCGGGCCCACCGAGAGTCCGGCTCCGAAGGGCGGCGCGTTGTCTTCGGTGATGCCGTCGGGAAAGATGATTTCGGCAGCGATCCCGTCACCGTCCAGCACCTTCCGGCGCTGCGCGCCATCCCAAGCCCCCGTGAGATCCTTCTCGATCCCCTGACGCCATTTCGCATTGATTTCCTCGACCAGCATCACCTTGCGATTCTCTTTCGCAATCTCGAGCTGGACCGCGACATCCTCGTCGTACCGATCGCGAAACCGGGGGTCGAGGTAGGGGCGGTACTGTCCCGGCGGAAGCCCCGCGTGGCAATCAGACGATACGAAAAGCAGACGACTCATGGATTCTCTCCAATCATTTACGGACCGCCCGTGGTGCGGATCCCTCGAGCACAACCGATCTGGTCGAGCGTCGGACCGTACTCGGCCGCAAGCGCCTTCAGCGAATCGAGACGGAAGCCGTACACGTCGGCCGCCGTGAGGCCGATCATCTGCGCCACCTCGTCGCGGGGTACCTCCGCAAAGGCCTTCCCAAGGTGATCGACGGTATTTGGCCAGGAGCCTTCGAGATGCGGATAGTCGGATCCCCAGACGAGACGGCCGACGCCGAGTGCGTGGCGGGCCTCCCACTCGCCTTCGTCCATATACGAAGCGCCCACATAGCATTGGCGCGCGTAGTACTCACTCGGCTTCATCGGAAGCGATCGGCGAAGCTGGGCGAACATCGGGAGCTCGTAGCGCGAATCCATCAGCGCGAGGGTGTCGAGCAGCCATTCCGCCTTCTGCTCGGTCATCACGAGGCGAAGCGCCGGGTAGCGTTCGAAAGCGCCGGACCAGATCATGAACCAGAAGGGACGATGCGCCCAGTAGATGATCTCGGACAGGTAGATGCCGGTCGAGCCCGGGTGCCCCTCGAAGTCCGGCGTCCAACCCGAATGGGTGTGAACGGGCATGCCAAGGTCGGCACAGACAGCCCAGAGCGGTTCGTAACGCGGATCGTGATAGGCGGGGGGAAGATTTCCGATCCCCACCGCACCCCCGGGCAGCAGGATCCCACCGAACACGCCGTGCTCGCGCAACCACCGGACTTCCCGTACGGCGAGATCGACGTCGTCCACGGTGATCAGCCCCACCCCGGCGCGTTGACCGGGTGCCTCGGCGCAGAAATCAGCGAGCCAGCGGTTGTAGGCTCGCACGCCCGCCTGCCACAGGGCGGCGTCCTGCTCGTATTGGTAGGTCGCAATCCCGACGTCGAAAGGCAGGTCACCCGCCTCGCCGTCCGGCGTCGTCGCGCCACCGGGAAAGATCACCTCGGCTACGACGCCGTCCGCATGCAGCTCACGCAGTCGCCGATCGGAGTCCCAGATTCCGCCCATGGCCCCGTCGTCGACCCCAGCGGCATCGCGGAACTCCTGCTGAGCCGCCTCGTCGAAGAGCGGCTCCCCGATCCGCCGGCGGTCGGTCCGAAGAGCCTTCTTCTGGCGCCAGACATCGAACTCCGCACGCCACTCGGGATCCACATATTCTCGCACGTCGTCGAGCTTCGGGGCGGCGTGACAATCGGCCGAGATCATCACGTAGCGATCTTCGCTCGTGTCGCTCGTGTCGCTCGATAAGGTCGTCGCGGTCGAGTTGTCGGTCGTCACGACCCCACCTCCCCGATTCCACCCAGCACGAGTTCACGGGCCTGGACCATGTAGTCCGGCGCATCGCGTGCAAGCATCGACTCCGCTCGAGCGCGGATGCTCTCGTCATTGTTCTCGCTCTCGGGAATCAGCCAGAAACGCTTCCGCCGGATCCCGCTCACGACGAAATCCGCGATCTCGCTGAGCGGGGTGACCTCGAGGTCGACGCCGGCGTCGGACATGAAGGCCTTCAGGCCCGCCATCGACTGCGTTTCGCGCGACCTCGATCGCGGGAGCTCCGTCGGTCGGTTGCGCTCCGCCGACCAGATCCCGGTGTCGAGCGCTTTCGGACCGGGATAGAGGACCGAAACGCTGACCGCTTTCGTGACGGCTTCGAGTTGACCCCACAAGCATTCGCTGATCTGTGTCACAGCGCTCTTCGAGGCTGCGTAGATGGGCAGACCGCGCATGGGGGACAGGCCACCATTGCCCGAGCTCGTGTTGACGATATGTGCCTCTTCCCCCTGCTCGAGCAGGAGCGGAACAAACGCGCGAAGACCGTGAACGACTCCCATGATATTCACCGACAGGATCCACTCCCAATCGTTCAGGTCGTATTCCCACATGAAGCCACCCCCCGGCGCGCGGGCGACGCCGGCGTTGTTGCACACCACGTGCACGGCCCCGAACTCGCGAACGGCCGCGTCGCGCAGCGCGTCGACGGACTCCTGGAAGCGGACGTCACACACGACGCCCAGTGCGCGGTGGCCGGCCTGCTCGAGGGACTTGACGGCAGCGGCGAGGGAGCCCTCCTCGACGTCGGAGAGCACGACCTGCATGCCCTCTTCTGCGAAGCGGCGGGCCATCGCGAACCCGATACCGCTCGCTGCCCCGGTGATGACCGCCACGCGTCCGCTCAGATCTTCCATCGGCTCGACTCCCGCTCAACGATTCCAGGAAAAATGGTCATAACGCTGGTGCACGAAGGGCGCGATCCATTCGCCCGGAACGCGCTCGACGATCTCGCCCACCTGCTCGGATTCGAACTCGACATAATGGAGCGAAACCAGACGACGGACCGGGATGTCGGCCACGGGATCGATCGGCGAATCGCGCAGGATGACCTCCCCCTCCACGCGCTCCCAGCGACTGATCGTATACGTGCGCCGACAGTGCACGAGGGCGGGATCCTGATCGAAGCCCTTGCCATCGGGCGAGATCATGAATTTGAAGTAGAAGTCGAGCGTCTCGCGCGGAGGCGGGACGGGGAGCGTCTCGACGACGACGCCGCGTAACTCGGCGTAGGCGATGCCGCCGCGAACGATTCTCGCGACCACTTCGTCGCCGGTCCGCTCGATGCTGCAGTCGGCGATCTTCTTGGGCTCGCCCCAGGTCTCGCGGCCACCGATCACGGCGGCCTCGCTTCCCATCGGCATCGCGAGTCCGTACTCCCCCTGGAAGTCGCCATGGGTCGCGCGCACCGTGAAATTGCCGATGCCGAAGCCGGCACCGCTCTCCATCTCGACCTGCCCGATGCTGAGGTGAACAATCGGTTCGAGTCCGGGCGAAAGAGGACGGGGCAAAACCGATTCGATGATCTCGGCATCGGTCTCGTAGTCGGCCCAGAGTGCCTTCGCCGTAGCTCTCACCGGCGCCGAGCGAATTCCGCTCGCGGGATCCTCGTGTCGCGCCGCATATCTCACGCTGGTCATTTCCGGTCCTCCTTCGTATTCGCCTGTTCGCCGATTTTCCTGTTCCCCTATTATCCTTAGTCGGGATCGGTCGTTTGCGTGCCCAGCGTCTGCGACCTCGATGCGACCGAGTCGCATAGGAATTCGCAAGCACTCTGCAGCTGCTCGCGAATCGGGTAGCCGTCCTGGTTCGCCCATTCGATCATGATCCGATAGAAGGTTCCGATCACCGCGTCGGAGAGCGTTTCGATCGGGTATCGTGCCGTGACGTCACCGGCCGCGACGCCCTCGCGGAGCAGCGCCATCATCGCGTTCCGTGCCGCCTGCAGATCCGCCGAACCGAAGAGCACCGCCACGAGCGAGGCGAGCAGCTCGGGATGGGGTGGGCCTCGATGTAGCGAGACCTCGATGCTGTCGGCAAAAAAAGCCGAGAGGCGCTCGCGTGTCGAGCGGCCCCGTTCGTGAGCAGCGTGGATACGAGCCGTCACTTCGGCTGTCGCGTCGATTCCGAGCTGGTGGACGACGTCTCGTTTGCTCGGGAAATGGTTGAAGAAGGTTCGCAGGGCGATATCGGCCTGATCGCAGATCGCCTCGACCTTGGTGGCCTCGATGCCGTGTTCCACGAAGAGCCCGCCGGCAGCGGCCAGAATCCGGCCCCGCACCTCGCGCTTGTTCCGCTCCGTCCGGCTCTCTTGTTTCACACGAAGAAGGGTAAATTCTTCTGCATAAGGGTGCAAGGCTGCATATGAGTGCAGATCGTGGTCCAACGTGGTTCAATAGAAGCCCTGGCCGAGCATGCGCAGGCCGCAATGAACTCAACAGTCTCGAGCGAAGCCTCGAAGTCTCCGCTACGACTCGGCTCGCTCCCGGAAGAAGCCACTCACAGAACCGCTCCCAGAGAACCGCCCAGAGACCCAGAGCCCAGAGAAAGGTGCAACGATGTCAGATTCCGAACCCCGAACCACGATGGACACGACCGAGGTCGACAAATGGCTGGGGATACCGCTCGGCGGCGGCCAGTTCCACGACGATATCCACATCAACGACATTCGCCGCTGGGCGCAGGGCATGCAGAATCCGAATCCGCTCTACTTCGACAACGAGTTCGCCGCAGAGAGTGTATTCGGCGAGATCATCGCGCCCCAATCCTTCACCGTGAACTGCACCGTCGGCCACGGTGCGACCCCGGCGATCCAGGGCCATATCGACGGCACCCACATGCTATTCGGCGGCGATGAGTGGTGGTTCAACGGCCCACGCGTACGCCCAGGCGATCGCGTCAAATCGGACCGCATGCTCTATGACTACGTCGTGAAGAAAACGAAATTTGCTGGCCCGACCATGTTCTCGCGCGGCGACACGACCTATATCAACCAGAGGGGCGAGGTGATCGGGAAGCAGCGGTCAACCTCGATCCGCTATTTCGCCGAGGAGGCAGCACGAATTGCCGGGGACTACGGCGAAGCCCGAGAGGATCCCGTCTGGTCGGACGAAGATCTCGAAAAGATCGAGAAGCAGAAATTCGAGTACTACCGAACGTTTCACGACATGGGCCATGAAAAGCGCTTGATGGCCAAGGTGGGCGAGGTGCTCCCGACCTGCCCAATCGGTCCGCATACCGTGGCCAGCTTTACGACCGAGTGGCGCTCCTACACGATGACCATCTGGGGGGCCACCTACGACGAGGGGCTCTCTTCCACCCTGGAGGCCGGCTGGATCCCCGAGATGTCGCGCGACCTCGAGGGACAGAAGATCGACCCCGCCGAGGGCGATGGCTTGTATCGGGGTCCTTCGCGGGGCCACGTACAACCGAGATACGCTCGATTGATCGGGATGCCGCGAAGCTATGGCTACGGGGCGACCATGGGCGGATGGATCCTCGACTACCTCGCAAACTGGGCCGGGGAGCACGGTTTTGTGATCCATTCCGACATGAAATACACCGGCCCCGCCCACACGGGCGACGCGACCTTCCTGAACGGTGAAGTCACCGGCGTCGACTACAACAATGCCGCGGGTCCGATCGCGAATATCGCGGTGCGCATGACGAACCAGCAGGACGTCATCCTGGCCAAGGGGGATGCACAGGTCCTGCTGCCGGGCAGCTGACCCGCGAGTCGTGGTCATGACCGATGCCTCCGATGCACCGATCGATGGCGATCCGAGCCGGTTGACACTCGGTCGTTTCCTGAACGACGTGGCGGACGCCTACGCCGAACGCGAGGCCGTCGTCTTCGAGGGCCAACGCTTCGACTACGGCGAAATCCACAGACAGGCCGTCGAGATCGCGCGCGCGCTGGTGGGGGCCGGGGTGGTCAAGGGTACGCGCGTCGCATTGCTGATGCCGAACCGCCCCGAATGGATCACGACCGCATTCGCGGTGGGCATGATCGGTGGCGTCCTCGTTCCGGTCAGCACCCTCGCGACCCCAGCCGAGCGGGCGCACGTGCTAAGGCATAGCGACGCGGCCTTCCTGCTAGTGCAGTCCTCGCTGGTCGGGCGGAACTACCTCGAAGAACTGACACATCGCCATCCGGAGATCGCGAGCGACGCGCCCGGTCGCATCCGTTGCCGGGCGATGCCTCAGCTACGCCACATCTTCACGCTCGACGGCGGAGGCGAGGGCGCGATCCAGAGCTGGGACGCACTGCGCGAACTCGGACGCGATGTACCCCGGGAGCTGGTCGACGCGCTCGTCGACGAGGTCGAGCCCTCCGACGACGCGTTCGTGATCTACACCTCGGGCTCGACGGCGCAGCCCAAGGGTGTCATCCATCGCCACCGTGCAGCGGTGACCCAATTCTGGTGTTTCAGGGAGCAACTGCGCCTCGACCGTGACGAACGCGTCTTCAGTGCCCAGCCCTTCTTCTGGACGGCCGGAATCTCGATGACGCTTGGATGCACCTTCGCCTCCGGAGGCTGTCTGTTACTCCAGCAGGTTTTCGAGCCCGGTGAAGCGCTCGACCTGATCGAGTCCGAGCGTGCATCCGTCGCCTTCGTCTGGGCCCATCAATCCCATGCCCTGGCCGAGCATCCCACCGCCGAGCACCGCGACCTGCGCTGTCTGCGCAAGGTGAGCTCGGACAGTCCCCTCGACAAGCTCGCAGGGGCCGACCGCAAGGATTGGGGACCCGGCGCGTCGTTCGGCTTGACCGAAACCTTCACGATATGCGCCTCGATCCCATCGGATTCCAAATTGGTCCTGCGTGACACCACACACGGCCGCCCGCTGCCGGGCATGCAGATCCGCATCGTCGACCCCGATAGCGGTGCGGTCCTTCGTGACGGGGAGCACGGCGAAATCGAGGTACGCGGGATCACCTTGATGCGTGGCTATCACAAGGTCGATATCGAGTCCGTGCTGGGTCCGGACGGCTATTTTGCCACGAGCGACGGAGGACATCTCGACGACAAGGGCTATCTGCACTGGACCGGCCGACTCGGTGACCTGATCAAGACCGGGGGCGCCAACGTCTCGCCCGGGGAGATCGAACGACTGCTCGACGGCCGATCCGACCTCCACACGGCGCGTGCTGTCGGGGTTCCTCACCCGACGTTAGGCGAAATCGTAGTGGTCTGCGCCGTACCCGCGCCCAACGCCAGTCCTTCCCAGGCCGAAATTCGTGCGTTCCTGAAAAAGCACCTCTCCGCCTACAAGTTGCCGCGCCGGACGCTCTTCCTGACCGAGGCCGAGCTCGACCTCACGGCCAACAACAAGATCCGGCTCGAATCTCTCCGCGAGATCGCTCTCGCCAGGCTCCAGGCGGAGGGAGCCGAGATCGCCGGACACCGCTACGCGGCGGACATCGAAGGCGCGGCGCCGGCGTGACCGAGCAAAAGAGCAGCGATCCGAATCTCCCCGCGACGCGCGGCTATTCGAATTTCGTACTCGGCGCCCTCTTCGTCGTCTACGTCTTCAATTTCGTCGACCGACAGATTCTCGCAATCCTGATCCAGCCCATCAAAGAGGACCTCGGCGTCTCCGACACCATGATGGGCCTCCTGACCGGCCCGATCTTCGTCATTTCGTACACGCTGGCCGGCCTGCCACTCGCGCGCTGGGCCGATCGCCATTCTCGCGTATGGCTGATCACGTTGGGGATGGCGGTCTGGAGTGCGATGACCGTCGCCTCGGGCTTCGCGCGCAACTTCACTGCGCTGGCCGCCGCGCGCCTCGGAGTCGGTCTCGGCGAAGCGTCCTTCACCCCCTCCGCGCACTCCCTCATTTCCGACTATTTCCCGCCGGAGCGCCGCGCGACCGCGCTCGCGATCTTCGCGGCCGGGGCCAGTCTGGGGTCGATCGCGGGCTACCTCGGAGGCGGCTACATCGGCCAATACGTCGGTTGGCACGAAGCCTTCCTCTACGTCGGCGCGCCCGGTCTCGTCGCCGCCGTGATCTTCCGCTTTACGGTGCGCGATCCGATCCGTGGCGCGTACGATGGACCGAAGGCGAAGGCCAGCGAGCCAGAAGAGCCGCTTCGCGAGGTGCTCCGCTACCTGATGACGCGGCGCTCCTACGTCTTCATCGTGGCCTCGGCGATGCTCCACGGCTTCTCGAGCTACGGCTCCGGCTACTGGATTCCGACCTTCTTGATCCGAGTACACGGCCTCTCGCTCTCCGAGGTCGGTATCCTCCTGGGCGCGATCATCGGCGTGCTCGGCTTGGTCGGCCAGATCATCGGCGGCCGCCTCTCCGACGCACTGGGAAAACGCGATCCGCGCTGGTACATGTGGATGCCGGCCATCAGCTCGATCATCGCGCTTCCGTTCCTGGTGGGCTTTCTCTTGATTCCCGATCTCTACTGGGCCGTCGGCTGCTACATGCTAGGCGGATGGGCCGTGAACATGTGGACCGGTCCCACCTACGCGATGGCGCAGGGAGTCGCGAAGCCCCACATGCGATCGATGGCCGCAGCAATCGTGATCTTCATGCTCAACCTGGTGGGCGCCGCGCTGGGGCCGCTGATCGTCGGTGTCCTCAACGATTGGCTCGATCCCCGTTTCGGCGCCGAAGCCGTGCGCTATTCGCTACTCATCGTGATCGTCCCCCACACCCTGGCTTCGATTTTCAATCTACTGGCGGCGCGGACTTTGCGGGAGGACCTACGCGCGGCCTCGGCATGAGATCCTGCCGACTAAGTCTTGATGTCGCTCGTGAGCGGAGTCGGTCGCACGAGTCGCACGAACAGGGCGCCGGACTCTAGTATCTCCATGCCAAGAGCAGGCCTCCAAAGACACCGGGGCCGCTGCTGGTCCGGGTGTTGATCGAGTCGTCGTCTTCGTTGGTCGTCTTCAACTGTCGATAGACCAGCAGGCCGAAATCCCCTCGCAAGCTCCACCTCTTCAGGAATTTCCACCGAATGCCCACACCGATGGGGGCCTGGCGGTCGCGGAGTGTTCCCTTGTTGACGATTCCGTCCTCGCGGTCGTCCAGGCCGCCAACGTCGGCCCTTGAATCGGCCCTAGACGAACGTGGTCAACGTCTCGTTCCAGTTGGATTTCAGCCGGACGCCCAGCCCCGAAGTCGCGAGTTCGTGAACGTCATTGATCTGCCACGAAGCAATCACGATCGGATTCACGCTCGTCCCGCCGCCCACGATCCGCGATGATACGGCAAGCCCCGCGGAGACACTGACACGGTCCCCAAAGTTATAGGTCATGGCCAGCGCACCCGCGCCCTTCATGCCGCTCCTGAACGATGCGCCCTGCTCGAAGCGCGACGTCATCCAGCTCGCAAAGAGAAGACCCCAGCGCTCCGTCAGCAAATAACGGGCTTGCAGGCGCAGCGAAAACTCGTAGAGCTCATCCCATGCATCACCCGAGGTACGGCCCGTCTCGATCACGTTACCTCGGCCGCTAAACAGCGTGTTCGTCACGGCTCCGTAGGTCGACGCCGACATGATGAAGGTCTTCGAAAGCGGCAGGATGACGCGTGCATTGAGCTTCGTGCGAATTGTCGTGACGTCCGTCCCTTGAAAGTCACTCCACGTGACGTCTTCATCGAGCTGCAGCCGAATCGGCGGAATCCGTCGATCCCTCAAACGAACCGGGTCCTCCGGAAAAGGGTTCTCAGCGGCGTCTTCGAGCATCTCGAGGGTGTCGTCGACTGCCGCATGCGCGGAATTCGCCACAAAGAGTGGGAGGAGGATCATGAGGAGCAAGCAACACAGTCGGGACAATCGGAATTCCTGCTCGCGTCTGGGCCGCGGTGACCATCACCATGACCGTGGCCGTGAATCCGAGAGCGCTACCCGCAACCCGGAGATCAGTCTCGTGATCGATGACCCCAAGTGTAACACCCGATTCACGGTTGGGCTGTACACCTCGCTAATCTCGCCACCTCGCCTCGTGGACCCTTGATTCGATGTCTGTTATGTCATCCCTTCAACGAACTCCCGTGGCGCACCCGGCCCTCGAACCATGAGATCGATCCCCGCTGAATGACGCCTCGGACTCGGAGAGCCAGATGCGGTAGGGTGACGGGGGAGAGTGAAGCGGGAAAGGATGGAACCTCTTGCCGGTCGTGCAGCGGATCGAAGACGGAAGAGAGCGCTGGGGCGAATTCGAACTCGCGATCGCCGGCACGACGCATGTCGGGCGGATCCGCAAGGTCAACCAGGATGCCTTCGATCGTTTCGATGATCCGGAGCGGGGCGAGATCCTTCTCGTGGTCGCCGACGGCATGGGCGGGCACCAGGGCGGTGAGATTGCGAGCCGGATGGCGGTGGGCACCCTCGGTAAATTGTGTCGCGAAGCCGACGGGGATCCACATTCTCGTCTGAAATACGCCCTCGAACGAGCCAACTTCGAGATCCACAGGCTCGCGGGCAAGGACCGGACGCTCAAGGGAATGGGAACGACCGTCGTCGCATTGCTGCTGTGCAGGAACGGTACGTCGTTCGTGGCTCACGTTGGCGACAGTCGCCTCTACCGACTGCGAAGCGGGGGATTCGTATCGCTCACAGAGGATCACTCGGTCGTGGCCCTCCTGGTCCGCAACGGATCGATCACGCCCGAAGAGGCAAGGGACCATCCGAAGCGAAACCAGATCATGCGGGCACTCGGGCTCCGGGAGGAGGTCGAGATCGACATCGCCCCCGTCGAGATTCGCTCGGGGGACACGTTCCTGCTCTGTTCTGACGGGCTCTACGCGATGCTTGCGGATCAGGACCTGAAGAGGCTCGCGGAGCGCGCGCCGGATCCCCACGCGGGGGTGGCGTGGATGATCGATGTGGCCAATCAGGCCGGCGGGTTGGATAATGTCACTGCGATGATCGCCCAGATCCACGAGCGAACGAGTTAGGTCATTCGCGCCTTGGGTCAGAACCTCGGTGGTGATCGAGCCCGACTAAACAAACTCAGAAGGACGTTTCTTTCTGATCAGCTGGACTGAACGGGGAGGTGATTCGATGATCGATCTCGTGATTCGCGGCGGCCAGATCATCGACGGAAGCGGCGGCGAACCGACGACGGGCGACGTCGCGATCGATGCCGGGCGCATCGTCGAGGTGGGGGCTCGCTGCACACTGTCCGCTCGACGAGAGTTTTCGGCGGACGGCGCCTATGTGACGCCCGGCTTCGTAGACATCCACACCCACTACGACGCGCAGGTGTTGTGGGATCCACTGGTCAGCCCATCGAGCGAGCACGGCGTAACGAGCGTCGTGATCGGAAATTGTGGCCTTGGTCTGGCCCCCGTGCGTACGCCGGACCGTCCGGTCTTGAAACGCCTGCTGGGAGGCGTGGAGGACATTCCAGAGAAGACGCTCGACGAGGGCATTCGATGGTCCTGGGAGGACTACCCCGATTACCTGGATGCCTTGAATGCGACTCCCCGCAGCGTCGAAGTGGGCGCGCTCGTCGGCCATGCGGCGCTTCGTGTCTACGCGATGGGTGCCGAACGCGCTTTCTGCGATGCAGCCCGACCGGACGAGATTGCGGAGATGGCCGATCGGCTCCGCCAGGCACTCGCCGCAGGCGCCCTGGGTCTCTCGACGTCGCGCAGTCGACTCGATCGTGACTGTGACGGTCGGCCGACCCCGAGCTGTTTCGCTCTGGACGCGGAGTTCGACGCCCTCGCAGACGTGCTGGGCGAAGAGGACCGGGGTGTGATCGAACTCTCCTTTCAGGGTAGCGCGGGGGACGATCCGGATGCGCTCGAAGGCGAGCTTGCCTGGATGCGCGACTTCGCCGCCCGAGCGAAGCGCCCTGTGACCTTCGGGCTCGCCCAACTCGACAGCTGTCCCGATCGCTGGAAGCTCGCCTACGACCGGGCCCTGGACGCACGAGCCGCGGGAATCGAGCTTCGCCCGCAGACTCTCGGGCGAATGCAATCCGTCCTCGTGGGCCTGCAGACCGTACATCCCTTCGCCTATCGACCGAGCTACCTCGCCTTGGGAGATCTGCCACTGTCCGATCGCGTCAGGCGGCTTCGCGACCCCGGATTGCGACAGCGCATTCTCTCCGAAACGCCCCTGCCCGCCCCCGAGAACGATCCCTTTTCTGCGCTCTTCGACTACGAAGGGGAGCGGGTCTTCCCGCTGGAAGCGGTGCCGGACTACGAGCCCGGACCCGAGCGCAGTCTGGCCGCGCTCGCGCGGCGCGAATCGAGGTCCGAGATCGAGGTGCTCTACGATCTGCTGCTCGAGGACGAGGGGCAGGCGCTGCTCTTGCATGCCGTCGCCAACTACAGCGAGGGCGATCATGGGGTCGCCTACGAAATGTTGAATCATCCCTGCTCGCTGCTGGGCCTCGGGGATGGCGGCGCCCATTGTGGTCTGATCTGTGACGCCAGCGTACCGACCTTCCTGCTGACCCATTGGTCTCGGGACCGGTCGCGAGGTCCGCGCTTTCCGATCGAATGGATGGTTCACAAACAGACGGCGGAAACCGCGGCGCTTTTCGGACTCAATGATCGAGGGCTGCTCCGGGCAGGTCTGCGCGCCGATATCAACGTGATCGATTTCTCACGACTACAGCTCGAACGACCGCGCGTCGTACACGACCTGCCGGCAGCCGGGCGGCGACTCGTCCAGGGCGCGCGCGGCTACGTCGCGACCTTCGTCGCCGGACAGATGACGCGCGAGAACGGCCGCGACACGGGTGCGCGCCCGGGTGGTCTGGCGCGGGCAGAGGCTCACTAAAGGGACGAAATCGGGTCTTTCCGATCGAGCCGATCCCGGCGCGGATGCTTGCACCCGATTTTCACGCGATTCGATTCCACCATCGGCTTCGATCCGCCGTCCGTGTGGTGATATGATCCCCCGATGTCCAGAAGAATCGCTTTCGTTACGGGTGCAAGTCGAGGAATAGGACGGGCCAGCGCCATCGCTCTGGCCCAGGCGGGCTTCGACGTCGCCGTCTCCGCGCGGACCGTCGTGGATGGAACCGCCCGTCTCGACGACGGCAAGACGGTCCTGCCCGGCGGCCTCGACACCACCGTCGCGGCCATCGAAGCCGCGGGCGCGCGCGGCCTGGCGGTCCCGATGGACCTGCTCGACCGCAAGTCGCTGCTGGCCGCCGCCGATCAGACCCTCGAACATTTCGGCCGCATCGATCTGCTGCTCAACAACGCCATCTACCAGGGGCCGGGCTCGATGCAGCCCCTACTCGAACTGGACGAGCCGGAAATGCTGCGCATGTTCGAGGGCAACGTCCATGCTCAACTGGCACTCATCCGACACCTGTTGCCCGGTTTCATTGCCCAGGGAGGCGCCATCGTAATGAACATGATTTCTGCCGTGGCCCGGCTGGATCCGCCGGGCAAGATCGGCCAGGGGGGCTGGGGCATGGCCTATGCGATGACGAAGGCCGCCTTCGAACGCGTCGCCCCGCTGCTCTGCATCGAGCACGGTGACGACGGCGTGATTGCCTACAGCATCGATCCCGGACACGTCGTCACAGAGCGGATGGCGCTCACCCAGAAGGATGCGGGCTTCGAGGGTCACTTCGTGGGCGCGCCCGCCGAGGTCATCGGCGCCGCGATCGCCTGGCTCGCCACGGATTCTAATGAGGCGAGAGAACTCGCAGGACAGATCGTCATCGCCCAACGTGAAGCCAAGCGTCGCCAACTCGTCGAAGGCTGGCCGCCGCCACGCTAGAAGCGGGCGCGGTCACGGCCTGCTCGAGCAAGCCATTCGCCGCGCTCGTCACCTTTTCCGGAGCCCGCCGTGCGTACGTTCCCGATCCCAGAGTCCTTGATCGTTCTCGCCGGAGCGATGTTCCTGATTGGATGTGTCCACCCCGTGGGTCCCGGGGACTGGCAGCCCGATCCGGTGACTCCCGCGATTCCCCTCGGTGAGAACGGATCCGAGCCTCTTGCCTTTCGGAAGGTCGTCTATCGCATCCAGAGCGGCTCCGTGCTCGGCGACATCTACGTCAACCGGAGACGCGAGGACGAGATGCGCTGGACCATCTCCCGCCCGTACTCCATCGCCTTCAATGTCGCCGTGACCGACCGGCTGAGAGCGCTCGGCTATAACGTGCGCGACGAAGCGGACTCCCTCTTCGACCAGAGAGAGCATATCAAGGTCCGATACGAGATGGCCGCGATCCTCCACGACGCCGCGCTCAATTTCTATTACAAATCGGATCGGAAGCGCAATCGACGCGGCGCGGGGATCGGGACCGCCGAAGTCGAGGTCGAGGTCCGTCTCCACGATTCCGTCGCGAAGCGGACGGTCTATTCGCGAGTCTTCAGAGGGCGCGCCATCGACGAGGGAATGAAGCCCAACCCCCTGGTCGGCGCGGTCGTGAACGCCATCCTCAAGACGACCGGTGACCCGAAATTCGTGAACCTCGTCGCGATCGACAGGATCTCGGAGACTGCCGGAAGCGACCCCCACCACCCCATCGAGATGGCTGCCTGCGAACGACCGGAAGAACCCGCGCTGCCAGAAGGCCTTTCGCAGATGCTCAAGAGCGTCGTCGAGATCCAAGCCGGTGGAGTCGCCGGCACAGGGGTCATCATCTCGCCCGACGGCTGGATCCTCACCGCCGCCCACGTCGTCGTCGACGCGCCGGAACTCTGGGTGCGCATCGACGCGGGCGCTCAGCTTCCCGCCGTGCTGCATCAGGCGGATAGGGAAGCGGATCTCGCGCTGCTCCGGATCCAGGGGAGGAACCATCCCTGTGCCCCGATCCGGGTCGCCGACCGCGAACTCGCACTCGGAAGCGACGTCTTCGCGATCAACGTCGCCATCGGCGACGATCGCCGACTGACGATCACGCGTGGTGTCGTGAGCGGCTACCCCGAAAAGGACGGACGCCGATTCATCCAGACCGATGCGAGCCTGAATCCCGGAAGCAGCGGTGGGCCGCTCCTCGCACCCGATGGCCGAGTCGCCGGGATCACGGTCCTCAAGGTCGTCGGTGAGGGAATCGAGGGGCTCGGCCTCGCTGTTCCGGCACACGAAGCGATTCGTCAGCTCGACATCCTGCTGATCGACCACGACGAATAACGACGACTGCCCCCCTCCTCTCGATCCTACGACGCCAAAGCCGAGCCTGGAGATTCTTCGGCCCCCGCCCGGGTTCCCCTCTGCTATGCGGGTTTTCTCCCACCCATAGGCCCGCGCACGACCTCGGCTGCCAGCCGCGAGATGGGTCGGACCGTCCGGATGGGCAGAAAGCACTGCTGCGTCGAGTTGGTTCAGAAACACCCCGTTCTGGCCGATACACGAGCTGCGCCAGCTTCCCTCAGAACGGCTGGCTGGAGAGAAAATCGCTGTGGTCCGAGACAGATTCGTGCGCTGCCGCACCGGGACTCTCCGATCCCTCATGCGCACCGTACTGTGCGGACTTGCTCTCACCCTCTCGACATTCGCGGGCGGAGACACACAGGCTCGAACTCTCGTAGTCGAAACGCTCGACGAACCGTTGAGCCTGTCGGGTGACTGGAGATTTGCGACCGGGGACGACCCCGCCTGGTCTGATCCCGCCTTCGACGACTCGCACTGGGAGGAGCTGTCCGTGCCCGGCGGCTGGGGCCGGCAGGGCTACCGCGATCACTCGGGCGTCGCCTGGTACCGACTCGAGGTCGACCTCTCCCGAGCGCTCGCCGGCGGTCGCGAGGACTTGCACGTCGGTGTGCAACTCGGCGAGATAACGAGCAGCTACGAGTTGTATGCCGGCGGGAAGCGAATCGGCGGAGTGGGTGCGCTCCCCCCAGAGCCCCGCATGGAATACGACCGCCATCGCATCTATCGGCTCCCGAGGTCCGTGATCGATGCAGACGATCGGCTCGTACTCGCAATCCGCGTCTGGAAATCGTCGATCAGCCGAGCCCACGAGGGAGGACCCACGCGCGGTCCGTTCTTCATCGGTCGCCTGGAGCAGCTCAACACCCGCGCGCTCCTGGACGAGATTCCGTACCTGGTGCTCGTCGCCAGCTTCGTAGCCGTCGGGCTCTACCACCTTCGGCTATACGCTGAACATCGAGGTCTGAAAGAACATTTCTGGTTCGGCGCATTCGCCCTCAACATCGCCGCCTACTGCCTACTCCGCACGCAGTGGAAATACAACCTCAGCGACGATTTCATCCTGCTCAAGAACCTCGAGTACGTGGCAATCTATGCGCTGCCTGCGATCGGAATCCAGCTCGTTGCGTCCATCTTCTCGCGACCCGTCGGGCGCGGACTCAGGCTCTACCAGCTGTCCTTTGTCGGGCTGGCGGCTCTCGCGGGACTCACCCCGGATCTGCGTTTCAACATCACGACGCTGTGGCTGGCCCAGCTCTGGATCCTGCCGGCGATTGCATACGCGGGCTGGGTTGGCTTCCAGGAATATCGGCGTGGCCACCCGCAGGCGATGCTCTCGCCCTCGGCCTTCTTCCTCGCGACCTGCCTTTTCGATCTCGCCGTCGATCAGGACTGGATCCGCGGTCCCCGATTGCTTCCAGTGGGCATGACGGTCATGGTCTTCTCGATGGCGGCGTCTCTGGCGAACCGCCTGATCCGCACGCACCGCGAACTCGAAGCGCTGACCGCATCCCTGGAAGCCCGCGTGAACGAGCAGACCTCCGAATTGCGCGAACACACCGAGCAGCTCGAGCAGAAGAACCACGACCTCGAGGAGGCGAAGAAATCCCTACACGAGGCGAGCCTGACCGACCCGCTGACCGGATTGAGCAATCGCCGTTTCCTCTCGGAACATCTCGACCACGACGTGGCACGGACGCTTCGTGGATACGCTCAGGCGGCGTACGAATCAACCTCGCCAGAACGCGCTGATCTGGTTTTCCTGATCCTCGACCTCGACCACTTCAAGGCCCTGAACGATCAGTACGGACACGACGCCGGGGACCGGGTGCTCGAACAGACGGCAGATATTCTTCGCTCGGTCTGTCGCGAATCGGATTTCGTCGTGCGCTGGGGTGGAGAGGAATTTCTCATGATCAGCCGTTTCGTCGATCGCCGTGGCGCGGCGATCTTCGCCGAACGAATTCGCGAAGCAGTCGAGCGACACAGCTTCGATATCGGCACCGGCGTCAAACTGTCCCAGACCTGCTCCATCGGCTTCGCATCCTTTCCATTTCTCGAGAAACACCCCCACGAGACCACCTGGCAAGAGGTGCTAGCCATCGCGGACCGCATGCTCTTCCTGGCCAAGGATATCGGACGCAACAGCTGGGCGGGCGTCTCCCAGGCCGTTGGAGAGCCGGCTGGCGAATTGGCGCGCCGAATCAGTGAAGACCTTTCCGGTTGCATCTCCCGCGCTGAAATCCAGTGCCAGACCTCACGGGCGCGGGACGACTCCGAATCCGACGGACTGGAAGTCGACGACCCGGAGAAAGACGAGTCCTGAGCTGGTCGTTAGCCTGACGCGAAGGCGAAACCGGGCCGCCTGGATCCGGCGCGCCGGCAGGGTCGCCGCGACACGGGCTAGAATTCCTGCAGCTTCTTTGACCCCCCTCGAGGACTTCGGAGACCGCCAGGCCCCGATGACGAGACCGCTCGAGTTTCTCTAAAAGGAGATCGCCGACCGTTGTGCGCGGATTCCGTTCTGCAGCTTTCGTGTTATTCGCTTCGCTACTCGGCTATTCCATGCTGAGTCAGCTCATCGATCGCATCGTCTTTCAGCCGAGCCCGGGAATCGATCTGCATTTCTCGGATCTCGGAATCGAGGGCGAGGAGGTTCGGCTCGACAGCGAAGGCGTGAGCATCCATGGCTTCTACCTGCCTGCGACTCACCCCCCGCAGAATGCCCGAGCGATTCTCTTCCTTCATGGCAACGCGGGAAATGCGTCGCACCGGCTCCCGAATGCAGCCGAACTCGTGCGGCTCGGCGTAGACGTGCTCCTGATCGACTACCGAGGCTACGGGATGAGCGACGGCACCCCGAGCGAATCGGGCGCGTACGCGGACGCGCGAGCGGGGCTCGCTCATCTCACCCAAGCGCGTGGAATTCCAGAGCAGCGCGTCATATTATTCGGCCGATCACTGGGTACCGCCGTTGCGGTGGATCTGGCTCGAAACAGGAGGCTCGCCGGCGTCATTCTGGAGAGCGCGTTTCCCACGATCGCGGATGTGGCTCGAAGCGCGATGGGCGCGCCCGCGGCGTATCTCGCAGGCGATCGTTTCGATTCCGCGAGCAAGATCGGGCAGATCCAATCCCCGCTGCTCTTCTTCCACGGTGACCACGACACGATCATCGACTCGTCACTCGGGCGGCGACTCTTCGAGTTGGCACCCGAGCCCAAGCAGTTCGAAACGATCTCCGGTGCGGGCCACAATGATACGGTCGAGGTGGGAGGGCGCCCCTATTTCGCACGCATCGCGCGGTTCCTGGACGAGGTGGCCCCGTAGGACAGAATTCTCGATCATCTGCCGACGTACCCGCGCGACATCACTCCGCTTTCAGTTGATTCGAGGAATTCCCCATGCAAGATCATCGCTACTCATTCGAGGTCGACGCGACCCGCCAGGAGATCTGGCAGCTCTTCTGGGGCAAGAAGACGGGCGACGTCATCGAGCACGGGGACGTTCGCATCGAGATCCTCCACGGCGGCGACGAAAAGGGCGAAGGCCTCGTCCGGCATTGTCATTTCCCTGTACCCCGATATCTCTTGAGCGGCGGCAAGGCGAAATCCTGGGAATGGCTCACCCAGGTGAAGCCCCTCGAGTCCTGGCGCTACGACGCCGTCGGAAAGCCCCTGTGGTCGAAGGCTTCCGGCTCGACCCGTCTCGAAGACCTCGGCGGGGGACGCACCCGCGTCCATTTCCGCGAGACCTACCACGTCTTCAATCCCCTATTCCGCTTCTTCCTCGAGAAGCCCGTCCATCGCTTCATCTCGAAGGACAACGACAAGCTGATCAAGTCGTCCATCGAAAAAGGCGTGGCCGCCATGCGCGCCCACGCCGCCCGCACATAGCCTCGCCGCTCCGATCAGGCCTCGTTCAGCCCCGCGTTCAGAGGCGCGTAGAAAGGCGGCACTCCAAGCCGCTGCCGTGCGACCTCGATCGGCCGCTCCACGGACTCCCAGAAATCGCAGCTCTTTCCGAAGTTCGAGCAGACCGCTCACAGCAGATGCAGACGCACCGGCAGTTCGGAGAAGCCCTTCACGAAGCTCGACTTCACCCGAACCGGTTCCCCCACGACCTCGACCTCGCGGTAGCGCTGCATGATTTCTTCCCAGAGCACACGCAGCTGTAGCTCGGCCAGTCGGCTACCCATGCAGAAGTGCATGCCCAACCCAAAGGAGAGGTGCTGCCTCGAGTTCTCGCGGTCGATCAGGAATTCGTTCGCCCGCTCGATCACCGAGTCGTCGCGATTGGCCGAGACATACCACATGACGACGCGATCGCCCCGCTTGATCGACTGGCCGCCCAGCTCGGTGTCCCGGGTCGCCCGCCTCCGCATGTAGGCGAGCGGCGTCTGCCAGCGAATGATTTCGTTGACCATGTTGGGGATGAGGCTGCGGTCGTTGCGGAGCTTGTCGTACTCCTTCGGGTATTCGTTCAGGGCGAGCACGCCGCCTGAGATCGAATTGCGCGTCGTGTCATTCCCCCCCACGATGAGCAGCACGAGCGTGCCGAGGTACTCGAGCGGATCGAGCCCCTTCGTGGCATCGGCATTGGCCATGGCGGTGATGAAGTCGAGGTTATCGCGATCGGCAAGCTCGACGCCCTCGCGATCCTTCCAGAGCTGTGTGAAGACCTCGAGGCATTCACGAAGTGCCTTCTCCCGATCTTCGGGCACGCCGCCCATCTCGACCAGCTGCTGGTCACTCGCCGTCGCCATGTCGGACCAGAATGTGAGCTTGCGTCGGTCGGCCCAGGGGAAATCGAACATCGTCGCGAGCAATCCGGTGGTGAGTTCGATCGAAACGCGATCGACCCAGTCGAAGGTCTCACCGACGGGCAGGCCGTCGAGAATTTCGACGACTCGCTCTCGAATCAGCGGCTCGAGCTTCTTCAGATTTCGCGGCGACGAGACGGGCTGTACGACCTTGCGATGCGCATCGTGGCGCGGGCCATCCATGCTGATGAAGCCGGCCTGAAGGGGGAAATCGGGATCCGGATCGGGAATCACGATCGTCGGCTCGGAGGAGAAGATTTCGGGGTTCTTCTCGACAAAGACGACGTCGTCGTATTTCGTGACGGACCAGAAAGGCCCGTCCTCACTGTCGGCGCAATAGTGCACGGGCGCTTCCTTGCGCAAGCGCTCGAAATATCCCCACAGCGTGTCGGTCTCGAAGAGTTCCGGATCGGACGGGTCGATCTGGTCGAGAGGAATGGAATACGGGTCGGCCCCGGCCTGCCCCTTGGACGGCGGCGGTGTGTAGGCGGGGGAATCGCTCATGACTACTCCTGATGCTTCGGGTCCTGATACTTCGCGACATTTCCTGATGTTCGAGGCGCGCGCCCGCGCGCGACCCCCCGCTCTCTACGCTTCGCGATCTCGGCAGCAGAGTGCGAGACCTTGCCGACTTTTCCACGTCGAATCGCGGTCCATCGGCCGGTCCCGCCAAAGCATACCGGCGAATAGAGCATGCGGGGGGAGCGGAAATCGAACCCACGTTCACCAACGGGCCGCGATCTCGCAGCCCATACCCGTCTTCATCCAATGCGCGAGCCCGGGCTGCTTCCTGCCACTCGTAGCGATGGTGGAGGCCACCGACACGGGCCCGAGGCCGTCCGGATGAATAATCAGGACGGCCAGGAGACTTTGCTCGACTCGGCGCCTACTTCGCGGAATGTCTAGTATCGGCGGTGCTGAGAACGGGCGTTATTTTACCTCTCCCCCAGATCGTTCCGCCCGCGCTGACCCCTCACTCGATTGGAAGCTTCATTCATGCCCAGCACCCCGGATCACCCCACGCTCGTCACCGGCGCTTCCTCCGGGATCGGTCGCGCCATCGCCCTCCGCCTCGCTCGCGAAGGCTGGCCCGTTTATGCGAGCGCCCGCCGCATCGATGCGATCGGGGATCTCGCCGAGCACGGTTGCCAACTGCTCTGCCTCGATGTCACCGACGAGGCCTCCCGAGAAGCGGCGGTTGCGCGAATCGAAAAGGATCACGGCGCCGTCGGCGCGCTCGTCAACAACGCGGGCTTTGGCCAACAAGGCCCCCTCGAGGAAACCCCCCTCCAGGCCATTCGAGCCCAATTCGAGACGAACGTCTTCGCCGCCATCGCCCTCTGCCAACGCGTCCTGCCGGGAATGCGCCGGGCACGGACCGGGAGAATCGTCAACGTGTCGAGTATGGGAGGGCGCCTCAGCTTCCCCGGCGGCGCCGCCTATCATGGCTCGAAATACGCCCTCGAGGCGATGACCGATGTCCTGCGCTTCGAAGTTGCGGGATTCGGAATCGGCGTGGTCATCGTCGAGCCCGGCCCGACGAACACCGGTTTCGGAAGCGCTTCGATTCGCGCGCTCGACGCGCTCCCGCGTGTCGAAGACGGCGCCTACGATCATTTTCGGGACGGCATTCGCCGAGCCCTGGAATCCACCTTCAATGCCGCACCCGACTCGGAAGCGTCGACTCCGGAGGAAGTGGCCGACGCGGTCTGGGCAGGGCTGTCGGCACTTGATCCGGAGCCGCGGGTCGTAGTCGGTGAAACGGCGCGCCAGCTGATCGATCTGAAGGAAGGGGGAACGGCCCGCGAATGGGATCGCATCGTGGCGGGGATGTATCCGCGCCCCGGTAATGACGCGCAGGAGCGGGATGCCGACTAACGTCCCCGACGAGGCGCGTCCACCGAAATCGTCCGTCGCGTGAGCGATCAGAGCTTCGGCCGCCCCGCCTCGAGCCACGCACGCTCCGACCAGACATCGTGGTTCTCGCCCCAGCAGACGCCCCCCTCGTGCTCCCACCGGATCAGATTCAGGACAGCGTAGACGCCGTGGCCCGCATTCGAGGCCATCACGTTCACACACTCACCACGCGCCTGTAGCCGGCGATCCGCTGCATCGGTCGCCTCGAGTCGAACGGCCACGGGCAGCCCGTCTCTCAACTCCGTCTCACGAACACCTTCGACGATTCGGGCGGAGACGCCATCGCGGAGCAGGTAACCGCTCGTGATGCGTTCGACTCCGTCGGGGGTCGGATTGATATAGGTGAAGAAACCAAATCCGGCTGCGGTTCCGTACGCATTGCCAAGTCGCAGCTCGGACGGCATCTCCCGGGGACCCCAGGAGCGGTCGCGAATCGAATAACAATCGATCTTCAGCGTGCGATCGCGGTAATGAACTTCGCCGCGTACCCGTCCCGGCTGTTCGAAATGTCCGGCGAACATGCCCGGAGACTCTTCGGGGGGCACGGGGTTCGGCGGCATGATCGCCTCGAAGGTGAGGTCGAGATTCGAGTGGGGGCCTTCGTATCGAATCCGATAGCGTTGTAGCGGCGTCAGGCACTCGATCTGCAGGCCCCGGGAAAGCCGCAGGTCGAGAAGGTCCGGCGCCGCCTCGAAATCCTCCGTCCAACGATCCCCGAAGAGCCTCTCGGAGTCGCCGCGCCAGCCCGCGACCGCCCCTCCCTGCTGACCCGCGTTCGGGCTGAACCAGACCCGCACCGACCCGGACAGGGCCTCTTCCGGCTGCCAGAACGGGAACCACATCGTCTCGATCCAGCTCGGCGAGTCCGTGGTCGGCGGGTGGAACTCGTCGTCTGCGGCGGTGACGATCAGGGCGGGATCGCGTCCGATCACTGATTCTCCAATGCTTGGGGCAGTCGGTCGAGAAGCGCGCCCATCAGGGGACGACGTCTCTCGGCGAGACGATGGAATCGACGGGCGAAATAATGCGCGAAGGGGACCCGATCGAGTTCGCGAACGCCGGCTTCCGCGATCACGGCCCGAAGTGCACGTTCCGATTCTGGATGGCTTCGATCGCCTCGCCCCAACAACGCGGCCAGGTCTTCGTTCTCGCGGCGGTCGAGGTCCGTGCCTACGCGGTGCTCGTGCTCGAGAAATTCCAATCCTCGTTCGACACGTGCGCACCCCCTCGCGGCTTCGGGGTCATCGAGCCCGGGTGAAACGGTCTGAACGAGATCGCGCCGCAGGGTTGCGAGGAAGGGGCCCCGCATCTCTTCGAGCGGCGCCTCCACGTCCGCCCGAGGAAGCGATGCCCCCGACGAGGGTCGATCGATCGCAAGGTTGTCACACAAGACGAGCGCCGCAGCCCGGGTGAGGAGCGTCTGGTACATCGTCATTTCGACGACGTCGAAGCCCAGCGGCGGATGAGCGAGCCCCAGCCCAATCATGAGGCTATTTCGGACGAGCACGAGCGCACGGTAGTAGTGGACCCGCGCGAGATCGACCGCACACCCCGTGCTCTCGAAATACTCCTGGAAACGGGTCGGCAGATGACCGACCGGAGTCACCATGTCGCGGACGGCGATCGCCGCCAGGTCCTCCATCGGGTCGCCGTAATGAGCGACCTCCCAGTCGACGATGCCAGTGACGCGCCCCGCTTCGAAGAGGAAATTTCCAGGGCCCATATCGCTGTGCACCAACGAATAACGTGAGACGTCCTTCGGTACGTGGTCCTCCAGCCAATCCAGGGCGAAGCCAAAAAAAGGATCTGCCGCCGAACCGAGCGTTTGCTGCGCCGCACGAGCCTGCGCGAGCGACGTACGGGCACAGTCCTCTGGCCGGCTGGGCAGCGTGAGGTGTGGAATCTCGAGGCTTTTCACGTCGAGGGCATGAAGCTTGCCTGTCAGCTCCATCAGGTGTCTCGCGGTCGGCTCACGCTCGGATTCTCGATCGACGGCGGGGAAATCCGATCGACCGGGAATACGTTCGAGCAACAAAGCCGATTGCTCTTGATCAAATGCGACGACCTCGGGGACGGGCACCGGCGTGTCGGCCAACGCCCGCAGCACCGCAGCGTCCCGGGCGCTCCCGTTCCCGTCAGCCTTGTCGCATAACAGAAAGACCGCTCGCGCCTGCTCCCCCGCCCCCACATCGAGGCTCCAGGCGTGACGACTCGCTCCGGCGAAATGCCGTTCGGCCCGCACGACCGGTGCCCCCACGGCCGCCTCCACCCAGGCTCGCAGGGGCGGCGTCAGATCGATCGCCGGGGAGTCGGCGCTCACAACCGATCGCGTTTCTTGACGAACGTAAAAGACGAAATCACACTCACCTTCCTGGACGGACCAGAATCTTCAGCGAGAACCCCGAGTGCACCCTCGCGAAACCGTCGCGCCGAACAACTTTACACAGGCAAGGCCCCACTCGCCCACCTACACCGCCCACCGACCTCGCCCGAGCGGCGAGACACTTCGACGGGCCGAATCCTTGGAGAAGCCATGACCGACCGACGCTATTCACTCGAAGAGATCCAGGATCGATTCCTCATCATCGATCTCTACGATCGACAGCTCGCCGCCGCGGAGGCCTTCGATTTCGAGAGCTACGACACGACCTTTTCGATCGATGCCCGGATCGACCTGTCCGACTTCGGCCAACCCGAGTGCAGTTATCCCGAATACCGCGCGTGGCTGGCGGGCCTCGCGGACACAATGGTCGCGGCGCAGCGCATCATCGGGGGTCTACGGCTCAGCCTCGAGGGCGACCGGGCCAGCTCGCGCGTCCCGGTCTCGTGTCATGTCCAGATGCAGACCGGCAACGTGCGCAGACTCACCCATACCGGAATTTTCTACAACGACGTCCTCGAACGACGCGAAGCGGGCTGGCGGATCGTTCGGCGAGTGGAAGAACTCGCCTGGTCCGCAAGCGCCGAGGACCCCAAAGACGATCCCCTGTCGTAACCGCGATTCACCGTCTACCGCAGGCTCTCATACTCGCTGAGCTAGGGCCGGGCGAATCGCCCTGGTGTTCAAGCGGAGTGCAGCAGTGGAAATAACACTCCGTAATTTTTTGAAAATGCATGGGAAAGTGGTGCAGGCGGCGGGAATCGAACCCGCGTCCCTCTCAATAGAATCAGTTACTTAGCGGGATTTCTGGTGCCTCAGAGGTGCCTCATGGACTTTCGCCCCGCTGCGTCTCAGGACATTCTGGAGCGGGGCCGTTGCAATAGCAACGCCCCTGAACTCGCTTGTCCGACACATGAGCCACATCGCGCGGCCCGATTCTGTCTCATTCTTTCCT